>Ga0307515_10023730_pt1 | contig 10731 bp, 12 predicted proteins | sample 17_EM_MG_FD_194513 | JGI IMG/M metagenome (GOLD analysis project Ga0307515, IMG submission 194513) | Populus trichocarpa ectomycorrhiza microbial communities from riparian zone in the Pacific Northwest, United States - 17_EM | ecosystem: Host-associated > Plants > Roots > Unclassified | place...
AGTGATGATGCATATATACAGCCAAGGGATTAAAACGCGCCCTCGAAATACATGTACTAGCCATATCCATGTCCTGTAAATAACCATAATTCGTTTCTACGATGGTCGAGATAATGTGTCTAGTAGTATATCGTCCTCCCTCAAATTCGTATTTCTCCGAGAGTGGAAAAACACAGTGCTCTGGGGGCCAGTACTGTCCGGTAGTCGATCCCCGGAGGTCCAACCTGTTCGCGGCGTGCTCGCAGTTTTCCTCAACGAGATGGTCAATCGTGATATCATCACGGGAATATACCTGAAACAGACGTCGGTATGCCAGATAAGAGAAAATAAGCCAAACCCAGAACTCACACGATCTGGCCGCTGATCGGGGTGACGAAAAGTGTGGTGAGGATGGTTGTAACCGGAGACAGTGACGACTTACAAAGCCGGAAGGGGTTGGATCGATTCCTACAGACGTTGAATGCCATTGGCCGTGGTCGAAGGAGTTGCACTTACCCGTCCAAGAGTCAGAGTCATCTCGAGCACGAAATGGGAGCTGAATATGACCAGGAAGTACCACGTCGCATCCTGGGCGATGGTTCCCAGAAGGGTCGGGCCCCTGATATTTGATGCCCTCGACTTTCCTGTCAAGAATATGATCAACGAGAACGCGAGGAAATCTGGTGTGTGCATATCGCCGCAAGGGTCAGTCGAAATGAACGTCGTTGTAGTTGCAAGTTCAGGGTAATATCCTGACGCACCGAATAAGAGCAGGATGCTTGTATACGCAATTTGCAGGTCTCTGTGTTGTTTAATTACACACAGATGATACGCGTCAAGAGGTATCGGTGGGAGCGGTTGACCTGTACATGTGTAACCGCGGCGAAACACACGGACGCTCTGAGTGAGATACAGATCTTCCAGGTCCGGAGCTTAGCCTTACTTTCCTCCGTCGCCCACAAGGCTATCACGTATATGGCAAGCGCGAGTTGGGCAGCGACGATGACTAAAAACCCAGCTGTGATTGGAATGTTTTTCATGGTCACGGCGTATATCCTGTGAAAACGTTCAGAAATCAGCTCAGAGTCATTTAACGACCGGAGAATCCCCACCTGGCGGTCAACACCACCTGTGCGATGAGGGTGCAAAGAACGTACATAGAGGCGTCGTAGGTTGCGGATCTGTCGCAGCTATTGCATGTGAATTGAGAATAATGATTGTATCCAGGGTTTATCGATATAGTTCGTACACCTACGATACAGCAGGCACCGTGCCCGGTTGTCAGTGGGTTTTCGATGCGATCTAAGGATGAATCCGACTTACTTTTGACGAAAAATGCGGACCATAGGCCACTGTGATTTGGCGGGCAATAATCAACATACTCCCGAAGTCCAAGTGACGGGATCATGCACTAACCTGCTAGCAGCCAAAACTGATGTGTCATCGGGATGTACCTATTCTGCAGGCCTTGGTCAGAAGAGAGAACGATTCAGGGGGGTGGACAGGACACACGGCAATGAAAACCCAAAACACTACCCAAACGTCAGCAAAACGGTATTGATCATTCGAGGGTTTGCGCACTCCACGATTTCTTTCCAGACCAGACATATTTTTTCTTTAACAGAACGTGGTCTCAGCGGCGGGCACAAGATACGAGCAAAATAAAGTTGACTCGCCTCGTCCGCCAGCGTCAACAGATAGTCGTAAAACAGGATCGTGCAAGCAGCTATCGAATAGTACTGTGAAATGAAATGCGTTAGTTTGGCTGGTGCAGGGGCCATTAAGGGCGGAGTACTTTGGTTGCGATGCTGACATTAGGTCCCATGTCAACAATTAGCGCAGGATATGCATGAGATATGACTCACACATCATGTCCAATCACAATGAGGGAGTCTAACTCGGAGCTCGAGGACATGGGAGGGAGGGGTACGAATTAGGGGAGGAGAATGGCGTCCTGGTGGGACGTTTAAAAGCCACGTCCAAACTCCTGTCGTCCCGGATGCTATCCTACATCAGGGTGTATTATATGTCACAACTATCTGCGGTGTGATTATTACCTCCGACGGGCACTAGCTCAGGCCGATCTTGGGCCGATCCAACATTCGATCCGAATTTGGGTCCAAAATGCTTCTTGGGCTGGCACCGGAGGCGCTGAGCGTGTGATCCGGACCATGATCAGGTGACATGATCTAGCCTCTAGGCTCGGCTCCAGCGTCTACATTCAGTGCATGCGTCTTCATCCGCCGACAACCATCCCCCTGACGCTGGCCGTTCTTGTGCGATGGGTCAGTTCCCGCGGCGCTGCCGCCCCACTCGTGGTAATTCCCCGTCCATGCTCGCTTCCATTCTCGGCGAACGATTTCCGTGTCCGTGCTCATTTCAAGATGGTGTCCATGGGCCCCGGAATCTGCCCTCATTAGAAACAAATATCCATTCCAAATTCAAAAGACCGAAACTGTGGCTCGAATGTGCCGGCGACGTTCACTGTCCGTAGGTTTTCCAGTGGTACTAACCCAGCACGTACACAGCCCAACTGCTACAACTTCTGCGTTTCTCATCCCTGTCACTCGGTACCTCTTCGTCCGTATGGACATCTCCACGCCGACGGTGATCGAATATCTGTCACGTTCTCTCGGAGTCACGAGAACCTTCAACTTCCCAATGCCCAGCTGCTTGCTCTTCACGCAGCGTGTGCTCGAGTCGCGCACATGTATAACACAGCCGAGGCCTTCGACGAACTGGAGCGCGATATCGAGAACATAAGGGTTCCCGCCTTTGATGGGTCGTCTCCTCGTCTGCTCGACCACCTCTTGACCCCCTCTGCAGTATCCCTTGCGTCCCGAGTTATCAGATCTCATGCTTGGATCACATATCCTAGCGATGGTGCAAACAGCCAAAGGATGAGAACGTGTTTGGAGGTCTCAGTTGTAGCATAAGCCCCCTTGAAATACATATACCAGCTATATCCACGTCCCATAAATAACCATCCGTTCCTAACGGACTGCATACCAATGTGTATCCAAGATAAGACTCCGGATCGCAGTCTACAGCCGAGGCAATGCGTCTAGTAGTATGTCGTCCCCCCTCAAATTCGTACCTCTCCGAGAGTGGAAAAACATCGCGCTGACCTGGAGGCCAGTACTGTCCGGCATTGGATCCCCAGAGGTCCAACCTGTCTGCTGCGTGTCTGCGTTTCTCTTCAACGAGATGGTTAATCGTGATATCATCACGGGGAGAAACCTGAAACAGACATCGGTATGTCAGATAAGAGAAAATAAGCCAAACCTACAACTCACACGACCTGGCCGCTGATCGGGGCGACGAAAAGCGTGATGAGGGTTATTGTAACCGGAGACATTAGCGACTTACAAAGCCGGAAGGGCTTGGATCGATTCCTACAGACGTTGAATGTCATTGGCCGTGGTCGAGGGAGTTGCACTTACCCGTCCAAGAGTCAGAGTCATCTCGAGCACGAAATGGGAGCTGAATATGACCAGGAAGTACCACGTCGCATCCTGGGCGATGGTTCCCAGAAGGGTCGGGCCCCTGAGATTTGATGCCCTCAACTTTGCTGCCAAGAAAGTGATCAACGAGAACGCGAGGAAATCTGGTGTGTGCATATCACCGCAAGGGTCAGTCGAAATGAGCACCATCGGGTGCAAGTTCAGGGTAGTATCCTGACGCACCATATATGAGCAGGACACTTGTATACGCAATTTCCAGGGCTCTGTGTTGCACAATTATACACAGACGGTATGCGTCAAGAGGTATCGGTGGAAATGCTTGACCTGTACACGTGCAACCACGGCGAAGCACACGGACTCTCTGAGACATGATTATTCTGAGTATGGAGCTTAGCCTTACTTTTCTCCTTCACCCCGAGGATTACCAAATATATACCAAGCGCAAGTTGGGCGGCGGCGATGACCACAAACCCAGCCGTGATTGGAGCGTTTCCCATGGTCATTGCGTGTATCCTGTGATAACGTTCAGAAATCAGCTCAGTCGTTTAACAACCGGAGAAGCCCCACCTTGTGGTCAACACCACTTGTGCGAGAAGGGTGCAAACCGCGAACACGAGCATAGCGTAGAATGCGGATTTGTCGCAACTATCGAGTACGTGAATTGAGAATGATGGTTGCATCCAGGATTTGCCAACGTAGTTCGTACTCCTACGATCCAGCGGGCGTCATACCCGGTTGTCAGTAGCTTTTCGATGCGATGGATCTTACTTACTCTCGATGAAAAGTGTGGACTATAGGACACTGTGATTTGGCGGGCAACAGTAAATATATTCCCGAAGTCCAGGTGACGGGACGATGGACTAACATGCTAGCAGCCAAAATTGAAACGTCATTGGAAAGTATCTGTTCTGCAAACCTCAGTCAGAAGAGAGTGTGATTCGGAAGAGTGGACAGGACACACAGCAATGAAAACCCAAAACGCTGCCTAAACGTTAGCAGAAACGGGTATCCATCGCTCAAGGGTTTGCGCACTCCACGATTTCCTTCCGGACCAGACATATTTGATCTTCAACAAAACGTGGTCTCAGTAGTGGGCGCAAGATACGGGCAGAATGAAGTCGACAAGCCTCGTCTGCCAGCGTCAACAGATAGTCGTAAAACAGAATCGTACAAGCAGCTATCGCATAGTACTGTGGAATATAATGCGTTAGCTCGGCTACCACGGAGACCATTAAGGGTGGATCACCTTGACTGCGGTGCTGACACGATGCTTCATGTCAGTAATTGGCACAAGATACACATGAGATACGACTCGCATATCATGTCCGACTGTAATGAGGAAGTCTAACTCAGAGGACATGGGAACCTGGGTTGTGAGTGGGAGGGAGGGCCACGACGGGGGAGGAGAATGACGCCTGGTGGGTTTAAAAACCGTGTCCAAACGCTTGCGATGCTTTCTCGGGGCTGTGGGGTCGTCCCGAACGTGATTCCACATCAAGCTTCAAGGCAACTACCAGCATGGTTATTATCTCCGAAGAACACTCACCCAGGCCGATCCCAAATCTGGACCAGATTTGGGTCCAACCAGGCTTCCTCCTAGGATGCCGCGGGGGGCGCTGTGCGTGTGATCTGGTCCGTTGGTCCTCAAGTGGCATCCTCGAGCGTCTGCATGCGCCTTCGTCCGTGCGACAACCTTCATTGCATCGAATTTACTATCAGGCCGCAGCGACCTGGGAACTGATCTGTCGCACGAGAACGGCCAGCGTCGGGGTACGGAGGAGAGATGAACCAACAAATCGCCCCGGGCCAGACTTTCACCCAAACCGCGGGATCCGGACCGTGTGGACGTCCAAGATCTCTGGACCAGACTCCCAGGAAATCTTGTGATCTTGTATCACATCTCGCTAGCCTATTATCGGGGGCCCTGGTAGACCCCGCGACATGGTTACAGGGTTTGGGGATTTCAGGGTCTAGGTAGAGCGAGCCGCCAAGGATGTTTTAAAGGGGTCAGAAGCGGAGTTGCGAGGCAGAGGCTGTCTTGGCTCCACTTCTGGCTCCCTGACGACAAGACTTGGGACGGGCGCCTCCACAGATAAGACAGGCCGTCACGGTCGCCTTGTAAGTGGGTGGCCGTCTTTAAGCCTAAAGAGTTAGGCGCTGAGCTAGGACAGCGCCATCTCTACATGTCGGCTACGAAAAGGTTACTGACGGGGCGAGAGGGATCCTCCCATCACAGTGAACCTGGGAAACAAGCGAGTTTCACGGCGCTAGATCAAGACTTAAACCACACCCGGACCCTTCATGTTCCCGACAATTTGCTTTTTGTCCCGGAAATCACCGTCGGGGAGGTTCGCGACTTTTCCCTAAGCTTACGGATAGCCACCGAATGAACTTTAACCATCCGCAAGGGTGGAAATATCGACCTAGAAGCAGAGGTTACAATATTCGAGTCCCTCCGCATAGTGTAGGTCAACGAAATCGAAAGCTCAGCCGTAGCAACGACACCAGCACAAAGTGAAGTTTGAATAGTCCTTCCCGACCACCGTAATTTGGACGTTTGTACGGGTCTCGACCCAAGGCCCTAGCCCACGATTCCGGATGAGCGATTTCGAGACAATCCCTATCGCCCGACATGACGGACGGGGCCCTGATAGTTTGGTTCCCTTATGACACCACAGATACTCCAACTATGTACACATTTTAAAGTCCTACGGAAGTTTCACGGATAGCCACCCAGCATTCCGAACACCTTAGCGCGGTTTTTGGGGCGTTATCCGCAGGTTCTGATGGGAAAACTCACAAAGAAGAGACTCTAGAGAGACGGAATCAGTGATGCGCGTCATCGGGCTTATGATTATCCAAGATCGGAATTCCAAATTCCAGACCTGCGATGATATCGTGACCACGACGAAACCGGGACAGCCCCAATGCGGGACCTGATAAAATTCCGCCTCAGGTACCGGTACCGAGACGATAAAAATTCCCCAGGCACCCAGAAGATCGCATCCGGCCTACAGCAATCTCGCCTCAAGACATCCAAACGAGATGGGGACGTACGATCAGGAGCGGCCTGCTAACAAATTGTCGACAGAGAGTTCGACAAGTGCAGGTTAGGAACGAGAACCCTTGCTGGAAGAGTAAAGGCGAGGCATTAGATCGATCGCCCTACCGTTAACGCAGTTGCCCCCGAGAAGAGGCTGGGGGGTGAAAGGTTCGCAATTTCTTGAAACTCGTAGAGCGACATCTGTGAGCCGCAGCCTATGACCTCGAAATAGGTCAATGCACATCGAGTAGCCTGGAGACGCTTCACCCATGAAGTGGATTCTGTCCACCGATTGCGAGAGTTGATTAACGATGAAACATCGTCCCAGACGATAAGAACACAGAAGGACGGGAGCTCCTCGTGATTCGCGGGGTTATGGATGGACTGGATTGTTGTTGGGTGGGTTATTTGGGATCGGGGGAATTTGAATGTGGGGGGGGGGGGGGATGGGGAACAAATCAAACGGCCAACGGTTAGGTGAGCTCTGCTCTGTCCCTCGCGGGGGTGCCCCCCAAACCCTGTTCAGCCAGAAAGAAGACTCGTCACCAACCACGGGAAATTATACGAATGTTATCACAAGCTGAGAGAACAAGATGAGGATCTGAGCACGACCGTCGCTAATATTCGCATGTTGTGCGCACCGTTCACAGGCACACGCGTGTTGGCTCGTATCGCAGGCCGGTCTGTTTTCCGCAGTAATTTTTGCCTTTATCATCGACTAGAAGGACACGAGTGGTCTTGTGAATGCACTTTGTGACGTGGACCCGTTCTCTCCTCGTCGCGGTGTCCATGCTGTCCTCCTGGCATCGACCTCGGGTCCGAGCTCTGAAGTTCAGCTGGTGTGACCCTGCTCATTGACCAACCGTCCGCCAGATTATAGTCAATGCAGTGGGTCCGATCAACCACACGCCGAATCCCCCCCCCCAACGGCACGGGGATGCCGAACGAGGCTTTGCCGAAGCTTAAAGGTCGGAACCATGTCGGGAATTATACTTATGTCAAGAAAGCATGTCTGCATCATGGTCGCTCAGCGCTCAGTACCACTAGTTATCCCCCTCACCTCATATCGCTCAGTGAACTAAATCGAAATCCTCCACCATGGCAAATCTGGATGAAATCACAGAGATACCGTGAGTCGTCCTGTTTCCTCCACAGCATAGCTCACCTGAACCGTGGTTGGGGCTGCAGTCGAAGAGATGAAGCGGAAGAATCTGTCCAATCAGCCAACAAAGATCTATCCACGCGCACGACAGGGAATGTGGGACGGTATGTTGTAGTACGCGTCGGCCACCTCAATGGGTGCTGAAGTAAGGCTCAGGGAACCCAAGAATGCGAGCGACTTAGACAATTCCGGAAAGGGTTCTTCATCTGGGTACGCATGGTTCAACATAGTGTCTTCAAAAGCGCCAACCCTCTGACCCCTAATCGCAGCCAGGATCAAAGGAACTTGGATGTGGGCGGAGATGGGAAACAAATCGAACAGCCAGCGGTTGGGTAAGTTTTGCTTTGTCTCTCGCAAGAGCGCCCCCAAACCCTCATCCAGCCAGAAAAAGGACTCGCCGCTAACTGCGGAGGATCTCCGCAGCAAATTCTATGGACACTACCACAACGAAGCTGAGGACTATGATAGGGAATTCCTGGAGAAACATGACGAGGATCTGAACACGACGCCAATATTCGTATGTAATCGACACCACCCAGGCACGTGCGTGTTGACTTGCATCACAGGCTGGTCTTTTTTCCGCCGTAACTTCTGCCTCTATCATCGAGGTCAATTCCGAGCTCAAGCCTAATCCGAATGAATTAGAGACTGGCGCCCTCCTCCATGTCCTTATCTACAAGATATATAACACCACCTTCGGCGACGACCTTCCTACCGTCCCGCAGTGGACTGGTCCCCCACGCACGACCGTCCAGGTTCAGGCAATCCTCTTCGCGAGTCTCGCTGCTTCACTCTTCGCTTTCCTCGCGATACTCGGCAAGCAATGGTTGAACCGATACATGTCAGTCGACATGCGAGGGTCCACTATTGACCGCAGCCAATATCTGCAACGAAAACTGGACGGCATCGTCCGCTGGTATTTCAACCATGTGATGGAGTCGCTTCCGTTAATGTACAGGTCGCGCTCATCCTGCTCGGCCGTGCCCTTTCTCTGTATTTTTGGGATATTAACACGACCATCGCAATAGTTCTCCTCGGAGCCACCTCGTTTGGCGTTCTCTTTTACCTCTTCATCGTGATTGAAGGGGTTCCCTCTCCGTACCAAACTCCTGCTGCACGTATCCTCCGGTACATCCCCCATATCCTTGGCGTGTTGCGTTCGGTTATCTTCCCTCTCATTGAGGGATCAACACACAATCATATGTTCACCCCATCCTCAGCGAGTACAAAAGGGGCGACCTTTTATTCTCAACCAAAATTTTACTCGTGGCCACCCTTTATCTACCCATTGCCCTGGTTATGGACACCTTCCTGATCATGGGACACGCAATCTCGGGTTCCATCGAATTTGTTAGGTCACACTTCCAACCGGAGCAATCGCTACTGAACTGTTTTAGATCTACACTGCATCTCGTGGACACTCCAGCCATCGCTAGATAGCCCTGTCTGCCTGTCAGCCCTGAACTACCTTACAACAATAACGCTGCCCGACTTCGACCCCGACCTCGTTGCAAATTGTTTCAATGTCCTTTTTGGTTGTGTCAAAACCGCGAATAGGAGTGCGGTGATCAATCAGGGGTCGGAGAAACTCGCAACAATGTCTGCCCTCTGTTGCCTCCACACGCTTTCCCACCTTAGGGCCGTATACCCGTTATCGCGGTTCCTCAATGGCATCCGCCAGTGATATGTCAAGGTTTTCCAATCCGAGAACAGGTTTGACAGCCTCCCGTTTCCCCTCACCTTGGGTGCAATCCACAGAGTGTTCTATCCGACCCACGCGGGACGCGCACATTTCCTAGACGAGAGGGAGCAAGAATAGTTGCATCCGCCCTCGCCAGGTTTACCCTGTTCGAAAACTGGAGGAGAGGAGGAGTCAAGGTGCCCCGTTGGGTCCTTGGCTTTGCACTCCACTCCCTATCCCAAGATTCCTCACCTCCTGCCCCGGTCGTTGTCAGTTGCCTGCCAATTATCGCAGTTGATCTTGGCTGCGATGTTCCGAGAACCGTGAATTCTGACAACAGGTATGTTCGTATCCGATGGATATCCACCTCTCTGACCAAGGATCAGCGGATGCACGGAAGTCTCAAACCTGATAACCCAGGAACTTGAAACCATGGCCATCAATCAGGCGCTGACCCGCGCCAAGCGCAAGGCTATCAGCGCGCTCTTCCCATATGCACTTCGCCTGGGGCGAAGTGGGAAGCAAAGAATAGCTGGTTTATATGTCCTTACGCGTTGCTATGGCATTAGGTTATCAGAGGTTCATATGGCATCGTGCGGAATCGCCCATCATGAGGCTGCTTATGGCAGGACCCTCCTTCCCTAAACTGGTTTATCGCACTTGCATCGCCGCATGTATCTTGGCACGACGAGCCGTACGATGGGAATATGGTCTCTAGGTGGGCTGAGGCGGTCTCGACACTCCCATACACAGAGGACGCTGGCCAGAGGGTGATTGATACGCTGTTGCACATTGCGTCTGTCGACTCCCTACGACCACATATTCCCGTCGGCATTTGAGCGTGGTTGAAGAAATAGCCGACTCTCCCCCCTGAATGCTCGGGGCGATTGAGGGGCAGCAGTGGAGATGTTGTTAGTCGAGTACGAGCACTTGGAGACACCGAGATCCTCAAGTCATATCTGCTTCTGGTTTGGTCGGAGTGGGATCACATTGACGGTCAGCACTCTGGTGGTCTCGCAGAGATGCGGGCCCCAATATGCGAGGATCCTAGTGGAATTGAGATGTGGCGCGACCGACGAGATCTCGTCAAACGGCTGGACCACATCCTAGGGAAGCTGGATAGGGGGCTGGGTCACCTCCAGTAGCAAAAGCCAAGTCTTGACACCCGGGCCGATCATATCCCACAGGCCAAGACACAATGCAACGAACTCAAGGCAGTGCTTCTGGAGGTAGGGGGAGAAGCGATGGACTCCCTTGCTCGTAGGTTTTCCGGGATAATCTTTTTCGGTCTAGTGACACTCATGGCCAGTGGGGAGACTTGTTGCGACATTGTAGTTATCCATACGTAACGGACAGACAGGATGTTTCGTGACCTGTATAGCGCGACCAAATTTTGTTTCAC
>Ga0307515_10023731_pt1 | contig 10731 bp, 9 predicted proteins | sample 17_EM_MG_FD_194513 | JGI IMG/M metagenome (GOLD analysis project Ga0307515, IMG submission 194513) | Populus trichocarpa ectomycorrhiza microbial communities from riparian zone in the Pacific Northwest, United States - 17_EM | ecosystem: Host-associated > Plants > Roots > Unclassified | place...
CTTGTCGGTCTCCGTTTTCGAGAAAACCCAGCTTTCATGCGCCTTTCCAAGCAATGAGTCCACAACCGAACAGTCAGTCCACGCTAAACAGTTGATTTTGTTCAACTTTTAACCGGACAGTAGTGGTCGATGATGACGAAGCACCTGAGCAAGTAGTTGTAGAAAACCAGATCAATGAAGAAATGGCTGGTTTCCGTGCTGATGCGCATTTGTCGCGCACCGAACGAGAAGCCTTTGCCCAGTTCGAGCAGAAGCTTTTGCAGCTCATCAATGATGGCCTGCTCCAGCTGACTCTCCTTGATGTGCCCAGTCTCTGGCAATTTCAGGAACTCCAGCACGTAAGGCTCCTTGATGAACTCCAGGTGTGCAGACGTGGTTGAGGGCCGGGCTTGGCTGGAAAGCAGCCGTTGGAAACTCTGGCTCTTGATGTTGCGTTCCAGCTGGCGAACGGTCCAGTTCTGCGTACGTGTCTCGTTGCAATAGTATTCAATCGCCTGCGGTGAGTCGGCCCGCATGATCAGGCGCAGGTGGCTCCAGCTCAAATCTCTACACAGCGTGTAGAGAATCTGCTGATCAGGAAACACCTGATAAAACTGACGGCAGTTGTAGAGGTTGGCGTACGAGAACCCCTTGCCAAAGTCGGCCACCGATTTCCCCACCTTGGAGCGCATGATCTACGTGCAGGAATGCATGCGCACCCACCCCGGCCCGCACTTCGAGATGATCAACAAATGCTCGTGCGCCGTCGATGCGATGGCCAGCGAGGTGCCGTCCGAGGACTACGTGGGCATGACCACCGTGGTCAACGCCATGTCCATCGGCGGCGAGCGCGGTGGTGCGTTGCGCGACAACGAATCGGTCAAGCCGCAGATCAAGCGCTACCGCGACTTGCAGGCCAAGGTCCAGGGTACGTGCTTCCTCCGTGCACCGGACGCGAAGTAGCGGCGGGAGTGGAGTGGAGTGGAGTGGAGTGGAGTGGAGTGGAAGCAGGAGCATACGGTCGCGAAACGCGGCTGTGCATGTGTGCGTGCGTCCTTCACCTTGTGGATGCCGGTTAGCCTGGCTTCCGTATATTCAGGTGCTGCCTGTGCACCGTCACGCCGCCGGGAATAAGTCGCGTCGAAATGGGATGGTGCTCGCCCGAAGAGGGAAAGCCATGCCCAAAGACCTTGCTCATTCGTTCCAGGACAACTATGCCGACATCCTGTCGCTGGCACGTTGGCGTTTGTCGAAGGAGCAAGCGCCGATCTCCACGGTGACGCTCGCGCACGAGCTCTACCTCAGCCTGCAAGACCGCGGCGATCTGCGGTTCGCGGTCAAGGAACAGTTTCTGGCGTATGCAAGCCGCGCGATGCGGTCGCTGCTGGTCGACATGGCGCGTGAACGCCTTGCACAAAAGCGCTCGGCCGAATTGGTGCCCCTGACGCTCAGCTCGGAGGTGGCAGATGCCGGCTACGGCACGCCTGAGCAGCTGCTCGCGTTGAACGAAGCCATTGAACGCCTGGGCCGGCTCGACCCCCGCTTGATGCAGGTCGCGGAGATGCGCGCCGTCATGGGCATGGAAGTGACGGCCATCGCGGTGGCACTCGACGTGTCTGAACCCACCGTCAAGCGCGATTGGCAACGCGCCAAGGCCTTCCTGTCCGACCTGCTGGGAGTGGCGGCTTGAGCGAAGCCGCGCCGTTGGCCGCAGGCGACGCCCAGGCTCTGGCCTGGTTCGACCAGCTGCTGGACGCCGCCCAGCCAGAGCGCCCCGGCCTTTTCGATCGGCTGACCGGCGAGCCCGAGGCGCTGCAGGCACGGGTGTGGCGCATGTGGCAGGCAAGCCAGGCCACCGGCAGCTCACTGGCCCTGGGCGAACCCATCGGGCATCAGTATCCAGGCGGCCCGGGACGCCGCAGCCGCGAACCTGGCACCGGGCGATGTCGTGGCAGGCTACCGGCTGCTGCGCGAGCTGGGGCGAGGCGGCACCTCCGTGGTGTGGCTGGGTGTGCGGGCCGATGGCGGAGTCAAGCGCGAGGTGGCGATCAAGATGCCGCTGTTCGTGTTGGCCTCGCCGACGGCGACCGAGCGCTTCGCACGAGAGCGCGACGTGCTTGCCCGCTTGACGCACCCGCAGATCGCTCGACTCTATGACGCGGGCATCACGTCAGGCGGTCAGCCATTCATCGTGATGGAGTTCGTGGACGGTGTACCGATGACCCAAGCATGCGACATGCGTTGCCTGGGCATCGAGCAGCGCCTGCGCCTGTTTTTGCAGCTGCTGGCAGCGGTCGAGCATGCGCACCAGCACCTCGTCGTGCACCGCGACATCAAGCCTTCGAACATCCTGGTGGATGCGCAGGGCCAGGCCAGGCTGCTCGATTTCGGCATCGCCAAGCTGCTGGCCGACCGCTCGGCCCATGCCGGTGCAACGCAGCTCACGCTGGAAGGCGGGAATGCACTGACGCCGCACTACGCCGCCCCGGAGCAATTCAACAACCAGCCGATTTCAACCGCAACCGACATCTACTCGCTGGGTGTGGTGCTGTACGAACTCCTGACCGGGACCCGACCCCATGCCAGCGGCCCGGCCTCGATCGCGCAGGCCGTGCATGCAGTGCTCAACGTCGAACCGGTGCGCCCGAGCCAGGCGCGGCTGGACGCCTCATCTGCCCACACACGAGGCGCACCCAGCGTCGCCCGCCTGCGCACGGCGCTTGCCGGCGATCTCGACACCATCGTCCTCAAGGCCTTGCGCAAGGCACCGACCGAGCGCTACGGGTCGGCAGACCGGTTGACCGATGACCTGAGGCGATTCCTTCGGCGCGAGCCCATCTCGGCACGGCCTGCTTCGTGGGCCTATGCAGCTCGCCTGTTCATTCAGCGCCACCGCCCTGCGAGCCTGGCCACCGCGCTGGGCATGGCCGCTGCAGTCGGATTGGTTGCCGTCGCATGGCAGCAGCACCTGCAGACGAGTGCGCAGCAGGCTCGCGGCGACGCTGTCAGGAACTTCATGTTCGATCTGGTCGACGACGCAGAAGCAGACGAGTCGAACCCCGGTGCGCAGATCACCGGCAAGCAAATGGTGGACGGTGCCGTGCTGCGCGCCAGACAAAGCTTTGCCGATCGCCCCCAGCTGCAAGGTGAGCTGCTCAGTGAACTGGGCCGCATGTACACCCGGCTGGGTGAACGGGACAAGGCGCTCGGCCCGCTCTCCGAGGCCCTGGCCTTGCTGCAAACGCACGCCCCTGCTGCCGACCCGGCACTGAACAAGACACGGGCCTACCTCGCCGATGCCTTACTCGCCGGCAACCAGGTCGAGCCCGCACGCTCGCTGGCCGCGGTGGCACGTGAGGCCTGCATCGGGTCGGATCGGGATAGCGCCAAGGCACGTGCCTATGCCGGCAGCGTGATGAGCCAGATCGCACTGCGAGAGGGCCACCCCGGAGCGGCACTGGCCGCCATGCGCCGCGTGGTGAACGACACGGCTGCGGGCTTTGGCGATGACCATCCCGAGACCGCCATGGCCTTGCACAGCCTGGCTGTGACCGCGCGCAATGCTGGCGATCTGCCAGAGGCCGGGCACGCCATTGACCGCGCATTGACACTGGCCCAGGGCAAAGCGCTGCGCGCGACCGACCGGGCCCAACTGTCTCGCAGCAAGGCGATGCTCGACCTTGATCTGGGCCGCTTCGCGTCGGCACGGGCGCAACTGACCGAACTGCTGAGCCGCCAGCCCCCACGCGAGGAGCGAGCGTTGCAATTGCGTCTGCTGGCCCATGCAGAACTGGCCTTGGGCAACCCATTGGCGGCACGCGATGCTTGCGACACCGCTATCGCACTGGCCGACGCCACCGCCCCGGCAGACCCCGAGCTGCTGTTCGCTCGCCAGGCCCATGCGCGGGCGCAAAGCCAGCTGGGGTTGACGGCACAGGCCCTCGGCGAATTTCACGCGGTGATCGATGGTTTGCTCACGGCCGGCTATGCACCCAGCTCGTTCGAAGTGCTGCGTGCCCGACGCTTTCACGCCGAGGCGCGGGTACGTGCGGGCGATTTGAGTTCAGCCGGGAGCGAGCTGGAGTCGATCGCATCCGAGCATGCGCGCGTTGCCGAACAAGCCGAGAACAAGAGCGATGTCGAGTGGGGCCAGGCACTCGATTTATTGGGCCGGGTCAAACGAGAAACGCGGGATGCTGAAGAAGCCCTGGCTCTGCATACGCGGGCGCACTCGTTGCTTGAAAAGAAGCTGCCTGCGGCTCACCCTTTGCTCGTTCTCAATGCGCTCTATCGGGAAGCGGCTGCACAACCCATGAGCGCCTCGACCACCCTGTCCAACGCGCAGACGTTGCCGTGACCAAGGAGCCTTGATGCGAGTTGCAAGAATGCTGCCGTTGTGTGCCATCGCGGCGTTGAGCGTGTCGTGCGTGTCGGTAATGCCGGGCACGCCGCAACGTTTCGATCACGATCTGTCCAGGCTGTTGACGGAGGTGACCGCCCTCGGCCATTTGGTCGAATCCGTCAGCGAGCGCGGTATCGTTCTCTTCAACGACACCGGCGCGTGCATCCCCCAGCCGAAGCCCAACGATCCACCGCCACCCGACCCGTTGGCGCGTGGAACGGCCGCGCTAAGCCAACTTCAGCTTGCCATGGTCCGCGGAACGAGGCCGCCCATCGTCACCGGGCACTGCCGGCCGGTATAAAACCCACGCAGAACGCGCGGTAGCCACGCTGCGCCGCTCGCACCACGCGAGCCTGATCCCATCTCGCCAAAGCACGAACTCGCGCAATTCGCCGGCACTCGCCAGGCCCGAGGCGCCGCGTTCGTCTGCTTCTTTTCAATCGCTGTGATCTCCCGCACCTTGCGTTTGCGCTTAAACAAGCATGGACAACGCAAACACACAGAGACAGAAGCAGCCTCCCGCGGCAACTGCCTGGCATAGAGCGAAGCCCTGCACCCCCGGATGAAACCGTTTCGGTTCGGGCCCACGCCTCACCCCACAAGGAGCCATGCCATGCGCGCAGTTGCCATCCACGCCGGACTCAATGCCGTCGACGCCAGCCACTACAACGGATGGCCGGGAACCCTCGCCGCCTGCGAGAACGATGCCCGCGACATGGCTGCCATCACGGCACGCCAGGGCTTCGAGACCACGCTGCTTCTGACGCGGCAAGCGACGAGCGTGCGTCTGCTGCAGTTGCTCGCCCAGTACGCCACGCAACTCGTAGCCGGCGACACGCTGGTGCTCAGCTTCGCCGGCCATGGCGCACAGGTGCCTGACCGCACGAGCGACGAGCCCGACCGGCTGGACGAAACCTGGGTGCTCTACGACCGCATGCTGATCGACGACGAGCTGTACAACGCACTCTCGCGTCTGCGCCCCGGTGTCCGCGCGATCGTGGTGGCCGACAGCTGCCACAGCGGCACTTCGCTGCGCGCGTTCAGTGGTGCGGCAACAAGCCGACTGCTGCCCGCCTCCATCGCGCAGGCAGTCTATCGGGCCCACGGCTGGACCTACGGCCGGGCACGCGCGGCGACTCCGCCCACCGGCCCTGCCGACCTGCGCTGCGACGCGCTCCTACTGGCCGCTTGCCAAGACTCGCAGCTCGCGCTGGACGGCGAAAACAACGGCCTCTTCACAGGCACGCTCAAGCGCGTTTGGGCCGCAGGCCGCTTCACCGGCGACTACTTCGCCTTCATCCGCCGCCTGCGAGAACAGATGCCTCGATACCAGGTTCCCAACCTGCTCAGTCTAGGCCCACGGGCCGGGCAACTCGAATTGGAACGACCCTTCAACGCGCGTGCACGGGTCGCTCCAACCACCCCGCCATCCTCTTCCCGAGGCGGCGCTTCTTTCCTGCAATTTCAATGGAGAAACACATGAACCACGACACCCTGACGCTCAACGGCGACACCACCACCGTCGACAACGACATCGACAACAGCTTCGACGACCTCAACGGCAATTGGGACGACATCCGGGATCGCCTGGCGGATCAGTTCCGCGGCGACGACGACAACTCGGTTCTCGTCAAGTCGATCGAGGCCAACGCGCGGGCGGCACAAATGGCGCTCTTCGGCGGGCTGGTCCAGCTCGATGATTCCGCACAAAACCGCAGCATGGTTTCCACCCCCGTTCGCGGCGGTACGGTCGTGCGTGCTTTCTGGTGGGGCTTCCACATCCAGGTCAGCCACCAGGACGTTCAGGAGCTGATCAATGCCTTCGACGGCGTTCAGGCGCTGTTGCAGGCCATCGGCCCGGTGGTTCCGGGTGTGGTGCGCCCTTTCCTCGCGGTGGCCGGCATCTTCCTCGATGTGTCGAAGAACGTGCTGCGGGCTGTCGACCGCGGCCGTGGCGTGTACATCAGCATGAGCTGGTTCGCGCCAGGCATCTTCGTGCCCACGTCTGTCTGAACGGTACGAAGGCAACGCGCCGGATGAAGACCACGGACTCGTCACCAACCGCAGCCCGCCGGCTTCATCGCGCCCCCGCCCAACCAGGTTTGGGGGCGCTCACAGGAAGAAGAGCCTGCTCATACGAGGAACTGGTCAGGACTGAGCTGAACTCAAGCGCCTCGAATTGACCGCGTCACGAAAAACAAGTGGGTGCTCGACCACGCGAGCCTCAGCCACGGTGCCGGCGCGCTCCACCGCCTCGACCACCAGCGCATGGTGCGGGCTCTTCACGCACACCGGGTCGGCGGCGGCCGGATCTTGCGCCAGCAGGTAGGCCTGGCAGCGGCAGCCGCCGAGATCGACCTCGCGCTGGTCGCAACTGACGCAGGGCTCCTTCATCCAGCCGGTGCCGCGGTAGCGGTTGAAGCCTTCGGACTCGAACCAGATCTCGCGCAGGCTGTGTTCCTTCACGCTGGGGAAGCTCAGGCCCGGCAGCATCTTGGCGGTGTGGCAAGGCAGCGCCGTGCCGTCGGGCGCGACGGTGAGGAACATGCTGCCCCAGCCGTTGACGCAGCGCTTGGGTTTGCCCTCGTGGTAGTCGGGCGCCACGAAGAAGATGCGCATTTTGTCGCCCAGCTTCACGCGCCACGCGTCGGTCACCTCTTCGGCATGGCGCTGCCTGTCGTGCCAAGGTGCGGCGCTCACGGCAGCGGCACATCGTGGTCAGAAGTTCAGGGCGTCAATGTCTGATCTGAAGTGACCAACAAGCAGACAAGTTCGCGACTGGGGCCTCTTCTTCGAGGTAGGCCGACTTCGCGACGTGGCCGCATACTGGCCGCCGGGCCGCCAGTGTGGACACATATGAATGTGTCGCGAAAGAGATCCTCAACCCCGCTCATCGGGCGCTTCTCCCGCGGCGCGCCCTTGGGACATTGAGCCTCTCATGATGCTCGTTAGGTACGGACGTAGGACCGGGCGGTCGGCACGATAAATGGTGTGCCATAGCCCCGCTGTTGCCGAGTCTACGATAAGCTCAACGCTGTCGTGATTTGGGGTTGGGGGATTCGTGAAGGAATGGCAAAACAAGGGGGGCCAGCTCCGCAGCATGGCCTTGGTTCTACTCGCGTCCAGCTCCATCGCTTTCCTGGCAAGTTGCGGCGGCAGCAGCGATTCCAGCTACTCCGTTTCGTCCAACAATGTCTCGTTTGCCGGCGTACAAGGAGGCTCTCCTCCAGCCCCGCAGTCAGTTGACATCACGGTTGCCAGTGGCACGGTCTACGTGGACACCGCGCAATCAGGAGACTGCTTTACGCACACTTTCGCATTAAGTGGCAAAGCAACCGGGGTAATCACCATTTACCCGAGTTCATGCGCCACTGCGGGAATTCATACCGGCGTTGTCACGGTGATGGCATGCATCTATCAGCTATGCCAGTATGGATCGCCTGGAAGTAGCTCGCAGACAATCCAAGTTACCTACAACGTAACGTCGGCGCCGTTAATGACGAGCGCTCCTGAGGCACTTGAGTTTGCGGCGGACTCCTCAAATATCCCCGCTGCACAAACGCTGAACATTGCCCTCAGCGGCGGTTCTGCTGCGTGGACAAGCGTCATCGCATACGGCAACACCGCCACTGGCTGGCTCACGGTCTCCCAGAGCACGGGGACTGCTTTGCCCACGGGTCTGACGGTGAGCGCAAGCGTCGCGTCGTTGCCCAAGGGACGACACACTGCGACCCTTGTATTCACGTCCGGCAGCAGCGTCGTGCGCGTGCCTGTATCGATCTCTCACTTTGACCCCGCCGTCAACTTCGTCACGCCCTATGTGGGAAGGGCACTGGTCGGGGATGAAGTGATCATTCGTGGCCATGGGTTCTCCACTGTTTCCCAAGGGGTCCAAGTTTCTTTCGGAACGATGGCTGCCAGCTCAATCACCGTCGTGAACGACACCGAGATTCGCGCTCGGTACCCCGGGTTGGCGGCAGGGAGCTATCCCGTCACCGTACAGAATTCCATAGTGACGCTACCTTCCCGTGCTCGTCTGGTGATAACAGACAGCCCCCACTACCCGTATGCCGTGATCCCGAAGCCGGTCGGCAGCATCGGCAGCATGGTCTATGACCCCGAGCGACGTTCGCTGTATGTCTATGACGGGGTCGTCGACTACCGTATTGATGCCTATCGCTTCAATGGCACGTCATGGGTTCAAGGCAGTCGCTTCTCCTTCCCCAACCTTTCGGCGTATGAGCCCGTTTTCTCACCTGATGGAACGGAGCTTCTGGTCTCGTTCGGGAACCAGTTGCAACGGCTCAACCCCGCCACGCTCCAGACCATGGGCAGCAATGTCAGAACCTCGGTTTATCCAAGTTTCACGAACGATGGCTTGGGATTCAGCCGGCAAGGCTCGGAGATGTACAGCTATGACATGCTGACCCAGCAGTCGGGCCCTCTCAGCAGCCGCATCGACTTCTCTGGCCGAAGCTCTCACCCCTCCCCTGATGGGTCGAAGGTCTTAGTCTGCAACTCCAACTTCCTGAATACCGATCAGCACCCCATCATCGTCTACAACGCAACCAACGGATCTTTCACTACCAGTACGACAGCAACACAAGCGGTGTACAGAGTGGAAATGGATCGAACGGGGTCGAGGGCCCTGATCACCGTTATGGACAATCAGGCGCAGATCACAGCAACGATTTACAACGGCTCCCTCACCGCGCTGGGCACCCTGCCAATGACAGCCCAACTCGAGGCGGCGTATGTCTTGGCACCCGACGGGCGCTACGCCTACGTGTACTACAAGTCCTCCAACCTGATACGCAAGTTCGACCTTGACGCACCAAGTGGAGGTGGCTTTGTAGAAGTCGGTACGGGTACGGCACTCGCCGACTCACCGACCGAAGAGGGTGCCCGGAACTTCCCGCTCATGATCATCAGTCCGGATGGCGAGACGCTATTCTTGGGTGGTAACAAGAACGTCATCGTGATGCCAGCACCCTAGCAATCAAGAGAGGCTCTCCGGCTCTACCAAGAGATGGTTGCGCAGGTGGCTGCAGCGTACCTGCCGCTCGGTGCCTTAAGACTAGCTGGGGGTGGACGAGGCGGGTAACCTTTCCATCGAGCTGACATGCCCAGGCAAGCCGGGACATATCAACTCATGTAAAACGTCGTTAGTAGGTCTGCGGACACTGGCCGTCCGCTTTGCGCCGGAGGACTAAACCGCTCGCGCGGTAGGCGCTTCGACCAGATCGGTGGTTATGCAACACCTGCCCGCAGGCAGCGAGGCACGCGATCGCCTGCGCGTGAGGGCAGGTGTCGCACAAGCCTTAACTATATTGCGCGGCAAGACGCGGCAATTTTTCGCTAATGTTTGCGCTCGGGCTGCTCGGCTTGGGCGACCGCAGTTCTCTTAAACGGTCATTCAGCCGGTTGATCGAGCCGACCGCTTGTGGCCGACGGCCAGAGGCACTTTGTTGCCGCGCAGCGAACGTCATTGCGCCAAGCAGCAGGCGCACGACACCTCAAACGCTCAGCCGCCGCGAGTTCGCTGGATCGCGGAACACCAACGGGTGCTCGACCACCTTCTGCTGCGCCACGGTGCCGGCGCGCTCCACCGCCTCGACCACCAGCGCATGGTGCGGGCTCTTCACGCACACCGGGTCGGCGGCGGCCGGATCTTGCGCCAGCAGGTAGGCCTGGCAGCGGCAGCCGCCGAGATCGACCTCGCGCTGGTCGCAGCTGACGCAGGGCTCCTTCATCCAGCCGGTGCCGCGGTAGCGGTTGAAGCCCTCGGACTCGAACCAGATCTCGCGCAGGCTGTGCTCTTTCACGCTCGGGAAGCTCAGCCCCGGCAGCATCTTGGCGGTGTGGCAGGGCAACGCGGTGCCGTCGGGCGCGACGGTGAGGAACATGCTGCCCCAGCCGTTGACGCAGCGCTTGGGTTTGCCTTCGTGGTAGTCGGGCGCCACGAAGAAGATGCGCATCTTGTCGCCCAGCTTCGCGCGCCACGCGTCGGTCACCTCTTCGGCGTGGCGCAGCTGCTCGTGCGTGGGCAGCAGCAGGTCGCGGTTCAGGAAGGCCCACGAGTAGTACTGCGTGTTGGCGAGTTCCAGGTACTCGGCGCCCATCTCTTCGGCCATGGCGATGATGCGGTCGATGTGGTCGATGTTCAGGCGGTGGATCACCACGTTCATCACCATCGGCCAGCCTTGCGACTTGATCATGCCGGCCACGCGGCTCTTCAGCGCGAAGGTCTTGGTGTGCGAGAGAAAGTCGTTCATCTCCTTGGTGGAGTCCTGGAACGACAGCTGCACGTGGTCGAGGCCGGCGGCCTTCAGCGCCGCGGCGCGGTCTTC
>Ga0307515_10023732_pt1 | contig 10731 bp, 7 predicted proteins | sample 17_EM_MG_FD_194513 | JGI IMG/M metagenome (GOLD analysis project Ga0307515, IMG submission 194513) | Populus trichocarpa ectomycorrhiza microbial communities from riparian zone in the Pacific Northwest, United States - 17_EM | ecosystem: Host-associated > Plants > Roots > Unclassified | place...
GTTGGGTTATAGGCCCGCCAGTCTGTGCTCTTTTTAGCCATTTTCTTTTTTTATGTTGAATATAAATTTAAGGGAAAAAAATATTGAATCCGGTTGAGTTTAGATCTAGATCACGAGTTTGACAAGTTAAGCCGCAACAACTGAGCTATTTTTTTTTTCTGATATTGCTTTTTCTACTAATATCTTTTTTTTAATAACTTTTAAATTTATGTCTTAATTAATATCATTTATATGTGATTGTTTTTCTGATGGTGTTGTGCATGTTTAAATTTTTAAAAAATTATTATAATTCATCTATAATTTTTTTTAATCTTTTGTATACAAGAACTTTATTTTTTACAATAAAAATTTTTAGATAATATTTTGATATGTGCAATTTATCATAATATTTTTACTTATTTTATTTAATCAATTCAATATGTATTTATTTTTAATATCATTTAATTGAATAAAAAAATTAATAAATAAATTTAGTAAACACATCCAAATAAATATTTTATTTTTAAAAATTAAATATCTTATTATATACCTGTTTTTTTGTTTTTTTAATGATTTTTCTAATTTTATTTTTAGTTATCATTAATATTTTATTTATTTATTGACACATTTTTTTGATTTATTTCATGAATCCATGAATTTTTCAATTTACACTTCAAATGTTGTTTACATGAAAAAATCTCCACATAAAAAAATCTCCACGTACAATTCTTCTATATCTCTCTCTCTCTCGCGACGACTCCGTTGGTGAAAGAATCCAAAGTTCGGCTCTTCCACGCCTTGTCGCTTTGTGCGGATATTTTTATCACAAACACCGTTTCGAGCCGTCAGAAAGGATGGTTAACATACGTGCATAGCACCCAGGCTTGAGTAATGCTTTCGTAAAAATTATAGGCTACAGAAATGATTTGTTCGTTGATAATCAGTAACCCACCTCTCCAAACATCACCAGCAATCAACCCTAAGCTCAACTTACACCTTCCTGAAGCAATCTTCTTCACAAATCATCAAACCCAGATGATTTTCTGCATCGACTCAGATAAATTCTTGCAGCTGGAACATCATAAAGCTAGAGAACATGTGATGACAATTGTCTGCGATTAAAACATGTTGACTTTCAGATTTGCAAAAATAATGAACTGAACTTCGGTTCAAACAAACAGAAACATGTGATGTACACAAACATGCCAATATTAAAACTGAAGTCGGAAGTACAAGGTTGGAACAAGTACAGCTGCTACAAGAGAACGCAATAGCATTACTTTTGCACAAACAGGGAGCGATGACAATTGTCTGAGATTAATTTATGTCAGCCACCACAAATCACCAAAAGCTAATTGGAAACAACACAGGCAAGTAAAAAACAATCCCCCGCATCCAACACCCACCACCCCTTTTCTGCCTTCTTCCTATTTGGGGCCTTCTTCCTAGCTATACGGATGAACACTTCACCTTTTACCTCTTGCTAGTAGCTATCTGGTAAGTGCACCTCAGGCTATCTTTACTATCAAACATGTACATTAACAAAAAGGAATTTGACAAAAGGGGATGGGATATGGGAGAAACAATGTGGGAGAAGAAAACATGAAGAAACTACAGCTATCCAGCCGCCTGATCCTTTATGTATCCTGGTAGAGAGAATTGTTGCTGGTCAGACCTCATGATGATCAAAACACAAAGAGCACTCCCCCCTTTTGTATCACAGAAATAACTGCCAGATATCAAATCCCATACCACTTCACTGCTCATGTCCCAGCCAGGTGCATTAAATTTAAACCCATTTGTCGTTTCACATGATCCGGTATCAACTTGTTAACAAGCTCAGGAGAAGCCCCATTTAACTGTAACAGAAACAATAAAATTGAGTGAACAATTAGAATTACCACAGCTAGTTGCATACACAAGAATTAGATAACAAAATACAATAATTGCAAATAAAAAGAGAAACAACCAATCACACAACTACCAACATACTCCATCTTACATATGAAATCCTCGCATATTATTTTTCTAATTAGGCAAAGATGAGATACAAAAAAATTCCAAACGTAGACATACCTCCTGTTTAAAGTTGAAGAGAGCTGGTAAAGGGCGGCCATTTGGTAGGCGAGCATTGGGTTCTCGGAGTTCATCAAAGAAGGGATGTGCACATGCTTCCAACTGTGATCCAAAAGTAAATTGTCAAATATCAGTGGACAAACTTACATCTCAAGCAGAACAAAGAAAGTGCCATCAAAATTTGTGATTCTTTAAAAGAAAAACTAATGGCTAAAAATTTACTGCAGTCAACTATTAACAAGATAAATTTGTCATGGAGTGCCATATTCAATATGAATCTTACACATCTATGCAAGGGAAGAAGAAAGGTCGAGAGCAAAAAAATACAAGGAAAGGGCAAGAAATTTAACTCACTGCTGTACAACGGAGACTTGGTGAGTATTGCAGCAGCCGTGATGCAAGATCAATTGCTTCTGGAGGCATCCTCTTATGGAAAACCTAAAACAACGAAAAATTGAATGAAAATCTGCTTTAAATCAAATTATACAAGGAAAATAATGGTGCTTAAATGATCACCAACTTTTTCGTTGCAAGAGAATACCTAATATTTTAGCTGCATGAGAAAAGGAAATTAAAAAAAAACCACCTCAAAGTTGTTCACAAAAAGTAACTGAAAGCATACCTTGTGCCATGGGTGTGCCTTTATCTGTGGAAACCGAAAATCAGTATAATTCGGGTTCATACAGCGAATTTCTTCTCTTGTTGGAGTGCCAAGAACCTGTAAAACAGCATGTAAGAAGTTGGCTTGTGATCATATGAATTGCATTAGTTAAAGCACCCATAAGCAAAACATACCTTGATAATTTCTACAAGTTGGTCCACAGCATTTTCTCCTGAAAACAGTGGCTGTAAAAGCATTCAGATGGCCAGCAGTCAAGTAAAAATTATCATTTGGAATATTGTCAAAAGGAGCAATTTTAAAATGCAATGAAAAGAAAATGCTTACTTGGCCAAGAAGAAGCTCAGCAAGCACACAACCAGCAGACCATATATCAATTGATGTCGTGTATTCCGTGGCACCAAATATAAGTTCTGGAGCCCGATAAAATCGGGAACATATGTATGATATATTAGCTTCACCTTTGACCTATTCACAGGAACCTTGATTGTCAATGTATTGAAAAAGAATAAGAAGCAAAATAATCAGATCTTATCACAATAGCACAGAAGCTTTTTAGTAAAAACAGAGCTTCAACTTTAGTAGTCACTCAATTATTATAAGCAGCTACAACCATGTACTTGCAGAACTAGATGGGCAGCTAAAATGGTATTTAGTCCACCAAAACAACTAAGTTCCTCATCGCAGCCGTTAAAGAAATGCAGATATCAAACCAAATTATGTTATGCACTGTGATTACCAACAAACTAATTAAACAAGGATGCATCAAGCATTCCATCAATGTTGCAGGTAACTTTCATTTTCAGAATTTTATAATTTCACGGAGACAGAAGGAACATGAATTAGCAGTGACTGCATATGTCTCTTTTGGTTAAGAACCAGGCTGATACCCAAAAAAAAAAAACACTGCAGACTGCCTTGAGCTTAAGAGTTGTAGTCACACAATGCAAAGATGAAGAAATGCAAACTAGAAGAAAGTCAGCATACCAGCACTTTTGCACTTCCAAAATCACAAAGCTTAACCTGGTGAGTAAGAGGATCAACCTGTAGACAGCCAAGAATGACTTAACATAACAGCTAACATCTTTTAACATTCATTTAACAGTATAGAAGCATACCAAGAGATTTTGGGGCTTTAAATCCCGATGGCAAACTCTAGGAACAGTGTGGATATAAGCCAGTCCCCTAAAAATCTGGAAAAAAAGGTCCAGTAATTAATATCATAAGGATTACAGGCAACAAATCAACTTCTGATGCAATACCTGGTACGTGTAAAGTTTCACATAGATAAGTGGCATTGCTTGTTTTGCATTGCTGTAATGCTTCAAAACCCTATACATGCTCTCGGGAACATACTCCATAACCAAGTTAAGAAAAAGCTCATTGTTATCTGTTGTAGAAAAGAAACAGTGCTTCAACGAAATAACATTAGGATGATCCATCACTCGCATTAACTGCAATTCTCGGTTCTTATATCTTCTATCTTGCAAAACCTTCTTTATCGCCACCGTCTCCCCAGTTTCCAAACATTTTGCCTACAACAAGAGATAGATCAATTTGTGGAAGCGTACATAATCGCCAATACCTCCAACAGATAAACACATTTGGATACCTGGAAGACTATACCAAACGACCCTGTTCCCACAACCCGCTCCGCCATGTAACTGATGGTCTGCACAAACAAAAACATTCATCATATGTTGAGAGAACAACCATATCATAAACACGGTATATGAGAGAACAACCATAAAAAACAGAAACGTAAATAAAAAGGTATCACCAAGAATGATTACCTGCTTTGGCTCTCCGTTCTTACCGCCAATTGTGGTCGAAATTATATGACCGGTGACTGGATCGTTCCCATCAGCAACACGGGCATTCATTTCCTACAAAAAAAAATATGGACATCAGAGATCTTGGATCTATATGAAAACTATAGTTAAGCTTTATAAAAGGAAAAAAAAAAAACAATTGCATAGCTAGAGGAAACAGTGATCCTGGAGCATGACGAAGGAGAAATGATAAGAAAAATACAAATTAGATGGTATGAGCTCACCATCTAGATCTATTCTAACAGGACTATTTTCACTCATCAAAGAAGCTAAAAGATATTTTTTTGTTAAAAAAAAAAAAAGGATGATAGCTGAGAAAACGCAGGAAAATAAAGAAAACCCAGATCTTAAAAAATCCATACAGTAATGCAAGAGAAAACCTGCTTGGATGCTGAGAATTTAAAAAAAAAAAAGCATCAGAGCTTCTTAGAACCACCTCGCACCTTCTAAAACCCAACATTAGAAAAACAAAAACATAAGACAAAGCCAACACTCTAATGTCTGATTTTTTTCCTGGGATAATGTAATAATTTCCCAGGAAAAAAAAAGTAAAAAAAAAACAGAGATAGAACATACCTTATCTTCAGCCATGGATGGAGAAAAGGAAAGAAAGATGAAGGTGATCAAGTGTGTTTTTTGTTTCAGAAATTAGGCTGAGAGATCATGTTGATGTTGGGGCGATACTAGATAAGGCAAAAGGAAAGAAAGAAAGACTCAGCGAACCAAAGAGAATGAGAGAAAAGAGAGAGAGAGGAGAGTGACAAGTTAGAAAGAGAGAGAGAGAGAGAGAGAGACAACAACTACAACAAGCCCATGTGATTCCAGCTTCTTCCTCCCTCTATCTCTCTCTCTCTCTCTTTTTGTCAATTCTTTCCTCTCTACTTTTTCTTTCGTTTTGGTCTCTCTATCTACTTTCCGTAGCCCCCCTCCCTTTTTTTTTTCCTGTTCTTATAAACTAACCTCTGGTTTTGAGAGAATTACGATGATGGGACTTGAATTTTGTTTTGCTGACAACGTCACTATTATTGGACATCTGCCTGGACCTCATTTGTCCGCCCCCTGTTTCTTCTCCTCCTTCCCATTACCGTTACCGTTAGATCCTAAAGGAAAAATAACAGAACCATCTGTTATGTTCTTTTATTTTGCCCGTTAAAAAGGAAAAATTCCCAACCTCTCCTGTTGTTCACCCATCAACCTTGCGGGAGGAAAAATAACAGAACCATGTGCGGTAGTATTTATTTTTTATCTGTTTTAAAAATATATTTTGTTTAAAAAAATATTAAATCAGTTATTTTTAATATTTTTTTTAATTGATGTGTTCATGTTGAAAAAAAAAAGTGATAAAACAAATTATATTTTATTTATTTTTAAAATAAAAAATATTTTTAAAAAATATCTTATATTAGGATACCAAGCGCACACTTTACTTGTGCTTTTAGTTCTGTTGTTCATTTGTTTACTAGTGTTTGATATTAGTATTTGGTATTGTGATAGCTTTTGCGATTTCGAATTAATTTTTAAAAAAAAAAGATTTAGAAAAAACACTTTTAATTGTGTTTTATTTTTAAAAATAGGTTTTAAAAAATATAGTATTTGTTTAAAATTATTGTAAAATGAATTTTTGTATGCAAAATAAATAAAAAGCATGTCTCCGTGAATGAAATGCAAAACATAAGCTATTTTGCTTCTTTTTTTTTTCTTTTGTGGATGGACACAGAGCAAAAGCAACAATTCCTAGCCCATGTTTGGTATTGCATTTCAAACGAGGGTTAGGCAAATTTTGAATTTTTTTCTTAAAATTAATTTTTTTTTATTTTTAGATTATTTTGATATGCTGATTCAAAAATAATTTTTAAAAAATAATAATAAAAATATTATTTGATGCATTTCCAAGCGAAAAGCACTTTGAAAAACAACCGCTACCACACTCTCAAACACCTCCTAGCCTCTAACGTCACAATACTAAAGCAAAGTAAGTTATTAGTGATTATTTTCTTCTAGCAGTGGACTTGCGCTACACTATGGGGGCAATTTTTTTTATTTTTTGCATAACAAACAATGTTCAAGTGCTATAAACATGTTTTAAAAAATAAAAATAAAAAACATGGCTCAGGTCATAGACACAAGTGAGTCAAATAAGTTGGTTTTATTTTAATTAGATGATAAAAAGTAGTAAACAACAACAAATACACCAAATAAAAAAATGATCATGATAACCTGGAAAAAACAATTATAGCTCAATACTCAGTTAATTAAATATGAAAGGACAAAATGGGGTAAAAAAAATAACAACAAAAACCCGGCCAAAGTCAACTCGGATTAGCATGACAAACTTGTAACCCAGGTGATAAGGGTTGAGTCAACCCCAGTTAACTCATCAAACCCGCGATCCAAGTCACGATTAGGATAGCCTGATAAAAAAAAGAACAAAGAAAATCATAAAGTCTATTTTTTAAAAAAATCATATGATGAAATCGAAAAAGAAAATAAGTCAAAAGAAAAGGAAAACAATGTCAATCACGTTAACTTTTCAAACTCATAACCTGAATCATTAGATTACAAGTATCCTATCTGGAAAAACAATAAAGCCTAATTTTCAACCAATCAAATATTGAATGATGAAAATGAAAAAAAAATCAATTATACAAAAGGATTTTAAAAAATAGCAATTAAAAGAATAAGGGTCAAAATTGAAATAAAAAACAAATTAGATGACAACTAATTTTTTTAATCAAAAGGTGAAATTGAATATAATAATCAATCTAACAAAAGAAAAAAAACAATCATAAGAATGAGGACCAAATTAAAAATAACAACATATCATAAATTGGGATTAAAGGATTAAATTAAAAACAAATCAGAATTTTACAAAAGGATCAAGAAAAAAAATTAAAAATCAAAAGAATAAGGATCGGCTTTGACATATAAAAAAATAAGAGACAACTCTAAAACTTTTAATGACCAACATGAATTTCAAGAGGGAGAGGGGAAAAAAAGAAAGCATGGTCGTAATAAACTACTACACCAAAGCCGCCTAGTGCTGCCCCAATAGAAAAAAGATGTTGTGATGATTCCAATGGCGTGATGGAAGGGGATTTTTGGTCTTTGGGAGGTGTTGTACTCACCACCCAATGAGTGCGAGCAACTTCCACACACGTGCCAACAAATTTTTAAAATATATTTTATATCTATTAAAATACCAAATTAACCCTTAGTCAAGTTTATCATAACAAAAAAACCAGTGGGGAAAATACGAAAAAGCCCTCGAATGCTAGATTTATAAATTTTGATTTGAAGAGTAATTTAGTTATTTTACTATGTTTAATAAATGTGAAAAAACCAAGTTGTTCCCAATTAATCTGAGAATGACTAATTAACCTTGTAAAAATACTATACTAAAATAGTCAGTTCAATAATTTTTTATGGGAAGGGCAAAATCCTTGTTAGAGTAAATAGTGTCTTCACTCACAATGAACAATGTTTTTTCAAGGTGATTTAGATTTTGTTAACTAATGTCTTACGTTACGTTGTGGGTTGGATAAAAACAATTGAGCCTAAAAAAATTATCCAGGTCACAAGGGATTTTTTGGTATTATTATTGAAGCCAACCCAACGATTCAATTATAAAAACTCCTGACTCAATCCTTACCTAGCCCGAGTTCCAAATTATATTGTGTGAGAGTTGCCTCGACATAACTTAATTAACTTAACAGGTCAAAAAAAACACAAATGACTGGTAAAAAATGTGCTTTGGCTTTAAAAAAAATCAAGATTGCATCTTTTTTTTTAATATTAAGACAACGACATATTAGATCTACTCGGGTTTTGCGATTTAATCCATCAAACCTGGAACCCAAATCATAAATTCCACTAGGTTTAACAACTTTATTTTTTAAAACTATTTTTTACTTAATGATATAGTAACAAAAATAGGCCTTCATAAGATTGAGCACCAATCAAATGTCAAAACGTATATTTGAGATTGCGATAAACTCATAGAAAACAAACTAAAATAAATTACGAATACCAATTAAAAATCAACCAAATATTGAAGAATGAAATTGATATAAAAAAGTAAAAAATGATTCAACTGAAAAAAAAAATATATGGTTTTTTTTTTAAAAAAAGAAATTGTTAGACATTATTATTAAACTCAGCCCAACGGGTCAATCTTGAAACCTTTTGACTCGACTACTTGTCTAGCCCGAGTTTAAAGTTAAACCAAAAGAGAGTTGACTTTTTGTGATCCAATTGACTTGGCAGGTTCTAAAACAACTCGAATGACCAATAAAAGCATGGTTTGATTTTAAAAAAAATCAACATGACATCTTTTTTTGTATGTATTAAGACAATAACATAATGGATTAGCTTGAATTTAGCGGCTTAAATCGCAAAACTTGCGACCCAGATCATGGTTTCCATGGGGTTTAAAAGCTTTATTTCTTAAAAATATTTTTTATTTAATGTTATAATAACAAAAATAGATGCTTACAAAAATTAAGTACCAACCAAATGTAGAGATGTTTGTTTAAGATTACGATAATCTCAAAAAACCAAACCAAAATAAATTATGATAACTAATTTAAAATCAATAAAATGTTGAAAAATTAAAATGGAAGAAAAAAGCTTGGAGGGTAGAATTTTGTTTTTTAAAAAAAGAAAAACAACTTTTTTTTTTAAAAAAAAAAAGATGTTTCACTCTTCATATGAACAGTGAAGCACTATAAACCTTTTCAATTCTTTTAGTTGAGTAGTGGTAATATGTCACTTCTAGCACATGTTGGGCTCAAAAGTTTTTTATCAACACTAAAACAATATAGGCATTGGCAACATGTTTTAAACTATTTAAAAAAATTTAATTGTAAATTAAGAAGATAATGTGTGCATTTAATAAAATAAATCGAGAATTATTAGCAATAATAAATGTTAAAACATTTATGACACTAACCAAAGATTGAGCTAGTAAACGAGACAAAAATGCAATTTAAACCGCACGAGAGAGCTCAACAAATTGTTTTATTTAATTATATAACAATAAATTTTTTTATTGCAAGAAAAGCCATTATTTCAACTCTTTTGACAAAAAAAAACAAAGACAAGAATCTCGTCCAAAAATAAATATTGAATTGATTAATATCCAATGAAATAATATCTTAAAAATAATTTTATTTATTCATTATAATTAACTTTGATTAAGCTTGAAGAAAACAAATCATGAAGGGATGTACAAAAAAAACACCCCTACTAATATAAACAAAAATTCATAATCTCATTTGAAAAAAAATATAGAGTCAAATGTTATTTAATGGAACAATTTTATAATTAATAATTTTATTTAAATGATCTTTAAAAAAAACTAAAAAAAACAAGTGCCTTTATAAAGGAGCTAAAGTCTAGGCCTCCTGATAAACCTGCTCCTGGCCCAGAAAATAAAGGTAGGCATGCATGAACTTGTCTTTACAGACAACGTGTTATGCGCTCAAATTTTTAAAACTATTAGACATTCCATCGTGTATATTAGAACACGACGCAACATCTCTAGTCCTGCCATTGGTCATGTCGCACCTGAAATTGCAGCGACCTTTAAAGATTAATGAGAAAAAACAAGTATCTGACATTTTGTTCTTATTTATTGCAAGAAAAGCCATTATTTCAACTCTTTTGACAAAAAAAAAAAAACAAAGACAAGAATCTCGTCCAAAAATAAATATTGAATTCATTAATATCCAATGAAATAATATCTTAAAAATAATTTTATTTATTCAATTATAATTAACTTTGATTAAGCTTGAAGAAAAAAAATCATGAAGGGATGTACAAAAAAAACACCCCTACTAATATAAACAAAAATTCATAATCTCATTTGAAAACAAATATAGAGTCAAATGTTATTTAATGGAACAATCTTATAATTAATAATTTTATTTAAATGATCTTTAAAAAAAACTAAAAAAAACAAGTGCCTTTATAAAGGAGCCAAAGTCTAGGCCTCCTGATAAACTTGCTCTTGGCCCAGAAAATAAAGGTAGGCATGCATGGACTTGCCTTTACAGACAACGTGTTATGCACCCAAATTTTTAAAACTATTAGACAATCCAACGTGTACATTAGAACACGACGCAACATCTCTTGTAACATCCCCCATTTCTGGGATAAAACAACAATCTCATGTCAATAGAAAAACATAGTAGTTAATATATATATATATATATATATATATATATA
>Ga0307515_10023733_pt1 | contig 10731 bp, 15 predicted proteins | sample 17_EM_MG_FD_194513 | JGI IMG/M metagenome (GOLD analysis project Ga0307515, IMG submission 194513) | Populus trichocarpa ectomycorrhiza microbial communities from riparian zone in the Pacific Northwest, United States - 17_EM | ecosystem: Host-associated > Plants > Roots > Unclassified | place...
CCGTTGCAACCTTTCGCCTCTCGCACACAAGGCTGCACCCGGGTCGCACATCAAGAGAAATCCGGTGCCCTTCCGGCATCTACCCGCGCTCTCGAACTGTCGTGCACAATCACAGCCACCGAAAAAAAGCGCTGGCGCCTGCTTCATGTCTTCGCTTCCTGGCTCATCCGCCGAAAGACAGGCGTCCTCAGCGCGCCCGGCGCCTAACTGGTCCATCAAGCGGACCTGCCTACGGCAGGCCGCTTATGTCCAACGTTAGGTGTCTTACACATGTCATCGACGACTATCGAACAGCTCATTCAAAAACGGTGGAAATTCGTACCTGCCGTCCGGGATTCGTTCCACAGTATTCCTACTCGCTTTACTTCAGTACCTCTTGATCTTTGGCACTTCGTCTCTTCCTATCAAACCTTCTGCAACGCGGACGAGACTCAGTGGCTCATTTCCGCGGCTGACTATCAGAACGCCGCCGCAGAGGGCTTCAATTGGAACGAATTTGAAACGATATCGCTTCGAGCTGCCGCGAACGATCAAGCTACGATTGAGAAGATCACGTCGTTCTGGGATCAACATCTACCCGTGTTCATGCGAGTTGACGGAGAGTACGCCTATGCAGCGTATTGCCTTGCTGGCGAGAACTATGGCTGCTATGTTGCGGGCCGAGAGCCCGAATTCGAAGAAGTCTCTGTGGTCGGGCGTAGTCTGTCGGAGTTTCAGGCTTGGGTGCTTCGAGGCGCAGACACCTAACCCTTCCTTCAAGCGGACGGCTTCGCCGCCGCTTAAGTCAAACGTTAGGCCGCAGAAAACGCATGAGCATCCCACCAAGCATCGCTGAATTCTGGCAAAACTTCTGCGCTCACGTTGGGGCAGATCGTTCTGCTCAGTTCTTCGAGGCGTTCCATTTCGATGACAACGAACCCAGCGCCAATGCGCTGGCGGAGCTCGTACTTGCGGGCGTCAAGCGGGCAACCGCCGGTCTTGTCTGGTCGTTTGAGAGCGAAGGCGCCTCTCTGCCGGAGCCGGGTTCCCTCAGCGTGGTGACTGACTGGAATGGAAAACCCGTGTGCGTTATCGAAACCTTAGGAGTTGAGGTAGTGCCATTCGAGCAGGTCACTGCCGAGTTCGCTGCCACTGAGGGCGAAGGCGATGCTTCGCTAGAGTACTGGCGTCGGGTTCATTGGGCATCCTTTGGTCGGGAGTGCACTCGCATCGGTCGTGAGCCAAGCCAGGTCATGCCAGTAGCATGCGAGCGGTTTAAAGTCATCTACAAGGCCGGTCCATGATGCTGCGGCCTAACCCTTCCTTCAAGCGGACGTGCCTTCGGCACGCCGCTTAAGTCAAACGTTAGGGCGCATAACCGCCACGCCCACGCCCATATGCTCCGATCCTTTGGACCCCGGCCTCTTGGAATATCAGCAACAATGAAAACGCTGCTTGCACTTCTTATCGTACTTTCTTCATCGTTCTCTCGCGCCGACAGCATTGGCCATGCAGAGCTTCAGATTGCGGCCCCTTGGGTACCCCTTACCAGTTACGTCACCCACTTGAGCTACGACAACGGGAATCTCGTCATTCCCATGCAAAACAGAGTCTTCTACATTCCCGGCGCTGCTGGGGTGCCGAAGGCCGTACTGGTGGTCACGGGAACGGAGGCCAGAATCCCAGGCAGCGTCAGATGGATCAGCGAGATTTGCCCAGACGCGAGGCCTAAGTACTTTAGCGAAGACTACAGCAGCAACAAGCAGACTCGCGTTCGCCAGTGCTTGATCGTCAATAGCTCGTTCGCCCCTTTCTTGTTCTATCGTGCAGATTCAGAAGTCCTCCAGGCGGCAAAGGAACAGGGAATCAACATCTTCAAGAGTGGCTACTCTTTCCGTAGCGTCTATGGTTCGAACGGTGGAGCACTCGTGCGGGTCAATCTCATGACCACGAAGGCCTTTCGAGGCTTGCAAACTCTTCCTGATAGCGAGCAGCTCCATGAGGTGGCGCCGGAGCTAGTCGCGTGGGGCGAAGCACTTCACAGCGCAGTGCGCAAGTCCGCTTCATCACTCACTGGCGAGTTGGTTCTCCCCCCAATCGAGTTCGCAAATTAGCCACCTTTTGGAAGGTCCGTAGTGCAGCCTCCTCAACACAAAGATGCGCCCTAACCCTTCCTTCAAGCGGACCCGCCTACGGCGGTCCGCTTAAGTCAAACGTTAGGCGCCGCAAGACCATCGTTGCAGACATCCATCAGAATGAACGTTGACCCAAACGAAAAAGGCACACCGTCCTCGCATACCGGGCACCAGCTTTGCCCCAACCTGCTTCCTCGTCAACTCTGCTTTTGCGTCCGTGAGTACAACGAAGGGATATTTGCGACTGTCTTCCACACCCACGTTCCGGCATACCGTTTGTCGCAAGACCGAACCCATGAAGCACTACGTTCGCTTGTGGCGCGATACTCCGGGTGGCCCGGAGAATGGGTCGTGCATAGCCTCCTCAATGATCGCGGTCGCCAACCTCAGCGATACCCTGGCTTCTTGCACGACGTGAGCTATCCAGAGGCTGGCGTTCTTCGTCATACAGTCAGCAGTTCACGAGTGCATTCATGGTGCGACAGTGTCATTTCAAAAGAGAAATTCCGCCCATCAATCGGCGACGCCTAACCCGTCGGTCAAGCGGACCCGCAACGGCGTGGCGCGCTCGGCCCTCATTTCATTCTGGGCCAAGCGCGCCACGCCGCTGCGGTCCGCTTACCTAGAACGTTAGGCCCCACTTTTACTTTTGGAGCACGCAAATGGCCGACACTCCGTCCCCCGAAGAATTGGAGCTCTGGCAGCGGCGACTGGCGGCGCAAGCGAACAACCGTGCATGGCGACTGTCAGAGTCACCGCGTCGCACGCCGCAAGAAGACGAAGAAATGCTTCAGGCGGCTCACGCATCAATGTATTTCTGGAAGCTCGTCGGCACCGCTGGAAACCGAGCCCATGCGGCGCAGCTTGTCGCGCACGTCTACTCGTTGCTGAAATTGCCAAATCCGGCCAAGCACTATCTGGCGCAGTCTGAACCGTTCTTCCTCGGGCAAGATAGCGAGCCTTGGGAGAGAGCCTGTGCTCTTGCGGTCAAGGCCAGCGTCGCAGCGGCCGCCGGCGAGTCCGAGTCTCACACAAGCAGCTATCGCGAAGCTGAGCGTCTGATAGCGATGCTTCCTGATCCGGATGACCGGGAAATACTAGATGCAACTCTGCGTGTCGTGCCGAAACCCGGTGTGGCCTAACCCTTCCTTCAAGCGGACCCGCCTTCGGCGGTCCGCTTAAGTCAAACGTTAGGCATCACCAAGAACACCGTTCCATTCCGATACAGCGATGACCAGCAAACGACAGTCATGGACAAACAGAAGCCAAGCGGAGCTTGATGCTTTATTAGCCGAACGGCAGGACGACTGGTGGAACGAGTTCTACGTGAACCGTGCGAAGCCGGTGCCCTTCTTTTGGCCAGAGCCAGACGAGAGCTTATTGCTGTGGATCACCGATGGAGTCATTTCACCGGGCAAGGTAGTGGACCTCGGCTGCGGCAACGGCCGGAACGCTATCTTCTTAGCCAAGTCAGGCTTCATCGTTGAGGGCATTGACTACTCTCAAACGGCAATTGAATGGGCCGCCCAAAGCGCCAACGAGGCCAGCGTCGAGGTTCATCTTTCCAACGCTTCAGTGTTCGACGTCTCGCTTCCGCCTGCGTCCTACGACTTTGTCTACGACTCAGGGTGCTTTCATCATATGCCGCCCCACCGGCGATCGAGCTACATTGCACTGGTTGCAGCAGCGCTAAAGCCTGGCGGCTGGTTCGGAATGACGTGCTTCCGGCCAGAGGGTGGCGGTGGACTCACCGATGAGGAGGTCTACGAACGCAGAACACTACGCGGCGGGCTTGGCTACACGGATGCTCAGTTGCGCGAGTTATGGTCAAGCCGATTCGAAATCCTCAGCCTGCGCCAGATGCAGGAACGTCCAGCTGGAAGCCACGTGTTCGGAAAGTCATTTCTTTGGGTGATGCTCGCGCGTAAAACGTGATGCCTAACCCTTCCCTCGGGGCGCTAGCAACCATGCGGGTTTTCGGCCGATAGGGCGATTTACCCCCCCATCTACCCTGCATCCCAGATGCACCTGCTTGACGCCATGCGACACTGCATGACGCGGGGGCATTCGGACGGCATGGCACACGCACGCTGTATTCCGAGCGCCGATAGTTCACTGCGTGAGCTACCGTGATCGCTTGACCTAAGCGCTGGCTTCCTTTTGCGATTGCAAAAGCGCCGGTGCGAAGACCTCCCGACGCCAGTCGCTCCCCTCGTGCTTGCGAAGTCTGACCATACCGATTGGTGTGGCAGCATCGCGTATGACAATGCCGCGCTCTCGCAGGCTCCGCTCGACGGCTGCCTCGCGACCCCTAGCCGGCGCATTTCGCGCAACCGAAGTCAAGAACAGAGCGCTCGAAAGTCCGGACAAGCGCACTATGTCCGCAGTTGTCGGAAGCTTGCGATTGTCAGGCTGGCGGTTAAACGGCGTTGCCACCGACATGGGCCCCGGAGTCAGCAGGTGGGTCCACATTTCGTCGTGATGGCCTGTCACCGAGCCGTGGTGAGGAACCTTCAAAACGCCCGCGGGCGGGAGAGCCAATTGGCATCCGCTATCAATTGCTGCGGACCAGCCCCGAAGCCGGTCGTGATGAACTTCCATGTCAGCACCAAGTAGCACCGAGGATGTGCCAAGGGAGACATGCAGAACCACCGACGCCAGATTCGGCGTAGTAGCGCTCGCCGACCTTTTTGCCGAAGTCGCGGTAGGTCGAGCTGCTGCCACCTCTTGAAGGAACAGCGTGTATTCCTTGTCTGACGGGGAGAGTGCGTGAATAACAGCCTCGGGCGTCGACTGCGTGGCCGGCCAACGACGGATAAGTTTGTTCGCCGTCGCCCACGTGATGACCGCGTCGCGTTCGCGAATGTGGTGGATGGCTTCTCTGAACTCGTTTACCTTTGCGCCGTCCGTCGACGCCGATGCCGTTGCCATTTCCCAGACGAACGTGATGAACTCACGTTGAACCAAGGCGTTCGCGCATGAGAAGCGGGCGGCGCGGCACTGCGCAACAAGCCGACCAATGCCACGCACATGGTCTGCGTGCCAATGGCTTGCAACGATCAGATCAACATTGGACTCAAGGTGCACGCCAAGCGCCCTGAGATAGCGCTCGGCAACGGGCCGCCGATCCGAATCCGTGGTGTCAACGCAGGAGTCAACAACAACCCAACGCTGATTTCCGACGTGAATAACCAGGCATTCGCCAAACCCCGGTCCAATGAACGAGACTTCGAACTCGTCATCGGCAGGTGCGCTGCCTAGACTATTCCAGTCGAAGTTCACTTGCGATTTCGCGCGCTACCGCCTGCGCTTGCTCTAGTTCCTCACGCCGAAACGCGGGTAGGCGCCGGAAAACCACTTCCGTATACCTGCGTCGGTTGCCTTGCTGCGAGATTTCATAGGCGATGCAAAGGCGAAAGAAGGCACCCGTCTGTAGCAGGTCGCGGTCAGACTCTCGGACCTCTTCGATCGGGATTACCGCTATGTCTTCGCTTCCCGCAACGGCCTCGCCATGACGGCCCTTGAGTTGAGCAATGAAGGTCGCGGCCAACACTTCCGTGACTTGACCATGCCATTCAGCGAGCAGCACGCTTGTCGTGCGTTGTGGAATGGTCTTGACGTGTGTCGCCGGTCTCGCGACCGCTTCGGCGGTCGAGAGGTTTACGTCCGGCACCTCAAATAACCGGCGCTTGGGTTGAAGACCATCAACAAAGTCGTGCTGCCCGAGCGATTGAGCGGAGTCGCTGAGGGCTCGCTGCTGGGAATCGAAACCAGTAGCCGACTCCGAAACCGCTAGCGCCGTGTCTCCATACGTGGTTTGACTTCTGCGCAGAGCGCTTGTCATGCCGCCTCTCCAGAGACGACGCTATTGAGAATCTTGAATGACCGCTCAATCGACTGATCAAAGATCCTTTCGAGAAGACTAAGAAGCTCTTCGCTAGTCGCGCGTTTTACTCGCGAAGCATCTGCAGAGACAGCCGGGGCGAAATGATCGTTGACGAACATGGCGACGCCCTGACTGTTCGGAATCAGGGGCGAAGGTTCAACCTTCACGTCAATCCAACCCGATTCGCGATCGTCGACGTTTGCATGCCGCATGGTCAGATGGATAAGGCCGCCGTGCTTGTCGCCCGACTCAGGGAACGACTCCTCGATCAATCGGCCGAACCCTCCCCATGGAGAAGTCGGGGCGAGCCTTGTAGCAAAAGCATCCCGAGCAGCGACATCGGGGAACTTGTAGTGCGAGGTCATGTTGATGCCGAACATCGTCACTATTGACCCCGGGGCGTGATCGCGAATGAGCCTGGACAGCAGGTCCAAGCCTTGCACATAGGGCACCTGCGAAATTTCAACTATCAAGCGATCCGCGGTCGCAGTCAGTAGGCCCCAAGGCAGGGCAAAGGAGACCACTTGATCTAGGAGCAGGGCGCGGTACTTCGCGGCAGCGAGATCCGTAGCCGGAAGCGCCTGGTTTCGCTCCAACTCGTCGAGGGTAAACAAGGCAGGTCGAAACACGCCTACCAACACGATGCTTACCGAGGTTTGCTCAGGAGTCATGGGTGGGCTGGATCAGGGCGGCTAGGAGGGGCGAATTGACGGAGGATAGCGGAAGGGATGTAACAGGTGTTTTCAGGATACAGCGATGCAGGTAGGTCTTCCACCCCACGATTGTGTGTCCCTCGCATCAGACTGGGCGAGTTGTGCGAAAGGCCAACGACTTCTATCAAGGCGCGTGCCGGGCGAAGTGCCTTTGCCGAATGCCGTGTCGTGCAGATAGCGCACCATCGACCGCAACGCCCTCTTCATTTGGGAGGTAAAAAATGAGCCCTGCCGAAGCCCTGCGCCAAGCATGCGAGCTGATCACCAATGGCGATCTTGCGTTTGCCTCCGAGACACTCGCGTCGGCGTTCCCAGCCGCGCCCGCGCAGACGCCACGCGAAAAATGGGCGCTGCCTCGATTGGTCAAGGTCTTCGTTCGAGACGGATTCACCGATCGCTACTTTGGCGAGCAGCTCATCTTCCCCGGAACCCTCAGGGCGCTCTCAATTCTTGCGCCGTCTGCCTTCCCATACCACCCGAACTGGAAGCAGTCCCTCACGCATCCTGCGTATTGGACGCACTACCCAACCATCGATCATGTCGTCCCTGTCGCCCGGGGCGGCCAAGATGACGAGTCGAACATCGTCACGACCTCAATGCTCCGGAATGCTGCCAAGGGGAATTGGCTGCTGTCCGAACTTGGTTGGTTGGCGGAGCGGGCCCCAATAGTGTCTGGTTGGGACGGCCTGATGCCTTGGTTTTGTCGGGAATTCGAGCGGAACGACAGGCTGCGTCACGAGCGGCCCCTGCAGCAGTGGCACAGGGCGGCAAAGAATGTAGTCTGATCCGACCGCGCATAACTTCGACGACGCAAACTCCAGTGCGATCAAGGAGTCCGCAGCCCGGGCAATGCAGTCGAGGCCGCCGGCGGTGACGCACGCCCAGATGCGGACCGACTTAAGCCGCCCTTCTGGGTGGTTTCCACTCGGGTGGAGAGAGAACCGCAGGCGCGGTGTCATCGACTTCCTCAACCCGCAGGACTTCCGGTCTGCTTCGCACCGGCTCGTCCAGTGCAATGTCTACTGACACGGATGGCCTCTGGCGCTTCAGCAGCCGGTGAACGAGATAGACCACTGCCGCTGCGGCAATGAGCAACCCGAGCACCCTATAGCGAGTCATTTCTCTTCATCCCATCCGCTGGTCTGAAATCGGACTCTACGTTCGACCCACGTCCCCTGCAAGGCGATCCCCCCTCGCGGGGGTGTTGAAACTCTGAAGGCTCGATGGCAGCTACATGAAAGAGTAGCCGCCACTGGGCGACGTCACCTCGCGGGCAGCCCTCGACCCAAACCTGCCTCACAACTTCGACAGTCCAAAGTTTGTGAGCGGACTCTCGGACGGAATCAGGCAGCCGCAACCGAAGACACGCCTGATCAGCCATTAGCAGTCCGCCTTTCTCATGACGGCTCACCGTCGTGTGGCGCCTTCCCGCCGGGGCTGCGCGCCTTCCGGCGCGACCAGACGACCAACCCGATGTGCTTGGCAACCAGGCCCAGCGCGGCGAGGCCGAACGCGCCGGCCACTGTCGCACGCGCGCCCAGCTGAAGGAATAACACCACGTGGATGACGATGGCGAGAACGATCCCGATGGCGAGCAGCCAAGCAGGGACTTTCCAGCGGCCGTGCCTCATCGACCCCCCTCCCAACACGCCAACGTGAAATGCAGGTCGCCCACGCCGACTTCGCCGCTCTCGAGCACCCGGAACCCCCCGGTGGTCAGAAGCTCCTGCACCTCGTCCAAGGTGACGAATCCATGACGATGAAGGCGCGCCAACCATCCCTCGCGCTCGCGTGCGGGCGTCTGGAAGTCAGCCACGAGAACACGACCTCCGAGCCTGAGCACTCTTGCCATCTCGCCCGCGCATTTGCGCCGGACCGGCCGCGGCAGGTGATGCAGCATCAATGTGCTGAACACGACGTCGAGACTGCGGTCCGGAAACGGGAGCGCCTCTACCGAAGCGATCTGGAGGTCAACCTGCAAACGGCGCCTTTGCGCCTTTCGAGAGGCTCGCTCGAGCATTTCCTTCGAGGCGTCAATGCCGTGAACAACGCCGCCCGCCCCGACGCGCGCCTTCGCGACCAGCGCCAGGGACCCCGTTCCGCAGCCTACATCGAGCACGCGTTCATCGGCAGCGAGTCTCGCGAGGTCGACGAGACGGTCGTACAGAGTACCGCGATGTCCGAAGGTCAGCAGCCGCACAACGATGTCGTAGTAGCGCGCATGCGAGCGCAGGATGAGGCCCTTCGTGGCTGTCGTTGAGTCGCTCATGATGGTGTGAGGCGCAGCACCGCTCCTTCTGTGGTTGTGCGCTAATGTGGTCCTGACTCGGCGTCGTGAGAAGGACAGCAGCGGCTTGATTGTTCTATTCCGGACAAGAAGCCGCGTCGTGTTCGGAAGCGTCCCTACCACCGCTGGAAGACTCCAATGAGCGACGTGCGAAAACCCGATTCCAGAGTGCGCAGGACCGAGCTCTTGCTGCATCGATCACTGGCTTCGTTGATCCACGAGAAGTGTTATGACGCGATCGTGGTGAAGGAGATTCTTGCGCGCGCGAACGTGGCGCGATCGACCTTCTATGCGCATTTCGACGGCAAAGACGAACTGCTGCTCAGCAGCATTCAGCACATGCTCGCCGATGCACGCGAACGGCTCGCCCAAGCTTCAGACCCGGTCGAGGGGCTGCTCTATTTCAGCCTTCCTGTCTTGCAGCACATCGAGGCACACCTCGAACGTTCGCCCGCCGGTCGGCATCGGCCAGTTCAGTGGCAAGTTCATCAGCGCCTCGAGGGCGCGCTGATCGAACAGCTCGAAGCCGACCTCGGGCGAGCGCAACTCGCTGGGGCCGTGCCTGCCGCACCGCCCGAACTCTTGGCGAAACACCTTGCCGCCACGTTCCTCGTCGTCATGGACTGGTGGCTGCGCCGCCGACCGGCGTCAAGTGCGCTCGAAGCTCATGCCTTGTACCGATCCCTGGTGGAGACCACCTTGCGCACGAGACCCAGCCCTTGAGCTGCCGCGTATCCGTGGTCGCTCAGGTCAACCGAATCCAGCGTCCGATCGATGGGATTCGCGCGCCGGTCAACACGAACAACAGGTAGTGCCCAGGCGGCGCCACATTGCCATCGGGCGGCGCCTGGACCTGAACGGCAGTGGCCGTGCTGCCGACCACGCTGCACTCCACTAACCGCTGCGACTGGCTCCAACCGTGCGTGACGGCGCCGGGACGCAGCAGCACGACCTCGACGATGGCGGCGGGGCTCGGCGTCTGCACGTCGAAGGTGACCCCATACCCCACGCTGGCCGGCGCCGCTGAGATCACAGGCCGTGCCAGCGGGTAGTACCACGGGAAGTAGCGCTCGTGCGCGGTGGTCTCACCGGACTTCCAGGCACCGGGTCTGTCGCCGCCCATCAACACGCTGCCGTCGGCCAAGAGGATCGCTGCCGAATGGTAGCCGCGGGGTATCGACATCGTGGCACACAGCTCCCAGCCGGCAGCAGCGTTGCGCGGGTCGAATATCTCGGCCGGCCCGCCATCCCCGCCGTCGATGCCCCCGGCCAGCAGCACGCGGCCATCGGGCAGCAGTACCGTGTTGACCTGATGCATGCGCGGCCGGTTCAGGTTGGGCAATGCACTCCACACCGGTGTGGCGGCGGACAAGTCGATGACCTCGGCCGTTTGCTGCGCCGCGGATGGATCACCCCCGGCAATCAACACCTGCGGCGCGTAAGCAGGTGGCCGCAACGGCAGCAGCACAGAAGTGCCGCGCTCGCCACTGGTACTGCGGTTGCCGTTGATCGTGGGGAACGATTCCACGTTGGCGACCGTCGGATTCCAGTCAAAACGCTGGGTGGGCACATGCGGCCCGGCGATGAACAGCTTGCCACCGGGAAGCTGGTAGGTCCAGGGGTAATACTGGTGGTGCACCATGCTGGCTGGCGTGGTCATCGGTGCGCCCCAGGTGCTGGTGCCGGGGTCGAATAGTTCGAGCGTCTTAGAGGCTGATCCGAACAAAGTCA
>Ga0307515_10023734_pt1 | contig 10730 bp, 10 predicted proteins | sample 17_EM_MG_FD_194513 | JGI IMG/M metagenome (GOLD analysis project Ga0307515, IMG submission 194513) | Populus trichocarpa ectomycorrhiza microbial communities from riparian zone in the Pacific Northwest, United States - 17_EM | ecosystem: Host-associated > Plants > Roots > Unclassified | place...
TAATTAATATTTAGTAGTGTAATAAGTTTGTTTTTAAAGAATTTTTTATTTAAAATATATTAAAATAAAAAAAATTATTTTTTTAAAATTTATTTTTAGATTAGCACATCAAAACAATAAAAAATATAAAAATAATAATTTTAATCGCATGACCAAACTACTCTTAGAAGTTCAAGGTTTTTTTTTATAAAAAATAGCATATATTAAAAAAAATCACAAAGTAGTATAGTTGAAAAAAATTGTAAAGTAGTAAACTGAAAATAATTAAAAAAAATAAATTTTAATTAATTGTTCTATTTGGAGGAGCACAATCTACAAAAATTTTATTAGTTATACTCTTGATAGAGCAACTTAGTTATGCTACTCGTAAATGCCGAGTTAATTGGTTGGGTTGCAATTTTTTTCTCTCTTTCTCCTTCTCCCTCGCTAGACCAGCCATTTCCCCCTTTTCTCAACCGCTAGTTTTTGTCGCTTCATAGCCTTCTTCCACCGCAATATCATCGCCCCCTCCTTCTTCACCCACCGTCACCGTCACCATTCCCATCAGCTCCACCTTCAACAATTTCAAATTAGCACTTTTTATCATTTTTAATATTGTGAAATTTATTGTGATTTAATGATTTGTTGGGTTTCATTTTGTTGTTATGTTAGGTTTAGTTAAATTTAGATCAATCTCAATCAGGTATAAATTGCATTATTGAACTGATAAATTACATCAATTGTGTACAAATGATAATTAATGAATTAGGTATTTGGTGATTATATTGGGGTTTATTTTGTTACGTTAGGGTTTAATTGAATTTAGATAAATCAAGCATAAATTATATCAATTAGGTATAAATTGCATTAATTGAGTGCATAAATTATATAGAAATTAGATGAACTAGACTACTAGTAATTGATGAGAAATGTCGAATTTTCGGGAGAATTGGGGTTAATTGATGATTTGTTTTTTTTTTAAAATAAAATGCAAGGTAGTATAACTGGAAAAAAAATTACAAAGTAGTGCATAGAAATTAAAAAAATAAAACAGTATATTATACTTTTATTAATTGGACAACTAAGAGTAAAACAATCAACAAAAACTTTATTATTAAAATTCATAGGTTGTGTGAATAGGATAGGAGGAGAACTGCCGACCACTCTAAAATTTTCCCTCACTAGACTAGAAATTTTCCCTCTCCTTCACGCAGGTTTCCCTTGCCTCCTTCCACCACAAAAACGACACCCTCTTCTCCTTAGCCCACCGTCACCATTTCCGTCACCACCCCTTTAATGATTTTAATTTTTAAGTGACCACCCTATCTCATTCTTAATTTTGTGAGATTTGTTATGTTTTAGGGATTTGTTAGGTTAGGATTTAATTGAATTAGATCTTTTAGGTATAAACTAGATTTTTTTATGCCTCCAGGCATGTCAATTTTTTTCTAGCATAAAAAAAGATATTCAAACAGTGAAAACCTAAGTGAATCTGAATTAACTTGACTATATAGGGATCCGAGATAACCCCAAAAGAAAAAAATAAAAAAGAAAAAGAAGAAAAAAGTTTAAGGTCTAATAGCCTAATATCAAAAGATAAAATAAAAAAAAATAAGGTTAAATCGGGCTAATTTTTGAAACCAACAACTTTAGTAATGAAACTGAGATGATCTTATAGAATACCAAAACAAATCTTGAACAAATTTCTTAACCATTAAAAAAATAAAAAGAAAACAAATAATAATAAAAACAATGAGGACCAAACCTGGTGTAAAACTAATGAGAGAAAATAATAAGAGAATTAATCGAAAAATAAAGATAAAAAAGAGCAATTAAAAGAATGAGAACCATGATTGAAATAAAAAAAATGAAATAAAATTTCAAGGGACAAAATTAAAAAAAAAAAAAAAATTATGAAAATGATTAAAAAAGAGCAATTAAGAAAATGAGGAAAAAATCTAGAAAAAAAAAAGAAAAAAAATAAAATATTGAGGGACAAAATTGAAAGAAAAAAAAAACAAACCAAGAAAATGATAAAAAAAAAAAAAAACAACAATCAAGAGAATGAATACCATATTTGATACATAAACAAAACAAAATCAAATGGAAAGGGATTAAACTAAAAAAAATCTAAAAAGGAATTTAAAAGAAAGAAAGACCAATCAAAAGAAAGAGAATCATAATTGAATGTTTTTTCTCCATTATTTTTTTTTATCAAAATAATATCATTTTTACTTTTTAGCTGAATAAAAAATCAAGTGATTAGCTATAGGAAAATCATGTCAACACCCACTGATTTTTTTTTACCATTTGTTTTTATCAAAATAATATCATTTTTACTTCTTGCATAATAAAAAAAAATTCTGATTGACCCTGGTAATTCCCATCATTCAACCTAACACGTGACCCGAGATATGACGGGGGTCAACTCCCGGGCCGAGTTTTAAAAGCATGATAAAAAAAATAAATATCAAATATGATATGAAAATTCAATGAAATTAAATAATGGGGAATGAAATTTCCAAAAAAAATCAATCAAGAAAAGAACTCAAAATAAAAGAAATTGCAATCACAAAAATGAGGATCAAATTCAACAAAAAAAATTAAAATAAAATTATTAGGGATGAAATTGAAAAATAAAATCCAATTAGAAAAAAGATTAAAAGCAAAATAAATAGGAATTAAAAGAATGAGAATCAAATTTGATAAAAAAAACATAAAAAATCAAATATCAAGAGATGAAATTGAAAAACAACTAAATTAAATTTAATACAATTAAAAGATTGAAAATCACTTTGTAATTTTGCAAAGCCAACACATCTTTTGAGATGGAGGAGAGAGCAAAAAGAGGGGAGGAGAAAAACTTTGTATTTTCTTTGTATTATATCTAGTTATTATTTATTTATTTGTCTATTTATTTTGGTGAGAATGCATGCTAGGAATTTTTTAGGGTTATATATTTTCTCTTCAATAGAACCTTCTTCTTATCCAGGAATCTCTCGTTATCAGCTAGGATTTCTAGATTAGGACTCCTTGTCCATTTTTACATTCCTAAATCTTCGTCCCATGTGCAACACCTAGCTATCTACTTTGCAAAATTCTAGGTGTGGTAGGAAAAGCTTTCACAAGTACGTTTCCAGAGCAATCTGTGTTAGGAACCTGGGAGGTCTAAACCGTGTATGAAAGTAAGTTACTGGCAATAAACAAAAAGCGGAGGAACACTAGGAAAAGAGCAAGACTCAGCAGGAATAAGTGGATAGGGGATTTTCATTGCTATAATATATATGAATACAAATATGGACTCTGAGGATACAAAATGCGGCAGCCATACACGTGAAATCGTGTTAGCTGACAATGATAGCAGTACAAGTGAATGGAAGAGAATGTACATGAATTGGCAGTGGCAATTCTTGCTGAGATTGGATAGGATCTCAATCAAGGGTCTCAAAATCCAACCAATGAGCACCGTCACTCTTTAAATCAGCTACAACAAATTCCATGTTATAGATTGGAAATTTAGGAACTTTTATGCATCTGAGGACTAAACGTTAATCCCCAGGATCTCTACTCCTCCAGCTACTCTGAGTGCGATCGAAAAAACCTGAACTATAGTCTTGGTTACCAAATGCCAACCTCTGAAACATTCTGATTTGTGCAGAGTGTTGTCTTGAATCAAATATTTCACTTTGGCCAGGTTTCATTCCGTTAGATAGATCCGATGACTCATCTAACAAGTCCAAGGCTCTCACCACCTAATATGGAAAAAACAAACAACAATACTATTAGCCAGGCTTGTCCAATAAGGTAATGAATAAGGAAAATATTCCCCACACAAACACATGACAACCTGACTCATTCGTGGCCTTTTTGCAGCTGAATGACGCACACAAGCTGCAGCTGCCTCAATCATCCGAAACATTTCACTTGGAACATAGTTCTTCTCCAGCTCTGGATCAACCAATGCTTCAAAGTCTTCATTTTCAAGCGCAGTTGTGAGCAATGGTCGAGCCTGACAATTTGAAATGTTCAATTAAAGTGTACCATGTCGTTAATGTTACAAATGGCAATATATATGCCAAGACCCTGCCAAGCTGCGACCAAGCACCAATGAACACATCCTGCGGACTTGCAGTAGCCCACGTGCGTGACTGACTTATGTTAAAAAGTAGTCGATATTTTGCACAGTTCTAACACTTTTGGATTTGGGGTTGCCAGAAATTCTTAGCCCAAAGAAGCTTGCTCGCATTTAGAAAGTTTAATTTTTTAAAACAAGATGAATATGAAAAACTTTGAAGCCAGATTAGTAAAAGCTCACATTAATACTGTGAAAATAGGTGCACAAAATTGCAAACATGACTGTACATAAAGTTCGATCTTGAGCCATTGTTTAAATTGTGAGCTTGTAAAATGCTTAACTAGTTAAAAGATAAAATTTGACATTCCTAGAGAATTCAAATAGGGAAATTAGTTCTCAGGGTAATAATTGGACGTCTCCAACATTTTATCAACCAAATAAACCATAAATATATCTGTACCTCTTGAATGTATAGCATCAACTAGAAAATGGGTTGGAATGGTTATTGAACTTACCCATTCAACGAGGCTTTCATCACCTATTGGCTGAGAAGCATCCACAGGCTTACGGCTTGTAATTAGCTCCAAAAGCACAACCCCAAATGAATAAACATCAGATTTTTCAGTCAACTTTCCACTTGTTGCATACTCTGGAGCCATGTACCTGGAAAATCAATGTTCAAAATAGAAATAAAAGAATGTTAGGGCACACATTACCAGGACATCAACATTAAGAATTACATCTGCACTGTGCTATGAACAAAATATGTGAGCACAAAAATGCCATCTAAACTCCATCAGCTATGAAAAGAATACGATTTTCCTTGTGTGCTATGTGTGCTCTAAAAAAAATCATACAGTTAAAAGATAATAATACCAGTAAACATTAAAGTAAAGTCAGCTTCCTTTCACACAACACGGTAGATTTAGCTTTCTTTTCAACCTTTGTAAATTGCTTTTCACGACACAAGCTTTACCCGTATGAATAAGCATCACAATAAATGATAAAAGAAATAAGTAGTTAGGGCACCTACCCAAAGGTTCCCATCACACGTGTGGATACATGTGTATTTGAATCCAGTTCCAGAGCTATCTTAGCAAGCCCAAAATCTGAAACCTAATATAATAAAATGTGCTTAATAAAGAGATTGGAATTTGAAGAATTTATCATAGAAACAGAAGAAAACAGAAACATGTTCCAAGTGCACAGAGATGGAACATAATAGACAGCTTCCAAGTCTAATAATGCCAAAGAAAATTGTTTACTTGATAAAGGAATAAAATATTCCACCAGTATTCTGATGGAAAAAGTAATTGGCCATAGGGGCAGTTTCCCCAGAGCAAAACCTGGTTCTTAGTGTTATTAGGATTTTCAGAAACAGACATACCTGAGCTTCAAAATTGTCATCAAGAAGGATGTTAGATGACTTGATATCCCTGTGAATAATTCGTGGATGGCCTGATACACATCACACAAAAAAATGAGACCAAAAAGTCTGTCAATGTTGCAAACTTACAAATAGAAACAGATGTGAGACAGTAAGGAGAACATAGTGCAGGAGCTTTTATGCAAGTACCAAGTGATATGTAACTGGTGTGATGAGGACAGGACGTCATATAATATTTGCAGGATGAAGAATGCATGTTGCCTACATGTTAATTCTGCTAACAACCAAGAACCACTTCAACTGTTCTTGTTCCTATTCAAATTACTCAAGAAGGTTTTCAACATATTATCCAACTGTTCTAGAATGCGTCTTGGATTTACACTTGATCAAGTAACGATGAAGAAATTATAATTGGCACTTGTATGCCAAAATTAAAAATAGAAGGACAAAGCTTCTAGTCCTAGGACTCAAATCATTTATGTCCTCTGTTGTCAATGCAATTTGGTAAACGTAAATTGTCAAGTCCAAGAAAAACAGGAAAATTACAATCCTCATGCAGATAAGCTATGCCACGAGCTGCACCAACAGCAACCTTGACCCTTGTTGCCCAATCCATATGCGGCCTGCCTTCACCTGCAAAGGTCTATAAGAATTTAGGAAATACTATTTGCAGTGGAGCTTCAAGCATGAAGCATGAAAACCCCAAAATAATTAAAATGAAAATACTTTTACTAAAATTAATTGAATAGGATAAGAGGGAAAAATTAGCAAATAGCAAAAGATTGGTAAGAATCCGAGCCAGCACAAAAACATCTAAAACCCAGTAAGCGTAATAGCCTGTTGCAACCAACACAGCCACAAGTCACATAACCATTTTTGTAAAACCTATTCACAAATATTATACTTAGCTGCCGGCATCATAATTCAGCAAGTGATTTAGCCAACATAAATTTTCAGGAAAAAAATGTTTTCAAGGCATACGACATTTTTAAAAGATCTGCGGTGAAAATTCCAATACGATTGGATAATTTTACGCCAAGCAAATATCTCATGATAATTTGAAAGAAAATGTAACATGTCAGATGCATCAAGATAAATCATTCATGGAGGAAACTAGCATAAATTAATATTTCATATTCTAAACTATGAGCTTACCGTGCAAATGGTAATAAAGAGTATCGTTGGGAAGGTAGTCATAGACAAGCAGTCTTTGATGCTCGGATATACAGTAACCCACCAGTGAAACCAAATGTCGATGATGCACTCGACTAATAATCTCAACCTCTGCTCTGAATTCACGCTCCCCTTGAGAACCACCAATCTTTAATTGTTTCACAGCTACTTCTCTTCCATCAACCAGGACACCTTTGTATACACAACCAAATCCACCTTCGCCTAGACGATTCTGTGCTGAAAACCCATTTGTGGCTTGGACAAGTTCTTCATATGTGAACCATGACCTTGAATTATTTATCACACCTGACTCTGATGGTGAATAGATGAAATCACTGCCAGAAGGACTGCCAACCAAGGGAGCTGGAGGATAAGGTTTTAGAAATAGTGAATCTGTAAAGCAAGACTTTCATTAATTCCCATCACATATCAGCAAGCATTTAAATATTCTTTCTGGACAACCTAATAGCATAACCTCAGTATGTCTTTCAAATAAAAGAAAACATCATTACTTCAAAACTTTGAAGCCAATAAACTTAAAAAGAATATTTGGCATAGCTGCTCATTTGAAAACAGATGAGAAAAGGAGATAAATGTCACATTATGCTTTAATCCATAAACTAAGGTCAATAGGATAGGGAAACCAGAAAATGAACTAGATCATTGTTCTGGATCAAGTAAAGGCGCCAAAAAATGACAAGCCAAGTACTAGAAAAATAAATAATTAAGAAGAAACCAAGACCAAGACAACTAAAGTAACTATGATTCAGATATGATATTGTCTAAAAGGGTGATTGGAAGACAAGTAATTGCACTAATTCAAAAGGGCTTAGATACAATCCAGCCTCCAGGACTTGTTTTACAGCCCCAAAACAATTTGTTAAATTGTTAGATGTCAACAGCGTGAATCAATGCATTAGAGATGCTCTATAAATCATTAATTGAACATCCAATATCATTTCATATCTCTAAACAGGGAAAGCTATCAGATCGGTCTTTGAGAATGTCTTGCGGGGGGATTGTGTTAACAGACAAGTATCATCTTTTTACACTGATTGGAACATATCCCCTCACAAGGCTTATCACTCCAACAAAAAAGATTTTACTTCACTGAAGATCCAGATTTTGCATCAAGTAGCCATGTTCCATATCCTCATTCGCCAATTACAAACTCTAAGGGCGTTTAAACAGCACCATAACGGCTTCAGCAACGAAAATTTCAGAGAATCAATCAAAACTAGCTGCATGACCGATTACAATTGAGCAATGTTCAATAAATTACCTGAATTTTGTGAGGAGGCAAATGGAGAAGGCATAGTGTAACCAATATTTTCTCCTTTTCTTCTCTTTCGCTTTTGTGCAAACCACACAGCCATCACTAGAAGACTGAGTGCTACAAACCCAACCACAATGCCTATTGCAACTGCACCTCCAGTGTTTGAACCCCCTGGACCGCTGGATGAGGTATTCGCAGAGACATTGGTGTCATTAGTTGCTCTAGCAGTTGGTTTCTGTGTTGGGATAGAGGGAATGGGTGAGGTAGGACTTCCTGTTGCTGATGAATTAACTGGAGGAGCAGGAGGAGATATTGACGGAGGTGTTGATGAGGTTGATGGAACTGATGGAGGTGGTGAAGGCAATGTGGGTATTGGAGGAGGAGGAGAATTTGTTTTTGGAGGAGGACTATCAGATTGAGAACTAGGTGCTGGAGTAGTGACTGTAGGAGGTGCAGGGGGAGTTTCAGGGGACTTTGCTGTTGGCGGAGGAGGCGAATTTGTAGAAGGGGGTATCGGGACATTTGCAGGAGGAGGTGGAGAAGGTGAAACAGCTTGACGGGGAGGTGGGGGTGTTGGAGAGGCTTGTGGAGGAGGGGAGGTGCTTACTGGTGGTGGAGGGGATTCATTCGGAGGGGGCGGTGAAGTAGTAGAAGCAGGGGGAGGCGCAGCAGGTGGTGAAGGAGGTGTTAATGCTGGAGGGGCTTGTGGTGGGGATGCCGGGGGTGATGGTGGTGGGGCAGATGGTGGTGGGGCAGATGGTGGAGGCGTTGAGGGAATTATTGGTGATGGTGGTGGTGATAGTGGTTGAGCTGGTGGGGAAGCAGCAGGTGGGGTTGGTGGTGGGGTTGCAGGGTTAGATGGTGTTGAAGTCACTGGAGGGTCAGTGGTCTGATCAGGCTGAGATGTCGAAGGAGGTGGTGAATTGGTTGTAGAATCTGGTGGTGATGGTGGTGAAATAGAGATTGGTATTAAAGAGGGGGAAGAATCTGGTGAAGGTGTTAAGGAAGCCATGTTTGTATCTAACAAGAACAAGATGTCTAAATTTCTTACGAAGCCATTTCCAATTTTAGGAAAGTCGGTAACTAAAACCTAAATCTTAAATTGCTTATTACACAAACATCAACACTACATCATTTGTCAGATACAATACTCCAACTATACAAAAGACTCGAGCTTTGTCAACTCCTCCACTACCAAATGCCAAAATTCTTCAACATATGATAAGAATGTACAAAACCAACTTCAAAAATTCATGCAAAAGTAATTCACTTTATCTTGTTCACAGGGAAGACCCAGATCCTCTAAATCCCAGACAAAGCTCAAACAACCTAAATTTACAAAAACCCAGTTCTCAAAGCTCCACAACGAGCAAAACCCAGATTACAAACCCCTCAAAACTTGAACGAAAATTAGATCAACTAAGCCAGTTGACTCCAAAACTATCTCTTCTTTTTTTCAACATTAATGCGCAAATGCACCATTCCCAGATCACCAAAAAGACAGCAAAGAAGACACAGAAGAAAAAAGCTCTTGCATGTCTTTCAAAATGATGATTTTTTGGCACTTTGGTTCCTTACAAGTTGCAAACTTTGCATTCTAATGGTGTTCTTTCAAGAAAGTATCTCTCTTTTTCTTGCAAATGGAGGTGTATGTGCCCACAAAATATGCAAAGAACGTGGGGGCAACTACAGAAAGCCAACCTTTAGTCTTTACTCACATGTAGCAGGAAGGAATGGAGGATGGATCGATAGAATATAGTGTGTGTGTCAGAGAGAGAGGGGGGAATTTTTGCTTTTGGTAATTCAACTACACTGATTATTATTTTTTATGTTTTAAAAGTTTTTTTAATAAAAATTATTATTTTTTTAATTTTTAATTAATATTTTTAATATATTGATATTAAAAATAAATTCTAAAAAATAAATAAAATATTATGTTAATAAATTTTTAAATGACAACATATCTAAAAACGAATTTTCTATACTGAATTAAGGTTATTTTCCTATCAGGTTTTAGATTTAGATTGAATATTCACATCCAAGCTAATTTATCATAAGAAAATTTATTATTAAAAAAATAAATAATTAAGGTCTTTAAACCAAGAGTGGAATATCCTTAATTAAATATATAGTTAGACTGGATATATTTACGTCCCTTAAACCATGTTTAACTTGCACGATCTCTTTCGTTACTTCCATAATTTTTATCAAAGAAATTCGACTGTTGAATTTCTTTTACGCATCAAATTCTGAACTTGTTACCACCAAGTAATTTTGCAAGAAATTAATCCTAATTTGAGCAGTACAGAAGACAGATTTATTTAAATTATTAGCAAATTGTTAATTACTGTAATTAATGTGATTAGCAATAATTGATCCACGAGTGCAATAATTGTTACTGTATATGTGATGACAGTTGGCTCTGAAAGATTAAAAAAATACAGGCTGAAGGTAACGTTCAGAACAGAGATAATGGCTGGAAAGAATAATGGAGTATTTAAAAAAAAAACAAAAACAAAAACAAGCCAGCCCTCAACACCATATGATACCAGTAATCACATACTACCATGCAGAACTCGATCGGCAGAAGCTGGCTGCCAAGTTGTAGCTGCTAGTTTTTCTTCTGGTGTTGTTAATGGTGGGATCCTCTGCAAGTTGGTTGAGCTAACGATGAAAGCTTGGTCTCTTGCCTTTTATTTTATTTCTTGCTTGTAGTTTTAAGCCAGGATATACAGGTCAGGTGTGCCGGAGTGTGCTGCCCTACCCAGGCAGAAGAAAATTGCAAATATATATTTTGCAGCAGTCGTAAAAAGAAGTTGAAAATATATAAACATATATAT
>Ga0307515_10023735_pt1 | contig 10730 bp, 10 predicted proteins | sample 17_EM_MG_FD_194513 | JGI IMG/M metagenome (GOLD analysis project Ga0307515, IMG submission 194513) | Populus trichocarpa ectomycorrhiza microbial communities from riparian zone in the Pacific Northwest, United States - 17_EM | ecosystem: Host-associated > Plants > Roots > Unclassified | place...
GGCCATCGCCGAGGGCTTCGGTTTCTGCCCCGAGGATCGCAAGCTGGACGGCATCATCGGCGAACTGTCGGTGCGCGAAAACATCGTTTTGGCGTTGCAGGCCCGACGCGGCTGGGCCCGTCCACTTTCGGATTCCGAACAGAACGCCTTGGCCGATCGCTATATCAAGGCGCTGGATATCCGTACCAGTGACCGCGAGAAACCGATCCGGCTCCTGTCAGGCGGCAACCAGCAGAAAGCCATTCTGGCGCGCTGGCTTGCGACCAATCCGCAGTTTCTCATTCTCGACGAACCGACGCGAGGCATCGACGTCGGCGCCCACGCGGAGATCATCCGGCTCATCGGCGAACTCTGCGCGCAGGGTATGTCCCTGATCGTCATTTCATCCGAGCTTGAGGAACTTGTGGCTTACAGTTCAAGGATCATCGTTTTGCGCGACCGTACCCATGTCGCGGAATTGACCGGCAGCGAGATCACCACCGAGCACATCGTCAATGCCATTGCCGGGGCAACCGCTCAGGGAGGCGTGCAATGATCGACAACGCGAAACGCCTTGGCCGCCGTCTGCTTCCCCAGTTCGTGGCACTGGCATTGATCCTGGTGCTCATCCGCATCGTCTTCCCGGATTTCTTCTCCATCGAGATCCAGAACGGGCGGCTGTACGGCAGTTTGATCGATATTCTCAACCGTGGCGCACCGGTCGCCCTTCTTGCCGTCGGCATGACGGTGGTGATTGCCACCAAGGGCATCGACCTCTCCGTCGGCGCGGTCATGGCGATTTGCGGCGCTGTTGCTGCTGCATCCAGCGTGCGCGGCGATCCGCTCGCGGTGACGCTGCTGCTTGCTGTCGGTACGGGCTTGATCTGCGGCGTATGGAACGGGTTCCTGGTGTCGGTTCTCAATATTCAGCCGATCATTGCCACGCTGGTTCTGATGGTTGCCGGACGCGGTATCGCCCAGCTGGTGACCGAAGGCGCGATCCTGACCTTCAACGATCCGGGCCTGATCTTCATCGGCAGCGGCTCGTTTCTCGGCCTGCCCATGCCGGTGATCATCTGGCTGGTATTCGGTATCGCGGTCGCGCTTTTGGTTCGGCGCACGGCGCTGGGCATGCTGATCGAGGCCGTCGGCATCAACCGCCGCGCCAGCACGCTGTCGGGCATCCAGACACCGCTGCTGCTGATGGCCGCCTATATGCTGTCGGGGCTGTGCGCTGCCATCGCCGGTCTGATCGTGACCGCCGACATTCGCGGCGCCGACGCCAACAATGCCGGGCTCTGGCTCGAACTTGATGCCATTCTCGCCGTCGTCGTCGGCGGCACGTCATTGCTTGGTGGACGTTTCAGCATCGTCGCCTCGCTGATCGGCGCAATGATCATTCAGGCGGTCAACACTGGCATCCTGTCGTCCGGTTTCCCGCCGGAATTCAACCTGATCATCAAGGCCGCGATCATCGTCATCATCCTCGTCATCCAGTCACCGCGCGTACAAGCCGGCATGACATTCCTCAGCCGAAAATCCGTCCGCAGAGACACCGCGGAGCAGTCCGTCCAATGAACCAGAAATATCTTCCGCTCATCGCCACCATCATCATCTTCGTCGTCTCCTATGCGGCCTGCGCCGCGCAATACCCGAACATCCTGTCGACGCGGGTCATCGGCAACCTTCTGACCGACAACGCCTTTCTCGGCATCGCCGCGGTCGGCATGACATTCGTCATCCTGTCGGGCGGCATCGACCTGTCGATCGGCTCTGTCATCGCCTTCACCGGCATATTTCTGGCCGTCATTCTGCAGAATACCGGCATTCATCCGCTCGCGGCCTTCGTTCTGGTGCTGATCATTACCACGCTGTTCGGCGCCATCATGGGCGCCATCATCCACTATCTCGAGATGCCAGCCTTCATTGTGACCCTTGCCGGCATGTTCCTGGCGCGCGGCATGGCCTTTGTGCTGTCGATCGATTCCATCCCGATCAAGCATCCGTTTTACGCGACGATGAAGACGTTTTATTACAAGTTGCCTGGTGGTGGCAGGATCACGCTGATCGGCGGGCTGATGCTGCTGGTCTTTGCCGCGGGTATCCTAATTGCCCAGCGGACGCGTTTCGGCACCAATGTTTACGCGCTCGGCGGCGGCCCCCAGACATCAGCCCTGATGGGCGTTCCCGTCGGTCGCACGACGATCATGATCTATGGTCTTTCGGGCTTTCTCGCCGGGCTTTCGGGAATCGTTTATTCCCTCTACACATCAGCGGGTTATTCGCTCGCAACCGTTGGGGTCGAGCTGGATGCGATTGCCGCCGTGGTGATCGGGGGAACGCTTCTGACAGGAGGCGCCGGGTTTGTTGGTGGAACACTCGTCGGCGTTTTGATCCAGGGACTGATCCAGACGTACATCACCTTTGACGGTTCGCTGTCGAGTTGGTGGACGAAAATTCTGATCGGTGCTTTGCTGTTTGCATTCATTCTGATGCAAAAGGCCATCCTGTTTTTGTCGCGCCAGAACAGAAAGTATTCCTGAGGGGGGAAATGCTTGCGTAAGGGTATGCTCGAGACGGTCATTACCGGTGTGAATACGCGCACTAGTCATGCGCAGGTGGTCGATGTGTTGGGCAAGGCCATTGTTGCCGGTGAATTCCCCGTAGGCTCCATCCTGCCGGGGGATCCCGAGCTTGCCATGCGGTTCAAGGTATCCCGCACTGTGTTGCGCGAAGCGATGAAGACGCTTGCGGCAAAGGGACTGATCGTGCCGCGCGCCCGTATCGGCACGCGGGTAACGCCGAAAAACAACTGGAATTTGTTCGACAGCGATGTGCTGACCTGGCATTTCCACGGCGGCGTCGATGAGGAATTTCTCCATCATCTGAGCGAAATTCGGCTGGCGTTCGAGCCGCACGGCGCGGCTCTTGCGGCGGTCAACGCAACGGAAGCGGAAATCAGCGGCATGATGCGACTGGCTGTCGCCATGGGCGATCCAGAACACACCGCGGAAACACTGGCCATAGCCGACTTGAAATTTCATCTCGCCGTTGTCGAAGCGTCTGGAAATCCGTTCATGCGCACCGTCGGCAGTCTGATCGAGGCAGCGCTTGTCGGCATCTTCAAGCTGAGTTCGCCGACCTCTGGCCGTGATCGTATCGATGACGTTGCCCGCACGCATATCCGCATCGTCGAGCAGATCAGCCGGCGTGACGAAGCCGGCGCCAGGGCGGCGATGGAGAATGTCATCCGTGTCGGGCGCGAGCGCGTTCGCGTGGCTCTGAGTGAACGTGCCGAAGCGAAAACACCCAGCTGGTAACCGGCATCGGTGATTGGCAGGCCGTGACAGGTCGGCAGGGCATGCTGTCTTGATAATACACGTCTTGCGCCAAAAGAGCCGCAATTCGGCAGTTGCCGCCTTGCTGCCATTGCATCTTCCGCCTATTTGATAGGACTGCAACTGACGTGCGTCGCCTCCGATGCGCGTATCTCTATCAACGGTGTCCGAGGGTTATGTCCGAACTGATTGTTATTTTCGTGCTTTTATTGATCAATGCGTTTTTCGCGCTTTCGGAAATGGCAATTGTATCGGCAAGCCGCCCCCTGCTGCGGCAGATGGCAAAACAGGGCAACAGCCGCGCCGAACTGGCGCTGCGGCTCGCCGAGGATCCCGGTAAATTTCTCTCCACCGTCCAGGTTGGTATCACGCTCGTCGGCACGCTCGCCGGTGCCTATGGCGGCGCCACTATCGCCGACAAGCTCGCGCCGACGCTCGATACCATCAGCTGGATCCATCCCTACGGCAGCACTGTCGCCGTCGCATTGGTCGTCACTCTCATCACCTATCTTTCGGTTGTGATCGGCGAACTCATCCCCAAGCAGTTGGCTTTGAAGAATTCCGAAGGCGTGGCAATGTTCGTTGCCGGCCCGATGTCGTTCCTCTCGCGCCTCGTTGCCCCCATCGTCTATCTGTTCGAAATGTCGGCTTCGCTCTTCATGCGGATTTTCGGGATCTCCAGCGACAGCGATCATGTGACCGAAGAGGAAGTGCAGGCGATCATGGCCGAAGGCGTCGAAAGCGGCGCGATCGAGAAGTCGGAACATGAGATGCTGCGCCGGATTATCCGGCTGGGCGACCGCAACGTCAAATCGATCATGACGCACCGCACGGAAGTCAGCTTCATCGATGTCAACGATACGCTCGAAACCATCCGCGCCAAGGTCGAGCAGTCGGCCCATTCCCGCTATCCGGTGATGGATGCGAGCGGCGAGGTGCTGGGGGCGGTGCAGGTCAAGGAAATTTTGAATGCGCCGGCAAAATCCGGGTTCCAGGTCCGCAACTTCGTCAAAGATATCCATACGTTGCCGGAAACGGCGTCCTGCCTGAAGGCGCTCGAGGCCTTCAAGGCATCGCATATCAACATGGCGATGATCGTCGATGAATACGGAAGTATCGAGGGCATCATCACCATCGCCGATATTCTGGAAGCGATCGTCGGCGTGCTGCCGTCGAACTATGACGATATCGAACACGCATTGATTCGCCAGCGCGAGGATGGTTCCTATCTGGTCGATGGGCGCACGCCGATCGACGAAATCCATCTGACCATCGGGATCGACGAAATTGATTCCGATGGCAACTACGAAACCATCTCCGGCTTCCTGGTGCAGCAGTTGCGCAAGAACCCGGAGGAGGGCGACGTGACGGAAGCCTACGGCTACCGTTTCGAGGTCATCGACATGGATGGCCGCCGCATCGACAAGATCCTTGTCGCGCGCGCCACTCACTGAACCGGTGGCATTGTCCGCAAAAGCAAAAAGGCCGGGACAAACCCGACCTTTCCTCAATTCGCCTGATGTTTGACCTGCTAGTACATCCGTAGTCAGATCAACTGAACGAATTATTCGGCTGTTCTGCTTAATAAATGGTTACCATGTCGGTCATGTGACGGAGAACCGGCGGATTTCTTTAGTTTTCCTGAATTGAAATGCCGCCCTCGCCGATCTTCAGCTCGACGCCATCGGGCTTGGATTCCTTGTCGTAGACGTAAATCCCCAAGACGACGACCAGAACGACGAGACCTCCGATAACCATATAGAGCGCATTGCGATTCACTTCGTTTCCTTCCATCAAGGGCTGTCATATGCCTGATGATAAATAGGCGCAGGCGGATATTTGGGAAGGGCCGAAACTGACCGAAGTGGTCAGGCAGCGGGCTGCCGCAGGGTCATGACATCGCATATTGTGCCCGCGTCAGCCGCAGGGGCGTGGGGCGGCCGGATGATCAGGCAATCGGACTGGGCAAAGATCTGCATCATCGAGGAATCCTGGCGCGAGAATGTTTCTGCGCGCAGCATTCCGTCCCTGTCCCGCGTCAGCCGGGCGCGAACATAGTCCTGACGCTTGTCGTTGGCCGGAAGGGCAGTTGCGGTCTTCGCCTTGGCATTGCGGTCGCGCGGGGGCAGGGAGCCGAGATGGCGCAGCAGGGGTTCCAGGAAAAGCAGGGCACAGACGAGGCTGGATACCGGGTTTCCCGGCAGGCCGAGTACGGTCATGCCGTCAAGCGTGCCGACCATCAGCGGCTTGCCGGGCCGCATGGCAATCTGCCAGAAGTCGAGTTTCATGCCGGCGCCGACCAGCGTCGATTGCACGAGGTCATGATCGCCGACGGAGGCGCCGCCAAGCGTCACAAGCACATCGGCGCCTGCGGCTTGCGCTTCGGCCACTGCCGCGGCTATGGCGGCCTTGTCGTCGCGCACGATCCCCAGATCGATGACCGTGGCGCCATTGTCTCGGGCGATCGCCGCGACGCCGTAGGTGTTCGAGGCAATGATCTGATCCGGACCGGGCACGCTGCCGGGGGGGAGCAGTTCGTCGCCCGTCGCAAGGATCGCCACCTTGGGACGGGCGAAAACCGGCAATTCCGGGTGGTTCATTCCTGCCACGACAGTCAGTCGTCCGGCATCGAGGAGATCTCCGGCCCGCAGCACTATGTCGCCCACCGCAAAATCCTGTCCCTTGGGCCGGATATGCCTGCCTTTTCCGGGGGCGAAGGTGGTGCGGATACGCCCGTCCGGCATTTTTTCGGCGTCTTCCTGGATCAACACGGTATCGGCGCCGGAAGGAACCGGTGCTCCGGTGAAGATCCGCACGACCTGACCGGCACCGACATGGCCCGAGAAACCTCGTCCCGCCGCCGATTCACCGATAACGGCAAGCTCCGTCCCGATAGTCTCAAAATCCTGATGGCGCCCGGCATAACCATCCATGGCCGAATTGTCGAAGGCGGGATGCGTGAGTTTCGCCTGGATATCCTCCGCCAGGACGCGGCCCATTGCTACGTGCAATCCGATGGTTTCAATCCGCGTGATGGGCGCTGCGCCGCCGAGCAATCTGCCAAGCGCATCCGAAACCGGAAGCAAAGCCATCAGCCCTGCCTCTCATCACGGACATAGTCACCCGAACGGCCACCCGATTTTTGAACGAGCCGGATGCCGCCGATCTCCATTTCACGGTCGGCCGCCTTGGCCATGTCGTAGATCGTCAGGCAGGCAACGCTTGCAGCGGTCAAGGCTTCCATTTCGACGCCGGTGCGACCGGTGAGCTTGGCCATGGTCTCGACCCGAAGACCGGGCAGGGTCTCGTCCGGGGTAATCTCGACGGACACTTTGGAAAGCATCAGCGGATGGCACAGCGGAATGAGATTGGCCGTCTGCTTGGCCGCCATGATACCGGCGAGACGGGCCGTGGCGATCACATCGCCTTTCTTGGCATTGCCCTTGAGGATGAGGTCAAGCGTTTCGGGCCGCATCCGCACGTAGCCTTCGGCAACGGCAATGCGCACGGTTTCTGCCTTGTCTCCGACATCGACCATATCGGCTTTGCCGTCGGCGCCGATATGGGTGAGGGAGGGGGCGTTGGTCATTATTCGGCGGCCAGGATGCCGGCAGTGCCGGTGAGAAGGGCGCGCGTCGCTGCCGTGACATCGTCCTTGCGCATCAGGCTTTCGCCGACGAGGAAGGTGGAAATGCCGCTCTTTGCCAGCTGGACGCAGTCGTCATGGCTGAAGATGCCGCTTTCGCCGACCAGCAGCCGATCGGCAGGCACCAGCGGCGCCAGTTTCTCCGACAGGGCAATATCGACCTCGAATGTCTTCAGGTTGCGATTGTTGATGCCGAGAAGCGGCGAGCTGAGTTTCAGCGCGCGCTCGAGTTCCTCTTCGTCATGCACTTCGACAAGCACGTCCATGCCGAGCGAGAACGCCTCGTCCTCGAGCCGCTGCGCATCGCCGTCGTTGAGCGACGCCATGATCAAAAGGATGCAATCAGCACCCCAGGCGCGGGCCTCATGGACCTGGTAGGTGTCGAACATGAAGTCCTTGCGAAGCGCAGGAAGCGAGCAGGCATCCCGCGCTGCGGTCAGGAATTCCGGGGCGCCTTGGAAACTCGGTTTGTCCGTGAGGACGGAAAGACAGGCGGCGCCACCGGCCTCATAGGCCTTTGCCAGAAGCGGCGGATCGAAATCCGGGCGGATCAGTCCCTTGGAGGGGCTGGCCTTCTTGATCTCGGCAATGAGACCGAAACGGCCTTCCGACTGCTTGGTCTTCAGGGCGTCGAGAAAACCGCGCGGCGCTTCCTGGCCGGCGGCTCTTGCTTTCAAGTCAGCAAGGCCGACACTGGCCTGTGCGGCGGCGATCTCCTCGCGCTTGTAGATCTCGATCTTCTGCAGAATATCGGCCATCGATCGTCTCCTTATGCCGCGTTCGAGACGCGGATGAGCCGCTCGAGCGTGGCATTGGCAGCACCACTTGCAAGCGAATGACGTGCGAGTTCCATGCCTTCGCCGAGATTGCCGACGCGTCCGGCGATCACCAGCGATGCGGCGGCATTGGCAAGCGAGATATCGCGATAGGGCGTCGCGTCGCCTTCGAGAACGCCCTTGAGTGCCACGGCATTGTGCGCGCCGTCGCCTCCCTTGAGGTCGGCGAGCAGAACCGTTTCCAGCCCGAAATCCGCAGGTGTCAGCTCAAACGTGCGGATGGTGCCGTTCTCAAGCGCTGCGACCTTTGTGACACCGGTGGTGGTGATCTCGTCGAGTCCCTCGCCATGGACGACCCAGACACTTTTCGAGCCGAGATCGCGCAGCACTTCGGCGATCGGCACGAGCCATTGTGGCGAAAAGACGCCGACGAGCTGTTGCTTGACGCCGGCCGGATTCGACAGGGGGCCGAGCAGGTTGAAGATGGTCCGCGTGCCGAGTTCGACCCGCGTCGGTCCGACGTGGCGCATCGCCGAATGATGCTGTTGGGCGAACATGAAACCGAGCCCGGCTTGAGAAATACAACGCGAAATGGCTTCCGGTCCGATATCGAGCTTGACGCCGAGGCAGGACAGCGCATCCGCCGTGCCCGACTTCGAACTCAAGGCGCGGTTGCCATGCTTGGCGACTGGCACACCGGCACCTGCGACGATCAGGGCGGCCAGCGTCGAGATATTATAGGTTCCGGCGCCATCGCCGCCGGTTCCGACGATATCGATGGCATCGGCCGGAGCCTCGACCGTCAGCATGCGCGCCCGCATGGCGCCAACAGCGCCGACGATTTCATCGACCGTCTCGCCGCGCACGCGCAGCGCCATCAGGAAGCCGCCGATCTGCGAGGGCGTCGCTTCGCCGGACATGATGATTTCGAAGGCGGCGCGCGCATCCTCGCGGTTGAGCGCTTCACCCGCTGCGGCCTTGGCGACGAAAGGCTTCAAGTCCGGCATGCTGATCCCTTTGCGTTACCGCTGTTGCGAGAGGGCGAGCTCGGCGAGCTGCTGGTTGATCGTGACACCGTAGCCCTTCTGCAACTCGCTGACCATCTGGTCGAGAATATCGTCGCCGCTGGCCTGGGCGATGGCGTTGATCTGCCGGTCGTCATTGTCGAGCGCGTCGCCGGGGTTGTCGTCGTCGACCTCAGTGACCTTCAAAAGAATCTGGCCTTCGCCACCGATGCCGGCGGCATTGGCGACCAGGCCGTTCGCGCCGCCAAACGCTGCGGTAACCGCCGCAGGGCTCAGCGCCGCATCTTCCGTCGAACGGCGAAGTCCCGATTTGGTTTCGACGGCGATGCCGAGTTCGGTGGCAATCGCGGCCAGCGTTTCACCCTTCTCGACGCGGGTCTTCAGCTCGACGGCCTTTGCTGTAAGTTCGTTGCGCTGCTGTTCCGCTGTCCAGTCGGCGACGACCTTTTCGCGGGCTTCATCCAGCGTGCGGTCACGCGACGGCGTCACTTCATCGACGTCGAACCAGACATAACCATCGCGACCGAGGTTGACCGGCAGGGTTTCCCCGCCGACGTCAGCCTTGAAGGCTTCTTCGAGCAGCGTTTTTTCCTCCGGGATGCCAGAAATTTTTTCGCCGTTCGCATCGTTGCCGCGCGCGTCGACGGCGTTGAGAACAACAAGCTTGAGGTTCGTCTGGCCGGCTGCGTCCTGCATCGATGCGCCGGAAACGCGGGCATCCTCGAACTTGTCATGGATGCCCATGATCTCGTTGCCGGCGTTGCTCAGCGCCAGTTCCTTGCGCAACTCGTCCTTGACCTCGTCGTAGGCGCGAACGGTTTCCGGTTTGATATTGGTGATGCGCAGAATGACCGCACCGAAGGCGCCGTCGATCACCGGTGTCGTCTGGCCATCCACGACGACTGCGAAAGCAGCATCGCCAAGCTTGGCGTCGGGCATGCGGTCGCGGGTAAAATCGCCGAGCAGCACGTCGCTGGCAGTCTTGCCTGCGGCGGAAACCAGATCGTCAAAGCTCGTACCGGTGGAGAGCTTGACTGCCGCAGCGTCAGCCTCCGCACGCGAGGGGAAGTAAAGCTGTTCGACGGTGCGGGTTTCCGGCGTGCGGAAACTGTCCTTGCGCTTTTCGTAGTCAGCACGCACTTCGTCTTCCGTGACTGATGCCGGGTCGGCGATATCGGCCGGTTCCAGTTTCACATAGCTGACCTTGCGGAATTCCGGCGCACGGTAGTCAGCCTTGTGGCTTTCGAACCAGGGCTTGAGCACCTCGTCTGACGGAGCCTTGACCGGATCGACATTGGCGTTGGAAAGCAGCAGATAGTCGACGGTGCGCGCCTGGTTGCGGTATTGGCGCAAGGCGTCGCCCAGAACCTTCGGCGGCGTATATCCGTCCGACAGCGCTTCGACGATCTGCGAGCGCACGGCGACCTGGCTGCGATTGTTGATGTAATCCTGCTCGCGCAATCCCGCATTGCGCAAGACGCTCGAAAAGGTCGTACGATCGAACTGGCCGTTGACACCCTTGAACGCCGGATCCTCGCTGATCAGCGTGGCAAGCCTGTCCTGTGACAGACCAAGGTTCATGTCTTCGGACAGCTGGTCGAGCGTAGCGCCAGCGACGAGCTGCGAATAAACCTGGGCTTCAACGCCGAAGGCCTTGGCCTGCTCGCGGCTCAGCCGCGTACCGAACTGCCTGGAAAGCTGGGCCAGCTGCCGCTCGTAGGCGAGCCTGAAATCGCTCGGCGAGACCTTTACGTCGCCGACCGTCACGACGGCGTCCGCCGATCCCGGTACAAGCGACGTGGACACACCCCAGACACCAAAGGAAAGAACAAGAAGGGCCATCAGCCCTTTGACAACCCAAGTCTGGGCGCCTCTTCTCAGGAATTCAAGCATGGGACTGCATACCTCGTCGCAATTTCATGGCCGCCGGACGGCAACCGGTTTCGTTCCTTAGAGCAATCCGAGG
>Ga0307515_10023736_pt1 | contig 10730 bp, 5 predicted proteins | sample 17_EM_MG_FD_194513 | JGI IMG/M metagenome (GOLD analysis project Ga0307515, IMG submission 194513) | Populus trichocarpa ectomycorrhiza microbial communities from riparian zone in the Pacific Northwest, United States - 17_EM | ecosystem: Host-associated > Plants > Roots > Unclassified | place...
CCACACACTCGCCAACTACTTTTTTTTTTATTATTTTCTTTATTTATGAAGAGACCCAATTTCCCCTAAGCTAACTTGATAATAATGAAAAAACATTTATGAAAAGACACAAAGAGCCTATTGAAGCTAATTTTATTTTTTAAACTTCCAAGGGCATTTTGATCGTTTCACTATTCGTTTTGTTTTTTTATTTTCTATGTGTAGTCAAATACTAAAGTACCCTTCATCTTACATGTTAATTATGAAAAAATCAATTTGAAAGTACCAAATTGCATTTTGAAGCTAATTTTATTTTTTTAAACTTCCAAAGGCATTTTAATCGTCTCACTATACATTTTGTTTTTTTTATTTTCTACATCTAGTCAAATACCAAAGTACCCTTCATCTGACATGATAATTATAAAGAAATCAATTTGAAAGTACCAAATTGCATTTGAAACCGATTTAAAAAAAAATTATTTTAAAAGTATTTTGGTCGTTTTACTATATTTTTGAAATGCGAAAAGACTTCCTTTCCCTTGATCAATTTAGTAATGATAAATGGGTCTTGTAAAAATATCATAATACTTCTAATAGCTAATTTTAAGGTTTTTTGGTGTGAAGAACAAAATTACCATTATACTATTTCAATAAACAATATTTGATTTACAATGTTTTTCCATGGCCTCTTAGCTTTTGTTAATGTGTTTATTAGAATCAATAACTCATAATTTTATTAGATGATGTATCATATCTCAAACTATTAAAAAAAAGATTAATCGGTGAAATTATAGTTTTCTTGTTACAAGTAAATATTTTATTTGAATTATAAATGCAAATGAACATTTATAGAATGATTTCAATTTAATACATATTAGTAGCTCATTTTTTTCATGTTCAACGCATATCACCTTATAAAAGATAAATTATTTCATCATAATTTTTCTCATATAAACAATTCAATATGCATTAAAATAATAAAATAGATAAATTCCACATTGAGTAACCAGTTATTATGATTAAGAACTTATTATTTCATAAATATTCAGTAGTTAATTTATGTTTTTTAAGGCATAAATTAAAATTTTAATAATTATACATAACATAATAAATTTTGGAGGGCCATGACCTCCACGTGACCTTAATCAAAGTGATATAATGTAAACCATCTAGATGGTGGTCCAGTGGTAAGAGTTTGGGATTAAGAGGTTTGCTCCTTCTGTGGTCTCAGGTTCGAGCCCTGCGGTTGCTCATATGATGGCCACTGGAGGCTTACATGATCGTTAACTTCAAGGCCCGTGAGATTAGTCGAGGTGCGCGCAAGCTGACCCGGACACCCACGTTAAACTAAAAAAAAAAAAGATATAATGCAAGTCAATGCAAAATAACAATAACAACAAACACTTGATTTTATAACATAAGATATCTTCAATTATCTATATAGAACAATACTTTGAGACCGTTTGGAAATGCGGGGCAACTAGTGTTTCTAGAAAAAAAAAATTATGAAAAAATAATTTTTTTATATGTTTTGAATCGTTTTGATAGGTTGATTTTAAAAATAATTTTTTAAAAAAAACTAAAAAAAAACATTATTTTAATGCATTTCGACATAAAAAGTACTTTGAAAAGCAACCACAACAACACTATTAAACAGACTATACATATCATTAATGAATGTCATAATCTTATATTTTGAAATCACATATAATATTAATATCATAAATGTGAATTATAGAAATAAGATTATTGAGTATATAAGCCTCTTTGCACTAATTTAGTAAGATTTTATTTTATATGATGCTATAAAAACCTTAAAGAGATCTAAAAAAGAACATGTAAAAATTTTGAATCCAGCCGGAAACGCGATAGATAAAAATAAAAAAAAATAATAAAAAAAAACCTTTACGTGGGCCCACTCTACCAAATACAAATAATAGTTATAAAGTGAAGCGGAAGGTACAGATGTATAAAAAAAAGTACATACACAGAAATTCAATTTAATTATTTGTTTTATAAATAAAAATCGAACCGAACTTTAACCCAGTCCGGTCCATTGCAATATCTGTGTAAAAATTCTCAAATGAGAAATGAGGTGGGTCCACACCTGCCAAGCCGTCAGCTCAATCAACGACTATACACCACATGATAAAAAGAGAATGCTATTGTTACCATATCACGTGACCTCCTGACTCTTGTCTGCTTAATTACTCTAGATATGGCACCCCGACACAGCTACATCATCACGCCCGTACCATTTTAGATCTACCCTAGATTTTCACACTCCGTTTCTCTCGACTTTTGCCCCCACTCACCTTGCCTTTTCTTCTTTCTTCCTTCTTTTCTGTTCAGGGTACATTTTACATTAACGTTTATAAATATGTTTGAAAAGTATTTTTTAAAACATTTAATTTTTTTTAATTTAAATTAATATATTTTTTATCTTTTCAAATCATATTAATATTGATCTTAAATATAATTTTTTTAAAATAAAAAAATATTATTAACATATTTTTTTATTTAAAAAATATTTTAAAAAATAACTATAACTACATTTTTTTGAAATACACGTACGTATTCTAATTAAAAATTAAAAGTTTTTAACCATTTAGGTGGTGGCCCAGTGGTAAGAGCTTGGGACCAAGAGATTTGCTCCCTCTATGGTCTCAGATTCGAGCCCTGTGGTTGCTCATATGATGGCCACTGGAGGCTTACATGGTCGTTAATTTCAGGGCCTGTGGGATTAGTCGAGGTACACGCAAGTTGGTCCGGACACCCACATTAAACTAAAAAAAATTAAAATTCTTTCAACAAATAAAATTTTATTTTCTTGAATTACCCGTGGCCGCTTTGAGTGAAGTCACAAATTACTCTGAAGAAGTCTTCCACGAATTTTTAAAGGATATCTAAAGGATCCAAATAACTCTCATCTTCAAATCATACAAACCTCGCTCACTCGCGCCTTTGCTAACATGCGCTCGGTGTTCATATAGTTATAATCCTATGGAGTCGGTCGTAAACGTGCCGTCCTGCTGTTTATTGGCACGCAATCTAGCTTGCTGGTCAAAGAAAATATCCAAATACATCCATCAATTATTATGTGATTATCAAATTCGTCAATAAACAAAAAACAATTCCAATTACATCTCTCATCCGTACCACAATTTTATTGATAGGTGTTTGGAGATAGTAGTTATTATTTTTTAAGATGTTTTTTATTTAAAGATATATTAAAATAATATTTTTTTATTTTTAAAATATTATTTTAATATTAACATATTAAAACAATCTAAAAATATATATATAAAAATTAATTTTAAGTAAAATTAATTTTTATATTTTACCAACTCCCGGGCCTGTTTGAGAGTATGGTTGCGGTTGCTTTCCATACTGAAATGCATCAAAATAATTTTTTTTATTTTTTTAAAATTATTTTTTAGATTAGCGTATTAAAACGATCCAAAACATATAAAAATAAAATTATTTTTTAACAAAAAATTTTAAAAAAAATTTAGGGGAACTCCCAAATGCTCTTTAGAATGCAACACTAAACGGGGTTATATGGAAAATGTTTGATAGATGACTTATACCTTGATTACGTGCCAATAAACGGCAGGACGACACATTCGAATGCAATACGACCAACTTCACAAGATTATAACTACAAGAACAGAGAGCGCATGTTAGCAAAGGCAGCAGCTCACAGTGATCGAGGCGAGGGTGGTGGTGGTGGACCCCAGTCTTTGTGCAGTCACGTCAGCATTCAACACGTACCTACCACATCATTGACCTCTTATTTTTTAAAAAAATTCCTGTCCATCGAGCCCACAATCTCGCGACTTTTGTCTCGTGTTTCTTTGTTGAATATCGTTTGGGATGTGCCTTGCATGTGGGTGGCGTCTACACCGTCTAGAAGGGGTATGATGTGCTCTATAGTAGCCTAACTGTGACTTTCTCTCTATCCCATGACGGCACATGTGGATTTTTCATTTAAAAAAAAAAAACTCATGTCTATATTTTTAAATTTTATTTTTTTTAATTTAATTTATTTTTTTAATTTTTTTTCATCATTCATATTTGATTTATATTCTATTAATTGTTATTTTTTTATTTTTTATCCTTATCTTATCATTTTCTTGATTTATTTTATTTTTTAATTTTATTCTTCATTACTTTATTTAATTTAATTTTTATAACAGATTTTGTTCTTATTTTTTTATTCATTTTATTTTTTAATTTTGGATAATTGAGGGTTTTGCTTCATGATTTTTTTTGTTTTCCTTTTATAGGATAATCCGATCTCATGACTCGGGTCATGAAATACAAATATTAGCTCGATTTGACTTTAGTCCTTTTTTATATTTTTTTTAAAATTAATTTTTTTTAGTTTCATCCATTCAATGGAGTTGTCTCGTTCTCATATCATGGGTCGCTAGTTAGTCGAGTTAAACCAGGTTAACTCGGGATTTTTTCAATGTTTTTTTATTGATTTTTTTTATTTCACCTTTCATTATTTAATTTACTTAATAGTTAATATCCATTGTTTCATTCAATTTTTTTTTGTATAAGGTTATCTTAACCTCACAGCTGGATCATAAATTCACCTTACTAACTCGAGTCAAGTTTACGATATAATATTAACAAGAGTTTATTTTTGTTAATTAGTAATCATTGTTTTTTTTTTGGTTTTTTTTTTATTGTTGTTGGTATTTTTTTTATAATCATGTTATTAATTTACGAAACTTATTTAACCATTTAAATCAAGAACTCGATCCCACAATTTTCTTGCTCCTTTGAAAACACTTTCATTATTTTGGGCATCTTTTTTTTTTTTTTTCCGCTAGGAAAGCTTTGATCCAGTTTACGGCATAGTGAGAAGTAGCTCTCTAGTTTTAATACTATTAGAGTTCAAACTGCAAGTATTAGTCGATGATTTCCTAGCTAATAGCTATTATTCATTTTTCTTTAGAAATCATTGACATGGATGGATTTCACAAGAAAATATCATATTAGTTTCAAGCTCTTTCTCGTTTCATCAGCATAACCCGTTGAAAATAGTTTTGGATAACAGTAAATATTGATAAAAATAAAACAATATTACAAAAGAATCCAAAACATTCAGGAGAAGCACTATAGACCAATTTACATATTTACTTGGGACTTGAAGATTTACTTCAATTAAATTCATGGATTTTTATGATGCCAAGGAAAAAAATATAGAGTTTGGTTGATGCTCAATTTGAAAATATACAATTCAATTTAATTGATTTAAAACAACTAAAGCTTTAAAGATCGAGTTTGAAGCTAAAATTAGTACTCAAGGACTGAAGTGAACAAAAAAAAAGGAAGTGATGCGCTATCATCGTGTGAGAAAGGTTGCTGCACTTATGCGATGCGTGAAGTGGCCACCAACATCCATTTGCGAGCTTCCTATGTATCATTTCATTGTCTCGGTGGCCTCTTCCTTATATGACGATGCATGTACATGTAGGAGGTCTAGTTTAACTTTGACGACCTAATCTTATTTTCTTTCATCTCCTCTCTCTTTTCACTCTACTTTCCTTGATATATATGCCCAACTCTATCCAAAGTAACAAAGTGATATGTCATTTGTTTTTGGATGTCAACTTTGGTCCTTAACTTTTATATTTACTTTGTTTTCTTTTCGATTTCATCATTTATCATTGTGTTGCATTGTAATTGGTTTCATGATTTTTTTAGTTTGCTTTCTATTGGGTTATCTTGGTATCATGAATTGAGTTGTGAGTTTAGAAAGTTAACTCGGATTGCCTCGAGTTTTTTTTTTAAATTAATATTTTTTTTTTCAATTTCATCATTCAACATTGAGTTCATTGAAAATTAAGCTTCATGATTTTTTTTTATTTACTTTCTATGGGGTTATCTTGGTATTGTGACCATAGTAGTGAGTTTAACATGTTATCCCAGATTGTCTTGTATCATTTTTTTTGTATTTATTTTATCTTTTCAAATTCATCCTTCAACATTAGGTTGGTTGGGTATTGAGCTTCATGATTATTTTTTTCAATTTACTTTCTATGGACTTATCCCAGTCTCACAACTCGGGACAAACTAACTCGAGTCACAGGTTAAACAATCTAATCCAGGTTGACTTGAATTTTTTTGTCCTGTTTTTTAAATTGATTTTTTTTTTCAATTTTATTATTCAACATTGGATTGATGAAGAATTGAACTTTATATTGTTTTTCAATTTGCATTCCGTGTGCTTATCACGTTTTCATGATATAGGTTACAGGTTTGGAAGGTTAAACTAATGTGACCTAAGTCCCTTTTTTTTTTCTTTTTTTAATTGAATGTTTTATTTTTCAATTTCATCATTCAATATGTTATTGACTAGGAATTGGATTTCATGATTTTTTTCGATTTGTTTTCTATAAAATTATCATGGTCTCATAACTTAGATCATGGATTCGAAAGATTATCCATGATTAACATATGTCTATCTAATATTGTCATCTAAGTATTTAAAAATTATTTTCCAAATTATCACTTTCTGAATTTTTAAAAAATTATTCAATGTGCATTAAATTTTGAATTTTATGAAAGTATAAGGCATATTCATGATAAGTTGACTGACTAATAATATTTTTGTCTCATGAGAGATCAACAATAATTATGATAACAATGATGGTTTCAGTGTAGTTGGAACATGATGGTGGTTATTGTTGTAAAGAGAATAATGATGATGATGGTAATTAAAGTTATTGAATAATGATTTTAATGAATCTTATGAGTTATTAGTGATAAAAAAATATATATTTTTAATAATTAACTATTTATAGATTAATTAAAAAATGTTTTAGATTGCTTAATTTTCTAATATTTGTTTTATATTAAAATAGAAGAAATATTTTCAAAGAAACAAATCCCAAGTTAAGTTAAATTTCTTATTAATAATTGAACATGTTATGCCATGCATTAATAATAAAATTTATTTTTACCTCTTCAAATGGAATCTTGAATAAAAATTGTTAAGATCTCGAACGGTTTAATCATGATGGTGAAATTAGAGAAACATATTGAGAAATTCAACAAATTATACTATTAAAATTACTAGAGGAACATGAAAAATCCTTAAAACATGAGAGGGTCAAGAACAATGTATTCATGATAAATTGTCTACAAAAGACTTAAAAAAAGTAAATTAAAAAATAAATTATGCTTACAAGTAATTGTGATAAAAATAATATTATTTTTAAATTTTAAAAAATTAATATATCAAAATCATCAAAATAACATTAAACAATATCAATTAATTCTTTTATAAAAACAAAACATGGCTTTAACCTTGAGCGGAAATCAGAGAATAACACCGGGAAAGAAAAACATGGGAGTGTCAGAATAAAAATGGCACTTTCTTCCTTCCACACCTAACGTCAGCAGCACTATGACGTTCACCAAACGCTCTCCCACCCACATCCAAGATTCATTCATGGCAGACAAAGCCCTTGAAGAAAGTGATCAAGCCATGCCATTTCTTTGAATTTAAACATGCCATTTCACTTTTATATCTTTAAAGTCAGTGCTTTGGAGTTTGCACAGAGAGGGGAAGGTGGAAATGAAGGCCTTGCTTCCTGTGCCCTTTTGCATTCTATAATGCGAGCATGGACAGAGTTTTTCATGGCATATTTAAAACATTTTAAGCCCTGTACTGGAGTGAAAATATCGATAAAATGGACGAATATATCGTGACTAGAAGCAAACAAGGCATGTGATCGCCACTCCAGGAATCTAACCAGCCTGTGTCCAACAGTCTTTCTCTTGATTCTGGGGTCGATTAGAATTGTGTTCTAATCGATTTTTTTATTTTTTAAATATTTTTTATGTTTTTAAATTATTTTAATGTGGTATTATAAAAAAATAATTTTTAAAAATTAAAAAAAATTATTATTTTAAAATAAAAAACACTTTAAAACATCAACAGCAACCTCCATCAACAACACACATAGAATAGCCATAAAATAGCTACTGCCGGCCCATATTATTAATCAATCACCTATAACCACTATAAAAAAGTTCAGCTGTCAGCCTCATCTTTTCACCAAAGTCGTTTTACGAGGGTTACAGTGCATAAATTTAGATGTTTCAGGGTAGATGGGTAGTTTCAACAGGGTTCTCTAGTTGTTTTTTTGGACTACATGTAGATATCTATAAAAGGTATCGTTTAAGAGTCGTTGTAGATAAGCTATTAGTGGTCTAGGGTTTGCTTATAAGGTCAGGATTTCACGATATAATTGCCAACACCGAAATCATCTGTGTTTCTCTTTCATCTCTGTAGATATGCAGTTGGCTTCAACTATGAAAACTTAGGAAGTGCGTTTAGATGTCTTCTATTTTGTTGGATTTCTCCTCAAACCCTTTTGTTCTTCCTTGTATTTTCTCCTTTTTTTTTAATGGATTCGATATTAGTTATTGGGAACAAAATTGATGTGTGCCATCTCCAAATTTCTCAGGCCTTGCCTCATCTGTCTTTTACTTGTTTCCCGTGTTTTCTTCAAGACGACGTCTTGTCTAGGGTTAGGGAAGAGAGATACGTTGAGGTCATACAGATCTGTAACTTTATGCGAAATAAAACTGGGATATAGTGGTTTAACGTGACATCTATGTATTTACTGCTGTTTGTTTGTTGTTGGTTTGTCAGGAATGGGTTAGGGTTTCGATACCGTGTATTTTCGAAGCTGAGATGAGTGAAGGATTATGGAGTGGAGCTCCTTGAAGTCCAATAGAAGCTCCTGCTGGGTAGATCGAGCTGCTGAGCTATGAATCCCACAGCCCTATCACCATCAGTCATTTTGATGGGCCTGCGGCTTGCATATCTCAGGAGCTTTATTACCTAATGTTAGATCTTTTTTTGGATTGAAGGGAGCTCTAAACCTTTGATCTTTTCAGCCTTCTGCATCTTAAAATCTTTTTTGCTTATTGCTTTTTGGCAGTTTTCTCTTGTACAAATTCATTAACGTTGTTTGGAATATTTTATCTGCTTAAAGTACTTCGTTTTCAACTCTTTGCCTTGACCATGCTTTTCCGTTGCAGGGAACTGATTACTTGAGTTGAAGCACTTGGCTTTGCTATTTTTGTTAGTGGAAGCTGACTGCATCTTCAAGTTTGCATGGATCTGCTGATCTGTTTCAAGCTTATTAATTAGAAACTCCAGTGGTTAGATCACATGCAGTGCAGCAAATTTAATTCGCCCGTACATGCTCATATTAAATAGATAGATACCTGTCTTTTTTTTTTCTTTTTTCTCGCTACCACTGCTTACCTTGCCTTGTTTTTTTACCCTTAATAATTAACAGATTTATACTTGTTCCGAGTGTGAAAAATATTTTATAGTATTTTTATTTATAAATATATTAAAATAATATATATATTTTTTTGAATTCATTTTTGCAAACACTTTCTTAATATTCAAGATAACATGAATCATAAGCTTGTCATCCTTCATACGGTATCTATAGTTCATATGCTGGCGATCGCTCCCTTGTACTTGTACATTCCTGTTCTGTTCTGCTTCTGCTTCTGAAAGATAACTTCTCAAGACTAATTTATAATATATTTTAATCAGAAAAGGTTCCGTAAAAGATCCATAATATGTTAGGTTAAATATACTGATGTGCTTATTTTTTTCTAGAGCGTAACTGTTTTGTAAGTTTTATTTCAATAATTTCCCGAGGAACAAAATCTGTTTAAATTTTGTTGATATTTTTGTGTATGTTCTTGTGTCCAGTAGGCATAATGGACACCAATGAGCCCACTGGTTCTTCGTATTGTTTGTACCGTCGGCAAGTGGAAGAGCAACCAAGGCCATGGAAATTCCTGTGCATTCAAGACTCCAACTTCCATCTCCTTCATAAAATGAGGAAGGCGAATTCGGTGGCTCCAGTCTTGCTAGGCAGGCGGGGTTGATACTTGATAGTCCAAGTGACTTGCTCGGCATCAATAGTTGATTTCAGGCCATGGAAATTCCTGTGCATCTTTAAGACTCTTAACTTCCAACTGCTTCATACAATGAGGAAGTAGAATTCGGTGGCTGATGGTCTTGCTAGGCAGGCGGGGTTGATACTTCACAGTCCAAGTGACTTGCTCAGCATCAATAGTTGATTTCAGAGCTTTTTGTGCCTTGCAGTCAGATTTCTTGATCTCGTTTTTACACCATCTTATGGATGGATTTCCTCTCTAATAACTCTGGTTATATTCTTATTAAAAACAAAATAATATAAAAAAGAAATGAAATAACAACCAAGTTTCAGAACACAACATCAGCTGGGGTGTTACTAAAATCAAGCATGTAAAGCATATATGAGCCTACGTTGTGTTGACATGGTCATCTTATGCGTTGCTAAATTTGTTTACTTTGCTTCTAATGCGGTTTTTCATAACCTGAAAGACCAGGTTTAACCAAGCTTCAAGGTAGCCTTGCACGTTGTTAGAAACAAACTAGATAGGTGGCGTGTGAGATGTTGTTGGGTAAGATTTTTTTAACTAAAAAAATATTCAGACAATGTTTGCAGTGTTTTAATTAAGTAAAAAAAATTTCGGTGTCCTGTCGTCTTTGGACCAGATTTTTTTAATAACCAGAAAAAAATTCAGACATTGATTGCGTGTTTTGAAAAAGTAATGTACAAGACTGGGTCCACTAAGACATTTCATCTAATTAAATAATAAAAAATAAACAACGATAATTATAAAACATTGTTCATGATGACATGTAC
>Ga0307515_10023737_pt1 | contig 10729 bp, 8 predicted proteins | sample 17_EM_MG_FD_194513 | JGI IMG/M metagenome (GOLD analysis project Ga0307515, IMG submission 194513) | Populus trichocarpa ectomycorrhiza microbial communities from riparian zone in the Pacific Northwest, United States - 17_EM | ecosystem: Host-associated > Plants > Roots > Unclassified | place...
TGGAACCCAGTCCCAACTACTGGCCCTAATACGGCGGGCGGTAAATGTCCTACCTACCCTCCACCACGAGCTGCTCTCCTCCTTTATAACACACAGTCATTGAGCTAGCCTAATGTAGCCTAAGAGGGAACCGACCGCCTTTGATGCTGTCTACGCTCTCAGAATTTCCCTGATCGAGCTATCACGCCTCGTGGAGGGGATACCCTTCGGTGTAACAGCTGCACCAGCGCATATCGAACGACCAGGGTTTCATTTCACAGTCGCTGAACCTGTGAAGGCGGTCAGGGGATGATATGGTTGAAGCCTCTCCGCAAGTATGTTCCGCGAGCTATAACCACATAAGAGTACTCATTAATACGGGGCTGCTCCGCTAGGGATAGAAAGCTAGAACTCGGTTTATCTTCACCAATATGTAAGTCGCGGTGATAGATACAGCGCGCGGCCCAAAGGTTCGTGTGATAGCGACCGAAGGGTTGTATCCACTATCGATCCTAGGATAAGTGTCTGATATTTCTGAATGTCACACAATAAAAGCGTCTCAGGTATAAAGTATGGCAATGCGTATAATCGAAATACTATATCTAGAAATTGTGACGATTTAGTCTTCGTTCACCTGCTCATCAAAGCTCTCAGGCCACTCCATGCATTGGTCCGACCCATTAGAGACCACGCCGTCTATGTATAAGAATGTTTCCGGTCACTTTCCTGCCTGCTATAACGGTTATGGTGTAATTCCCCCCTAGGACGTAAAGCATCATTCGAAGTAAGGAGCTAGAACGCTGGTCAGAATCTCCACCAATACAAATCGTTGAAAGGAAGATTAAAGTACCATCACCATCATCCACCAGCAAGACACCCCTCAATTTTAGTGCTCGCGACCACTCCTTGAGTGACTGTACCCGCCTCAGGGATAAAGAGAAAAGCCGATCCACTCCAGGGGACAAAAGCCTCATTATACGTAAGGATGGGAGCATCTTTGGATCCGCAGAATTAATCTGGAAGCTGTCGAAATCGCAGTCCACCCAAAAAGGGTGAAAGACCCATTCTCGAAGGCCATGTTCCTCCAAAATTGGAAGATATGCAATGGCTACCAATTCCAAGCTATCCTCACCCTCCCATTGCGTATCGAGCACCTCCAGTCGTTCGAGGACACGGCAATTCTTGAACAAGGTCTCATGAAACGACGTTCCGACGGGCCAGTAGGGGAGTGTTAGGCTGGTAAGCGTACACCCAAGGCGTATAAACGGCCCAAATGTATCGCGGGACACATCCAATGTGAGGAGGGACAATGTCCGCACCAATGGGAGTTCCCAGTCCACAAGATCAAAACATTCAGAGTCGGAAGTATGCTGTAAATGCAGGGTGTGGACACTCGGAAGGACTAGGGTGTCTCGCTCACCCTTGCGTAAGGACTCGTCTGCAAACTCAAGTGTCAGAACTTGCAGTTGTGATAGTCCCCCAATGTTACGAGAAATTATATGATGGAATGCGTCCTCTGACCCATTGAGCGTGAGGGAGATGAGATGCTCGGCGTAGACATCCAAAATCAGCTCGCTATTCTCCTCATCCCTGTTACTTTCGCAGTTAAGGATGACGAGATGGTCGACGTTAGGAAATGGCTTGTTAATTCGAAAGTGGTCGATGAGAGCTTTGCGCTCGGGGGGGCCCAAGAAGAGGATGTCAAGATAAAGTTGCCGCGTCCACCACCCAAGAGGGTTTCGTGAGTGTCCCGATAAAGTGTTTGTGTTGAATATTTGACGAAATGCGAGAGTGTTAGACTCCAATGGAGGGGCGATCCATACATGCTCGAATAGGAATTCGAGACAAATTGACCGCCACCGATTACACACGGACCCGAGCTTTCGAATTAATGCCTGCTGCTCTCGGAATTTACTAAGGGGAGTCTCCTCCAACCATAACTCTGCATACGTAAATCTTCCATTTTCAATGGCTGTTTCCAGAATCACCCGTAGGATTTCGATTGGGACGATATCCATTATTGTCGTATGGGATATCTAGAGCAGTGTAAGGTGTGCTAAAATACCAGCGCAACAAGTTCCACTCACCTCTTGGGTGGAGCTGGGGTTCACACGTACTGGTAGACCACTTGCAGAGTCTTCTAACAAAGAAGCGGATATGATAGTCGCAACCAATCGATCACGTGGGTCGAGATCTTGTGGTGAGGAGTGAAAGTCGAGAAGCGCTAAACACCCATACCACCTGCCTCTCCTATAGGTTGGTGAACAGAGAGATCGGGGCCTATTATTGTCAACCCGAAATGCCTCCATACCTCACAATATTCGCAATGCTCACATCCATTTCTGGCCAAATCCGCAACATTATAGTTGGTCTCCTATGAGCTCACTGCTAACAGATTTCCCAAGAAGGAAGATATCCTGGTATGTCGTTCTGTGAAATAACTCAAGACGGGTCTCAGAGGTAGGTGCACATCGGAATGTGAATATGGGGGAAGTGGCAAAAGGTTTAATCCTATGTCATAATCAGCAAACCAGAAAAAGACTAAGGTCCATTTGCAGTCATTGTTCCTTAATTAAAGTCCTATCGCCTACTTGGTGTATCTAGGCAGGTACTGTGGGATCAGCAAAACCTAGGTAGCAAACGAAGAGATGTCAAGTTACGTCCTCGGCTCCCTACGAGATAGACAGAAGCGAATACGCACCAATAATTCCACACGCCGACCGGCCACCAGAGTTGCCAACTGAGAGCGAGCCAGGGTCGCCTTTCGTACCAAGATCGTCGGTTCCCTGTGTTCCGTGCCCGATCGATCAGCTATTGACGCCCCTCAGCGTAGGTTGGACGTAACGTACATTATGAACTACAACCGTGCGCCTATTAACCATTCCAGAGTGAACTGTCAGAGACCGCGTTCCCTGACCTGTAAGGAAAAGAATGAGACGCACCCAATCACAGTGTAAGGACCAAACAGCTGTATCTTCTTGGACCAAATATCAATGCGTGCGACGCCTTGATCGTCCGATTGAATATTTCCCAAATCGCCAACATGTCCCTCATTATCCCCTGCTCCGCCGTGAGAGACGTTATGTGGGTTCCAGTGGAGGGCTGAGGAGGCGCATCCATTGGTCAGGTCGCCGAATGTGCTACGCGGCGGGTTAGTAAGAGTTGGTACGATTAGAATTGACGGTGACAGGGAGTATGAGAGAGCGAGAGGGGAACACTAACTGGACATGCATCCCCCGCTGAGCGTTCTTATCCAAGCCCTGGATGGTCCCTGTGATATGTGTTGCGTTCTCGGCATATGCCTGCCTAAACTTGAGCGTGCCGTTTACGGTTGATGGGCCATTGAGGACTACGACGGCCTAGATGGATGGTTAGAGCTATTAAGGCTTAATCTTGATCGTATACGTACAGCGAGGGGTTTGAGTTCAGTTGTATTCTCTCTTTTGTGCAGCACGTGGTCGAAACCTTGGTCTTGGGAGCCGTGCACGAGGAGTGAGAAGAAGCAACAGGTAAGGAGGAAGGTGGCGAGGAAGCCGCGCTGGAAGGGCATGGAGGGGGTCATGTTCTAAGTAATCTGGCGGCGTTGCACGGAGTACTAGAGAAGAAACGGAGTTATTAGGGAATTTTTGTGGATTCCAGGAAGACGGTGGGGACAACAGATGGTTCGAGTGGTCCCACAACAAGTGTTGTCGGGAGCTAGGACGTACATAATAAGAGCGGAAATAGAGTAACAGCCAAGCGGATGTAACCAACGGGAATGTGGAGCGTCGAACAGAGGGATTAAATACCTAAAGAGTTATGAAACGGAATCTGAGAGGACACAAATCGGGCGGGAAGTCATCCTCCGGCCCTGGACGGCCACACCGCCTTTGATGACGTTGGTTCTTTGGCAAATATACCTCGTGGCCGTGCGGGAGGGCACACATACAATGGCCCGCAGGGAAGTGAAAATGACCAATGCTGTGGGAGGCGGGTGACGGGCGGGCTGGCTCGGCACTCTCCCGCCAGATTTTAAGTCGTGCGAAAGACATGGGCGGGCATGCATTGGTATACATTCGGTACATATTGGGCGGTGGAACACATCACATCGCATCACATCGCACCACACATCGCACGTTCAGTACGTACTCAGTACGTACCCATTCAGTACCGCACCTTCTCTCCTAGCCATCACCGCTTTCGATCGCAGCTCCACACGACCTTTGCCGAGGGGGCCGGGTTCTCCCACCCGTGCTCGTATCTTCGCCGCGGGGTTGAGACCCCAGCTTGATAGCTTTGACACTGTGGACACTCATACATAGTCCACTGTCAATGACTTCAAAACAAAACCATATCTCCGTCAATTCCATGACAGCTGCCGTCTAATTCGACCTCAACGCTGACCATGCTTCTCGCTGAGACTCCGAGTCGTGCAAGCCACCCATTGTCATAATGGGTTTGACCCCAGTTTTCACTCGTGCAGGGGAGGTTACTATAATTGGTACGGAAAAGCATTTTGGCCAGTCCAAACGCCGAAATAGGGACCTCACTGCACGACTCTTCATCGCCGCACTCCTCATTATATAGACCTTATATCAGTCCCATATCAGTCGGTGACGAAGGGGCCCACAGATCCCAGGATGAATTCGCCGCAATGAAGGCACTTGACGCTTCGTTGGCACAAGAGCTGTCCCAGTTCTCACTCAGCCAATGGCCCAATACAACGGACTATCGACGCGTTGATTGAGGAATAATAATCCAGTAGAGCGGTAGGGTTTGCATTTTTGTTTATTTGTTTGTTTGCTTTGGATTTTGGAAATTGCTCCTCAACCATCCTCCCTTCATTGACTTCCTCCAAGACCTTTTCCGAGAATGTCTGGGATATCTGAGTCAACATGGAATCATCTGGAGTCAAGCCATCCTTCTCCACTGCAGGGAGAGCACCTCATGGTCACCCACAACCCGTGTTTGGATAGGCGAGTTCAGTGTTCTGTATTACTAAGTATTCCAATTCTGAAACCATTGAAAACAAGCTCTGGCCAGATTCTGGCCAGAGCTCTGAAGCAGGTGGCCGGCATGGCGACGACAGACAGATGGCTGGGCGGGGTGGCGGCGGCGGCAGACACAACGTCGGTGGGTGGGAGACGGCAACGGTGACGGCGACGGCGACGACGGTCGGATGACACATGACAGTGACGACACTATTATCATCATTATTTTCCAAAGGTCTCGAACCAGAGCTCTGGCCAGAGCTCGTTTTCAATGGTTTCAGTATTGAAATACTTAGTAATACAGAACAGTGAACTCGTCTATCCAAACACGGGTTGCGGGTGATCATGAGGCTCGAAAATTCTAGAGCAGGTATTCATTTCGCCGGCTATAGCCCTATCACAACCTCACCACGTCATCATTACTCGAAAGTTCCTTAAGGACATCCCTCTTGGCTATAAAAGCCACCTCCTTCAGCCCCCTCCTGGAAACGTCAAACCCACCTTTGCAACTTCAAGCAAACCCGTCGGCCCACTCACCTTTGTTGTCTGCTCTTACCACCCACAATACACCAATGACTCTTCCCGCGTACTTCTCCCACGACCCCATCTTCAGCCTTGCCGATGTCCCTTTCATCGTCGACGAATTCTTCGGTCCTGAGAGACCTCATCCACCGCGACATGTACGAGGTGACAGGAACCAGGTAACCAGTCTCTGGCGCCCCAAGTAAGTCGAGACTTAACAGGACAACCACTGGCTCGTGCGGCAAGACACTAACGGTTCGGGTCTATAGGATGGACCTCCACGAGGATACTCAAACCAACGTCGTGACCGCGACGTTCGAGCTGCCTGGTCTCGCAAAGGAGAACCTGCAGATCGACGCCGATGTGGTTAACCACCGCCTCACGATTTCTGGCGAGTATAACATCTCTGAGGACAAGGAGGACAAGACGAAAGGCTTCACTGTCCGCGAGAGGCAGTATGGCAAGTTCGCACGCACTCTGCCGCTCCCTCATGGTGTCGAGGTGGGTTGGAACGATGTCTCAGCTGGTACGGTCGACAGAGATACTGACATGGTGTGTGCCACAGGCCGAAGAGGTCAAGGCTGCTCTCAAGGATGGCGTGCTGACAGTTACGTTCCCGAAAGCCACTTCAGAGCAGGGGCCTAAGCGCGTCAACATCGAGTAAACCTACTTCTTCCTTGCTTAGTGCCGTCTCCCGAATGCCTTATGAAGTGATCTTCATGAAATGTAATCTAGCGGATCGGTTATCCAACTCTCATTATCTACCACTCTGGAGCTAACGGCCCAGCGGCCATGCACGTAATCAGATTAAAAAAAATTGTGAACATGAACGGCACGTCAGGATGTTGCGGCATGTCTGTACTGTAGCTGACGACACCCACCACTCATATGTGGTCGCTCTGCCTGTGATACTATGAATATATGTACTGTAATTGATACCATCTGGGAACCTGAGGGAGGGAGACACTCCGCGGCCGGATGGAAGAACCCTTCAGGGGGCTATTTTGTCGATGGGCTGAGGTGGCAGCGCACACGTTGTCCGACGGAAAGCGGATGAGTTCCACTCTGCTGTGTCGCACAATCATAGGTACAGCGTTCCACACAGGTTCAGTACACCGCGACCGGGGCCGGGGCCGGGGTCCCGTTGCCGTAATAGGCTTCAGGCAACAAGCTGTGGCTCCTGCAACCTAGCTGTGACAGAATTGGGATCTTCCAAGTGCGGTTCTTTCGCAAATCTCCATCAAGAATTCACGATCTCTATGACATGGTGACGTGATTCGGCTTCCGAGATCAGGCTCTTTCAATTTCGCTCTCCTTTGTCGGATAACGCCCCTTATTAGGAGATACTACTACCAATCTTATAGTAGACGAAACACAAACACATTATCAACGCGAGATGAATTATTGTATCACCGGAGACATGAGACGGGTATCGTCGAGACCAAGAGACAAAACGCGGGAGACTCAGTTGTACAAGTTCGACGCTCGGTTGCCATAGGAAACTATCAAACCGTATCAATCGAGAGGAAAGCGATAATATTCCGACATCTTTTGATGCTACTAGAGCAGCTTTAATATCTGGTGTGGTATTTAGGGTTGATTGTATGGACTGAAAGTAATATATGATCCAAATGCCAGGTACAAGGAAACTAAGTAACTAGCTACTCAACCACCAAACCCCAAGACGTTGCCTTTAAGGCATGATCGGACACACCCAAGGTATCAGCTTCTATTCCGCTGATGCCCCTTTGGATAATTCGCCATCAACAGCTCTACCCAACTACGTCTGTACTATCTATATATTCCACGTTTCAATGTCCACCCGCAGCAGCGGCTTGGCTCTCTTTATGGATTTCCAATCCAGGCGGTGCTCCCATGGCTGCCACGACCGCCAAATACATCAGCACTCATATACCATACTGTATGAGGAGGCAAAATAACGACTCACCATCCTTGACCGCACCGTAGATTGCAAATTGGCCAGCCACGAGGCCGGCTGTCATCACACACCGGGGACCTAGACCAGCAAACAAGCCTCTCACGCCTGCTTCGCGTGCAAGAGTTGACAGCCGGTACATCATGCTGCCTTGAGGACCGTGTCCCTTGTTGATTTGCGAGAGTAGGGTGTCTGCCGGCTGTACAACGACAAATTCGGGTTCACATGGACAGTCACAGAGTCATGGAAGGAGGGAGAAGCGAACCTGTGAGAGAATAGCGGCTGCTACACCGGCAGTCAAGCCACTTCCCATATTTATGGTTGTGTTCGCAGCCCAGGAAAGCTTTCGCCGTCGGTCTTCCGACATTCCACGATACGCCAGCTCGTGGCACAGTTCATTCACCTGTATTATATGTGAGGTCTAGGAGAGGATAATGATTTGCACGCACAGTGAACTGTCCGATCGCATATGGAATTTGTCTAGACATGACCAATTCATCTCATAAGACGTAGTACACCATTCATTGTCCGATACTCACTTGAACAGGATTGGTACGAAACCAGCGTACATCTCTCTAAGCCCACCTTCGCGAGCAAGTCGCGAGAAGCCAGTTATAAAGCCGGTTGCATAAGTCCTGTCAGATACTAGACGGATTCGCGTCGCCTCAAGTGGCTACAAATGTGAGAGCTTGTCAATTGTCTGATTGGACGGATGGACATCAGCGACATACAGTCAAGAGGACATCAGCGAACAGCCTGAAGGAGATCAATCAGTTTAATTCAAGCTTAGGGCTCCCTGAATGCACCTACTCAGCGATCGACGCGCCCGTGAGATAGATAGCCGTTCGGTATCTGACCGCCTCCTCAGGAGAACCGGCCACTTCGACCAGTTTCTTTTTCCAAAATCTAGAAAAAATATCAGGAAAACCAACTGGACGCTCAGTATATAGAGATACGGACTCATAGCCCGCAAATTTCGCGCCTCCTTGGGCGAGGTACCCAACGGCTGTAGGACCAAACCCTGTCAAGAGGCCCTACGAAAAGAAAGGCGCAACAGACTGCTTCAGAACGAATTTTCATGTGGAAACTTGTGGAGTAGAGTACCTTCGGGCCTTCCGCCGCTACGATTTTCCTCCCTCCAGCAAGTAGGGAGTGACCCTTGAGAGCTGGGTCAATCTGTATCCTCGTCTTTACAACGTCAATAGCTAGGAAGAACAGGTTCAATATCGTCCCTGCGCACTTCATAGCGACCACGCAGCCACACTCACGCGTCATAGCAGCATGCGTGACGCTACATTCCCGTTCCGGGCACCATATCAGCGCTATCCCCAAAACATAACCAAGCTTACGTCGCGCATAATGCACCTATTCGTGCGAATCGGGTGAGAGTTCGGTCCGATATTTCAGCGAGGATAATACACTGACCAGCGAGGAAGAACGAGCCGTAGTCCTTCGGCGCGAACTGGGGTATTCCAGCTGTCGATTTTTTGGACTCCTTCGCAACCATGAGGGAAATGAGGGTTCAAGATAGCTCTATGGGCGCCACATGCCATGTCGATGGATAAGCCGCGTCGAATAATCTTTATGACGTCACCTTAAATAATCGGCCACCGGGTGTCTGCCGCTCTCAGCGAAGGCCATCCCCGAGGCGAGACGTGGGTCTTTTAAACCTACCAAACGTAGGTGAATGTGTAGATATATCTTCCTCCCATATATTAGAATTTTTTCAGGTGTGCACGACTACGGGAAGACGTATCCCGACACTCCGACTTTTTGTGGCCGACAATAATCAATGAGCTGTCACACTGCACTGCCTTGTCGTGCTGCCAAAGACGGCTTCTTGCCGAGCGGGGTGGTAAATAACACGAATAATTAAAAGCTTTACAACGATCGACTAAAATTACACGGAAATCACTGTACGATGTATTCGGTATTCGGGAGACAGTACAAAGCAAGAGATTGGTTTACTCGGCCTTGCGCTTAAGCGCCTTCTCTGGTGTGGTTCGGTCCATCAGAACGATGGCTTGACTCCCCAACTCCCCAAACTCAAACAACTGGACAGGCTTCTGTGAATGGTCACCCTGGCCGAGCGATGCAGATTCAAACTGAGGAAGTGTTGTTGAGAATATGAAGGAAGCAGCGGAAGAGCGGATGCCAGACGGGACAGCGATGAGAGAAAAGTTGAGAGAGCGGGAGATTGTCCGAACTGCTATCTGCCGGAAGCAAGTAAACGAAATGGATTCCATGTTGACTCAAACATCCCAGTTATTCCCGGAAAGTTCTTAGGGGAGGTCAATTTAGGAGGAGCAAAGACCAAAACAAACAAGAATGCAAACCTTACCGGGACCAGGAACAGGAGTCATGATTATTATCATTCAATCAATATGTCGGCGTTCCGTTGTATCGGGCCATGGCTGAATGAGCACAGGGACAACTCTTTCGCCGATCAAGCGTTTCATTTTCCGAGTGCCTCGCGGCCAATTCATGTGTGCCCCTCAATCACCGACCGATATAAGGTTCATAATGTTGAGTGCAGGGATGATGGGTCGTGCAGGGAAGGCGTTATTTAGACGTTGGCACGGTCGAAAAATGCTTTTCCGTACAAAATATAGTAACGTCCTCTGCACAGGCAAATACTGGGGTCAAACCCATTGTCATAATGGGAGGTTGGCACGATTGGGAGTCTCAGCGAGGAGCACGGCAAGCGTTGAGGTCGAATTGGAAGGCAGCCATCACGGAACCGACGAAGATAATGTGCTGATGCCCTTGACACTGGATGCTCGGTCATGGTACTGTTCCATGATGCACCGGCAGTGTTGGGCCGGTCGGGAGGCAGTGAGTTCGGAGCGACCGAGGTCCCCATCGCGGCGCGGCGGGAATTCATTTAACAGCCGCCACCTTAGATTAAGTAAAATTAGACCAGGAATCGTCAAGGGCCCCATTACTGGCCCTGAGTACCAGGATAGAAGGTGCGGTGCCAAACGGGTGGTGTGATGTGATCGACCGCCCAACGGCGGTCAGGCAAGTGGATGCCCGCATATTTTCTCCGCTTTGGAACTTAGCATCTGGTTGGAGAGTGCGCTGCGCCCGTCAACACGGCCCATAGCCTGGTAATTATCATTTTCACATCCCATCCGCCGCTGTATGTGTACCGCCGCTGCCGCTGTCGTCATCAGGTCTACTTGTATGCCAAAGGATCAAAGAACCAAAGTCAATCGCGGTGTGGCGGTGATGGCTTCCCCCGATGTGTCGCTTCCGAAAGGATCCGTTTCATACGTCTTTGCGGTATTTAATCTCTCTGTTCGACGCTCAGCATCCAGCA
>Ga0307515_10023738_pt1 | contig 10729 bp, 9 predicted proteins | sample 17_EM_MG_FD_194513 | JGI IMG/M metagenome (GOLD analysis project Ga0307515, IMG submission 194513) | Populus trichocarpa ectomycorrhiza microbial communities from riparian zone in the Pacific Northwest, United States - 17_EM | ecosystem: Host-associated > Plants > Roots > Unclassified | place...
GCTTGGCGAAATAGCTTGGCCTTTGCGGCTACCTTCGCGACCTGGCGGGATGGCGCCAATTATACAGAGATCGAAGCTGCTCGCCAAGTCCTCATTCAGAATATGAAAATTCTCGAAGAGATAGCCCCAGAATCTGGCGCATACCTCAATGAGGTGAGAGTCCCGCATCTATTCAAGAATCATCCGCTTAGTTCTTTCCTGTTTCAACCCCTCGTTGCGTGTCCGTAGGCCTCAGGATATGAATTCGACTGGAAGAAATCGTTCTTCGGTACTCATTACGATAAGCTCCGAGCCATCAAGCAGAAATATGATCCGGATTCGATATTCGTCGTGCGTGAAGGTGTCGGATCGGATGAGTGGGACGCAGATCTCGTCTGCCGAGTCTGAAACCGCTTGAGTCAAACCACCGAACCCGCTAGCACCGGCTTAGTGGGGGGCCGGGCCCGGGTGGGGCGCGCTGGTCTTTGGGTATCATTGTCTATGCATTACGGTTCATGTAATGTATCAGGAACTTGAATGTACTAACTTAACGTCGCTATCTGTGTCAAGGCTCAAGGTTCCGAGACCGATGCACCACCGATCTTTCCGTTGGTTACCATTAGGATCTCCGAGTCGTTTCTGCAACGGAGTCTCGCTCCTCAAGAATTCAATATTCATCCCCCAAGTATTGCCCATACACAGAGACGTGCTCCACGGTGTTAGCCGCACATGAAAGTGATTTCTTCCCTCTCTCCGCTGGTCTCAACGTCTCTGGCGCCCTCTACTCACTTCTCCGAGTGAAATCACCCTCATGCACCATGCCTACCACGCAACACTTGAAAAGGACCTGCACGCGATGAAATGCAAATTAGAAACTTTATCTTTATGCTGAGGTTATTCACGACTAGACTCTCGTCTTGTTCGTGTACGGCGTGAGTTTTTTCGATCCAAACGACGGTAGTCTTCGATCGCTTGCTCCTCGTTGTGAAACTGAACCTCATGGCCGAACGCTGAGCACTCACAGGACACCGTCGCTTCAGACGGATGACGCAATACGGACAGTAAAAGACAAAATTATCGTTGTTTATCCCAGAGTCCCAGACGACACAACCCTTCGTCGAGGTTTGGCTGGTGGAGCACAGACCTACCCTGCATCCAGCGCACAGGAGGAGATCTCCGAAGTCGTTGGAAAACGAACACCACTTCGCATAATCAGTACAGGCTTGCAGAAACAAAAGGAGAGATTCCTACGTGAGAGTATTGGTCCGGATTGGTGGATGGCTTCATAAATGGCGGCTCGTTTGCCCTTGGACCATCGTTATGCGTGTTCTGCATGTCCGCCACAATAATCGACTTTTTTGTCTCGGAAAGAACCTTTCTAGTTTTAATCCTCGCTCGTGTCACTAAGAATGGTTCAGCACAATCTCCACACCTGACAGATATGGACTCACGACGCGCTGCCCACTCCTTGTTCAAAACCTTTTGCTCTTCCTCGAATGAGAGAGCTTGAAATCCATTTCCAGTCTGGTGTGACTTCGGTGGTTCCGTCGGAGACATCGATAGACTGATGGTGTTTTGTTAAGGTCCTGTGGGTGGGTGAAGGGACGCGTGTTCTCCGTCTTCTTATCCGGAACGTACTGTTACGTGTTCAAGCTTTGTTCTTCGCACGCCTGCAAGCGGCGTCCAAGGACACTGGCCGTAGTCATTCTGGAACGACACGTCCCTTGGGGTCTGCGGAGGGACTGGTCTACTGTGTTGGTGAAACTCCCAAGTTGTTCGGGTCTTGCCGATCAAATGTCCGTCCCGCGGATGGGCCGGCGTTCCGGAGGGTTGAACTTTGCAGAATTCCTCACACTTCCTTCCCCGCTGTGCGGATTCTCAGAGCTTTGCCCAGCCCGGAGGTCATGAGCTCACCGCGGCAGCCGAACGGGACAACGAGGCTGTACTGCGACCGTCATTCCAAGATGTTCATCGCTCCAGGACTCTGAGCGTAGCCCCCAACTAGTGGTAGGATTTATCCTATAAATTCCCTCAAACTCGCCGAGACATTCCACACCCCAGGCAGACGGGACATGTTTCTCCTCACATCCTTCCTGATCATCGCTCTCAGCTTACCGTCAGTATCCTCGAAACCAACCCAAAACTGCCGCTGTACAGCCGGATCAACCGGATGTTGGCCGTCAGATTCCGAGTTCAAGACCCTCGCGTCGAAAATCTCTCAGCCATTGATCCACCCAGTCCCACCTGCCACTCCGTGCTACGACTCCGCTGCAGGAAATTGTACTGATGTCTCCGCTAACTGGTACAACGGTATCTGGCGTTCCGATCAACCTGGTGCCACAGAACCCACAAACTACGAGACGTACACCTTTCCCAACGAGACGATCCAAGGCTGCTACCCCAATACCACGTTCGGGATTCCTTGTCAGCAAGGGAACGTGCCAGTAATCGGTGTCGACGCCAGAACGCCGGAAGACATCCAGGAAGCTGTCAGATTTGCCGGGAGCCACAACTTGCGCCTCGTGATCAAGAACACGGGGTACGTGAACCGCCTTTGTTTTACACAACCCGTTTTTCTCCGAGTCGGGGGATGCTGATTGGTTTTTTTTATATCAGACACGACTTTCTCGGAAGGAGCTCTGCCAGGGATTCGTTCCTAATATGGACCCATCATATGAAGGACATCGTTTTCCACGACTCATTCTCACCCACTGGTGCGACCGATTCAGTCACATATCATAACGGTTCGTTCCCGATACTTTGGGTCGAGAATCTGATTTTCTCGCTGACAAGAAACCCGCGTGACATCAGTGCTTACTTTCGGAGCCGGTGTCCAATGGTTTGAGGCATACGAGGCAGCAAAGCAACACAATCGGGCCATCGTTGGCGGTGCTAGTCAAAGCGTTGGCGCTGCCGGTGGCTGGCTCACAGGTGGCGGTCACAGCGCACTCGCTCCAAACTATGGCCTTGGTACGCAAATTCCGCCGTTAGGGACGGAGTAGTACTCACCGACAACTTTGCAGGTGTGGACAACGTATTAGAGATCACAATTGTGACTGCGGACGGTAACCATGTCATCGCCAACCCGTACCAGAATGAGGATCTTTTCTGGGCTCTCCGAGGTGGAGGCGGAGGCACATGGGGCGTCGTCACTTCAGCCACTTACAAGACACACTCCTCCACACCTCTATCTTCCGCCTCTCTCTTGGTAAATTCCACCAATGTTAACTCAACCCAGAACTTGCTTGCGGAAATCATCCGCCTGACTCCCTCGCTCGTTGAACAGGGTTACGGAGGATACGGTGGCGGATCCACAGACCAGATTCAGCTCTTCGTCCTATCACCCAACGTCACAGCCGAACAAACCCAGACCACATTCTTTCCGCTGTTTGAATTTGCGGCGTCGCAGCCAGGTCTCTCGGCTCAAAATTCTACTGCGGTCTACCAAGATTTTTGGAGCTGGTATGAGGCCACGTTCGCCACCTCCGGTGATCAGGTCGGCTTCCCGGGCGAGATGTCATCCTGGTTGCTCCCCAAGGATACCATCCAGACAGATAAACCCGGAGATCTGGCCGCGGAACTGCTCAAGATTGTATCTGGTTTTGGGTACTAGAAGTCTTTTTCCCGCCGTCTCGGGAATGCGCGGATCTGGATCCTGAGAGTTTTTCCCTTGCAGCCTCGTCGCTGGCGGACAGGTTTCCCGTGTGGACCCCGATTCCATGGGACTTAACCCTGTTTGGCGAAAGAGCTTGGCCTTTACGACTCTCAGCACGTCCTGGCGAGATGGCGCCAATCTGACAGAGATAGACGCTGCTCGTCAGGTTCTCATTCAGGATATGAAGGTTCTCGAAGGCATCGCCCCAGAATCCGGCGCATACTTTAACGAGGTAAGAGTCTCATGCCTATCCATCGATCCTCCGACCCAGTTCTTTTTTAAAATTCTTTTTTGCGTGCCCGTAGGCTTCGAGATATGAATTCAACTGGAAGAAATCATTCTTCGGGACTCACTACGATAAGCTCCGAGAAATCAAGCAGAAATACGATCCGAATTCGATGTTCCTCGTACACGAAGGTATCGGATCAGACGAGTGGGACGCAGATCTCGTCTGCCAAGTCTGAAACCGTTTCGGACCACCGAACCCGCTGCCACTGAGGTGGTGAGGAGCCGGGGTGGGGTGCGTTCTTCGAGCCGCCGTTTATGATCCACGTATTGTATCGGGACTTTAAATACACTAATTTAACGACATTATCTGTATCACTCTATTCAGTTCGCCAAATTCGACCAGGACTAGACGATGTGACGCACTCAGCCGGCGATCACGCATGGAGGTTGTGCGGGGAGATTATTGCCATGATACGCGGGGGATTTAAGTCAGGCTACAGAAATACAACCTATTGATACTGCGAAGAGTGGAACGAGAACAAGCACTATGATATACACGTTGGGGTAACCTGTCCCCTCGTCACTCAAGGGACTGCGCGGTTGATAAGTCACATATATCTGATGAATGGATTGAAGAATGAGGGAGGAGGGGTTGCGGTTTGAACTTAACGATGATGGGCTCCGGATGACGTGCATCTACTAAAGCTAGGAAATCACCAGTCCACCTTGTGTCTAAACAAGATGTCATCCTCCAGTTGGGGGGTAACCATAAGAGCTTGCGGCCTCCAGAATCCTCGATCCACCCAGATTCCTGCTGAAAGCAATACTCATGAGGGGGAAAAAGGCCACCCCGTGACCATGTGTTCTCTGTGACGTTCACAATACGCCACTCTTCCCCCGTCTCCGACAATGCGCGATCCCGAGTATTGTCTTGATGGTCGTAGAAATCATCGTCGAGGATGAGGCATAGCTGGCGTCCGCAAGGGGAAAATCGTATATCCACGACGTCGTATTCCATCGCAAATTTGTTGAGAATTCTCTGAGCTTGAACGTCGTACAGGAAAACAGTCCTTTCGATGGTGAAGGCAACCCAGGAACAGTCGGTGGATAACGTAAAATGCTCCACGACATCGGGGTCAGTACTGACGACTGCAGTCTCAGCGACAATCGCACCATAAGCGCTGCGGATAATCTCCCCTGCCTCAGGATGCCAACTGACGAGTTCGCGTGTGTCTGCCACAACGATGACATTGTCGACGATCCCGATGTCCAGAATTCGCATTGCTGTGTCAATGGATCGTTGTGGGGCGTCCGAAAGGAGGTCAAGGACCGTGACAACGCTATCGCCTCGCCGCCCAGTCGCGATACGCGTTCCGTCTTTGGAATGTGCCACCAAATGGTCTCCACAGTTATGGTGATGATGGGGCGCAGTTCTATCGGGGGACGGAAAGCGGAAGTGGTTATCCAACAATTGTACCCCCCCTGGACCCCAAGTCAATACCGAGACTGCGGTGGGTGAAAATGAAAACCCCTCAAAAGGCAATCGGGGTTCGAGGCTACTCCCAGGCACATAACCAGTAGATGTTTTCTTCCAAATGTAAATCTCGTTCCCCAGCGTTCCGCACGCGAAGAGGCACCCGTCAGGAGAGAAGCGTCCCGGTGGTTTGTAGAGTGGTCGAGCCGCTCTAATCTGCAGTAGGATTTTCGAATCCCGGACATCGAGTATGGCAATCTCCGTCATGGTAACAAACGATGCGTGGAAGGAAACTGGGGAGAATGAAAATTCCCCGTCATGAGGTGGCACAAGGAACGATTCGACCATTGGGAGTGAGGGGGTCGAGAGGGGTTGGAGTTGATGGATATTGATTGCAAGTTTTCGACCAGCCTTGAAGCTTGTGGCAAACCGGAGAGAGTCCTCGTGGGCCCAGTGAGCACCTAGCCAAGGATCGAATTGTGACAAGATTTCACCCCTGAAAAGCGGCGTGCCTTCGAGTACGTCGTATGTATGAAAGATCTTGTAGTAATCTGTGACAAGAGTGATTGTGTAGTTCCCAATGAACACGATCCTGCGGAGGCCCTGAACATCGATCACGATCTCCTTGACGATAACACCTGTCTTGATGTCCCAAACAACTATGGACTTAGATTGGGTGCTGCGTGTGGAGGTTAATATGGATATGTACATAGGGAAAGCAACGAAGGAATCAGTTCCCTCACCGGTAGTATCCACAGGCCAGCAGTCGTCCATCAGGTGAAAAGGCGAGTGATCTGGGACAACCTCTGAGACAACCACTAGGGGGGTTAAGGACGGATACCACCTCCAGGGTGTTCGAATCTCGGACTTCGACTACGTCGAGTGAGATGCGTCCCAGGCGGACTGCGATGAGTCGCCCACATGGTGACCAATCTACATGATCAACTCCAGTCGCAGACCCAGCACTCGCTGTGCACGAATCCCATGAGGCAAGGATACCGCTCACGACCGTTAACACTGGAGAGTTGAGTAGTTTGTTATACAGCTTCCGAACAATCGACGAATGTGGAGCGAGCTGAATTGCAGAGTGGTAGATATGGGACCCAGACTGGCTGATGACCTCGAAGAATTCGGTCACGAAACGGAGACAGTCGGTGGCGGTGTCGAGAAGACGGCCGGAGTCAACGGATGGCTGGACCTGACGATGAGTTAGCATCGAGAAGTAGCAGCAAGGTCGTGAATTTGAACACACCTCATTCAACCATTTTATAGTTGTGTTCAACGCACGTGCAGCATCACCCATAGCGCCAAGAACACTTAGCACCTCCAACCAAAAGAGAAACCCCATCTCGAGAAAACGGCGTATGGCAGAAATCACGTCTTGAGCCCGGTCCTTTTTAGCCTCAAGATGCATGTGCCACGATCTGCACGCATACTCCAGTGCACCACGGATCCCACTCTTTTCGATTCTACTCTGCAGGTCCACCACCTCAGAATTGAGGACATAGTCAGGAACCGAGCACATGTTCTTCTTCAGCGATTTACCCATAAGTTCGAGGCAACGGATGGCAAGTTCGGAGTGATAACCAGGGCAGATATAGAACCGTAGGTCACTGCAACGAGTGGGGTCTGTGATGAAGTCGGGGAAGGATTTGTGGAATGGCTGAATTGGTTGGTTGACATCCTCGTGTAGCGCCAACAACGATTGGACAGTCTCGAGGAGTGACAAGACCTCATCGCACTCAAAACCCATCAGGGTGGCGATCGCGGATGGTGAGAGGGGGTTCATAACGAGGACTACGGCGCTCAAGACGGAACGGACCATCGCATTGTCTTCGTCTTCATTTTTGCAGAAGGCCTCCCGGAAAATCGACGTATACAGGGAGTCAAGGCTGGCGTACGCCTTCAATTCTATCTTTCCTTCGTAGGCCGTGCACTCTGGGGATTTCAAGATGATGTCGAGCCGGTCAAAGGGGCGCTTGAACCTGTGCTTGATGAAATTGACCGTTGCAACAGCGTAAACGAAGAAACCAGCGGCCCTTCGGCACAGTGATTCGAGCTGTTCATCCGTCGGCCAACCCTCGCTTCCACCACATCGTTGTGCAAGTGCCGATAGTTCGTGTGTGAAGAACCGTCGTATGTCATTGTCGATGGTGTAAGATTCAACTTCGTGAAGGATGAAGGTGTTGGTTGATTCCTTCAGTAATGGGCCACGGAATCCAACCATAATGTGCGTCTCCGGCCTGCTCGTGACGAAGAACTTGACCCCGGGGATCTCTGAAACCGACTTTCCCAGCACGAGGAGGATGGCAGATTCTGGTTCGTCGTCTCTACACTCATCGAGCGCGTCGATCACAATAACGGTTGAGATGCCTGTAGATTTGAGTGGTTCAACCAGAAACTTCCGCATCTGGTCTTGGAGCGACTCGTGGACAACATCTGGATTGGATTGGAGGAGTGGGATGAGCGAGGACCGAAAGGCTGGGTACTTTTGTGCAAGTTGGAACGCGAGTGTGGGGAAGATGAGCTGGAGATTACTGCGATCCTCATGGCCTCTTGAGCAGAAAACCGAGGCTCCCAAACGGCCGTCTGCGAACACCCTTTCTGCAGTAGTTTGCGCGATTGTGGATTTCCCTGTCCCCGCGAGTCCATTGAGCCAGAAGACCGGAGACTTGTCGAAATCTTCGACCCATCTCTCAATCTCGTTCAACACGCTCTCCCGGGTTCTCTTGAGGCAACCGCTCCGATTACCGTGCCGATATTCGGCCCCTTGCGCGCGGCGGCAACCGTTCAGCACCGACAATTCCGCTGTTGAGACATGAGTATACGTTAACAAGCGGTAGAAATACGGCTAACCTGCCGCCTGAAATAGGTTATTAGCATCTGGTACGGCTTCAAAAAAACACCCAGGGACATACAATCAATCGGCAATTCTGTTCATACAACGATTTTTGTTGAGCGAACTGTATTGCGACTAAGTAAAGCATCCTGTATGTGATCGGAGGGCCAGGACTAACCTGGTATTCGATAATGGCATCCCTGAGGTCTTCCGCGATTTCGCTTATAGCATATCCGTCTGCGTCGTTTTCTTGGTAGCCAACTGCACTGGAGCGCTCAGATAGAGGCTGTAATTCATCTTTGATTCTCTCGAGAGCCCTGAGATGGGGTTAAACGGGCGCTTGTTCAAAATCGACGGACAATACCCACCCAAACAGGACTACCCGCCGCCCGGATTCACCTTCATCGCCATCAGTATCCCCGAGCTCCACTTTGAGCCGGCCCAGCCGCGCAAGGATAGACTCTATCCTTCCCCTTACCCCCGGCACTGTCTATTAACACGTCAGTTCGCATCCTGTGTACGTGCACGTCACTTTACCCTGCGTAGTTTCAGAAGTGTGTTGAAAGAAGACTTCGTTCAACCCACAGCCCGTCAGTTCCAATGAGAGTGGTGATGAGAGAAAGCTTACGGTCAACTGTGAGACCTGGTTGTCTATCGATTGTTGCTGCGACAGCTATTCCAGCACGTTTACTTCTGCCCGATCCTGATGGTTCCCGATAGTACCTACCTGGTAGATGAAGATCGCCTGCCGAAGGTCCTCAACAAGCTTAATTACGGCTTGCGAGTCTTGAGTTTTATCCAGGATCCGAGCCATCCTCCCTTTCGTCAACAATGCTTGAGATCGACTCTCGATATCTTCCAGGGCACTACAGACTGTTTGCCTGGGTCGGCAAGACGACGAAGTAGTTGGACATACTGTTTCAATTGTTCACGCCTCTCCGCCTCCCCGTGATCACCGTCAGCACGGGCCAACGTCGCGCTATCTTTCAGTTTGGTTAACCATAGGATAAGATCCGCAAGCTTGTCTTCAATGTCCTTGCTTTGCTGGAGTGATTCCGTCAGCGGGGTCAGGGCGCTGCTCGGTGGAAACGCACGTCGTAGTGTTTGATGAGCGCGGTGATGCCTCCCAAACATGATTTGAGGGGAGGAAAAGCGTCGGCTGATTCTCTGGCCACGTCGAGGAACATCTTTGTAGCATCGATAATCCGTTGCCTCTTTGCTGGGGGGAGTCAGCGGAAGTGGGACTGCAACTATAGCCGGGCTTCGTACATGGCCCTGAAGCGATCCCTGTCCCACTCGTCTCCGGAGGTCGTTTTCGAAAAGCGGCGGACATGAATTCGGGATCACCTATGAATGGTTTGTCGTTGTCGTCGTCTCCGCGGCTGGGTGCCATCGCCGGTCACGGGGACGTCACACGCTATGACAGCTGTCATCGCCATGGCGCCAGATGTCTGATACGAACGTAGAACCGAGTTGTTTGACAAGCCAAACACACCGTGCAGCGCGTTACTACGCCAGGACGAAGGAACAGCAAGTGGAGAGTGTCTCGGAGTACCGATCAGTCGGACCCGACTGACCCCACGGCCAGTGTTATCCACGGTTCTCCTCCAGCTCCCTATTTCTCTCGGGTTGGTCCACAAGAAACATTCTGTGCTGGGCATGATCCACGACTTCCTGGATTAGCCGGCCTGCTGCACTGGGTTGAAGGGGCGCAACTCGTGTCTCTCCGAACGGCCTCCCCGGGGGCTCCTACTGTCCAGGACGATTCCAGAGATGCTACCCGGGGTTTGGGAGGAAACACTTTATTGCGCAAGCCACCGCAGACTGTTGGAGGATATCTGTTCCTTCCGTCCATAACAGCATCTGGTCCAGCCGGACCGAGAAGATGATCAACACCCAGTAACTGTTGAAGCCATGTAAAGATCTATACCACTGTTATTAACAACAGTCGTTGGCCCCAACTAGGCAAAAAAGGTGCCCATGATGCGTTTGTGGCATGGACACATCCCTGGAATCCACTCTGCTGACAACATCACGGTACGACTTTGCTGCTTCGAAGTCCCCTGGCCATCCTCTGAGGGTTACAAACGCATGCAGATATCCGTTGTCCCTGCGATATCGCTATCGAGGAACGGAAGGAGCGTATAGTCAAAATCTCAACGTGATGCAGCGATCACGGCTAGGCCCACAGCCATTCGAAAAGGGGTGAAGGTGTGATGTTTGTGAGACTCTTACGGTTAGTTCTCTGCCTTCAGTTACTCGTTCACGCGACCCTGAGTTGGCCGGCTTCATGACTCGGGCTTGGATAGCAGCGGAAGTGGCCATAACGTAGGCGCCTAGGTACATATGTACGAATTTACACTCTGGCCGCTTAGTAGCTTCTTCTGTCACAGATTTCCTTCACCAGCTTGATGGTATCTTCAGAACGAGGCTTGATAACACATTCGAAATTCTTGGGAACCCTGGAGTGGTGTCGCAAGACAGTCAACATTTGCCGCAGCGTGGATCGGTGGCTCCAAGAAAACGTACCGAACGGTAGCACTGTCGAACTCAG
>Ga0307515_10023739_pt1 | contig 10729 bp, 11 predicted proteins | sample 17_EM_MG_FD_194513 | JGI IMG/M metagenome (GOLD analysis project Ga0307515, IMG submission 194513) | Populus trichocarpa ectomycorrhiza microbial communities from riparian zone in the Pacific Northwest, United States - 17_EM | ecosystem: Host-associated > Plants > Roots > Unclassified | place...
ATACTGATCATCGCCTGGCGGATGCTGGGAGAGGGGGTGAACGACAGGCCGAAATTGATTAAACTACGACCTACGAGGATGGAGATGCAGACCGCGCCATCTGCGTAAACTGTCGAAGAACGGTGTGTCAGCCAGAGAACCAAATCGATGGTCGAGAACACGCGACTGTTTGGATGCCACATTGGGGTGATGAAGCGCATCTTTGGAGGGTTCAAAGGAAAGTCCTCTGGAAATGACAACCTGGCCTTGAAGATCCCTCCTTCGCTGTGGTACGAGGAAAGATCAGCTCTAATTGTACCTCAGGGATACAGGGACCCTCACTAGAGCGTATCTGCAGGTCTGAAAATCCATTGGATCGTAAGACAATCATCACCCACGGGTAGATATCGCAGGCAGCGGACGCACCCGATAATCATAACTTCCCATTCATATAGGTTGTTATCATCAACAAGTCCTTTTGATCACAAGCATACATCTGTTAACGCTATCCCCTCAAGATCAACCGGAGAGTGGTGGGTGATCAGTACCTGCTGAGAACCCTTCGACGGGTCGCTTGGTGAGCTCGGTGAGCTGCCTGCGAAGGAGAAGGGTGTTGGATGGCTGCGGTGTGGATGGCTTGGACATTTGCTCGCGAGAGAAAGGGAGGAAAGCAGATCGTGGTTTGTGGTCAAGAGGGGGGAGGGGATCGTGTTCGAGGAAATGAGACCGTTACACCTATAAAACCACGTGGCCGCTCTTTCCCCTTTCAAGGATTGACAAACAACCTTCCTTCGCTTGGCTGCCCCTAGCTTTTCACTTCTACGGCCATGGCTGGTATGGCAGGCGACGGCGACGAGGAATGGATGCGGATGAATGACACCAGTTGGCGTGGGCTTGGCCTCACAGATCCAATCAAAAATATCGAGGTAAGCGTGAATGATTTATCTTGTTGTCGTTGGCTGAACCCTGGCAGGATAAATGGCTGTTGTTGCCCGCCTTTCTCAAGGTGAAAGGGCTCGTGAAACAGCATATCGACTCTTTCAACTACTTCGTCGATGTCGATATCAAAAACATCCTCAAGGCCAATAACAAGGTCACCTCAGACGTCGACCCCCGTTTCTGGCTCAAATACACCGATATAAGTGTCGGCTTCCCTGACCGCACGGACCCGGACGCGATTGACAGAAGTGTAACCCCTCACGAATGTCGTCTCCGGGACACTACGTACAGTGCGCCGATTTACGTGACAATCCAGTACACCCGTGGTAAGAAGATTGTTAAGCGTCCAAACGTGTGCATTGGGCGATTGCCCATCATGCTAAGGAGCAACAAGTGCGTTCTTGCTGGACGCTCAGAGGCAATGCTGGCGAGGATGACCGAATGCCCGTTGGATCCCGGGGGTTACTTCATCGTCAAGGGTACAGAAAAGGTCATTTTGGTGCAGGAGCAACTCAGCAAGAACCGAATAATTGTGGAGATAGATCCGGTTAAACAGATCGTGCAAGCTTCGTGTACTTCGTGCGTCTCGACTTCGAATAAAGTTTCATACCTTGAGGTTCCTCATCACGCGTGTATAGTTCGACCCATGGCGGTCTCAAGTCCAAAACTTATGTCGTGACAAAGAAAGGCAAAATCTACCTCCGTCACAATTCCATAGCAGAGGACGTTCCCATCTCCATCGCTCTAAAGGCCCTTGGGATCCAATCCGACAAGGAGATTCTCCTCATGACCGCTGGCACCACCGAAGCTTACCGCTCCACATTCTCCCAATGTCTCGAGGAAGCAGCTAAGCTTGGTATCTTCACTCGCCATCAGGCTCTCGAGTTTATCGGTGCAAAGGTCAAAGTGAACCGTAGGGTTATGGGCCCTCGGAGACCAGCCTGGGAAGAGGCTTTGGAGGCCTTGGCAACCATAGTCCTCGCGCATGTCGCTGTCAAAGGCATCGACTTACGCCCTAAGGCAATCTTTGTGGGGACGATGACGAGGAGAGTTCTGATGGCGATGAACGACGAGAAGATGGTCGACGACCGCGACTACGTCGGGAACAAGCGCCTTGAATTGTGCGTACAGAAATTAGGATCTAATCCCTGCGCTGAATATTTTTCTTGTTGTAGAGCTGGACAGTTACTCGCATTGCTGTTTGAAGACCTGTTTAAGACCTTTAACGTGACACTGAAGTCCGGAATCGACAAGGTACTGAAAAAACCCTCACGCACGACCGAGTTCGACGCCTTCAATACCATGCAATTCACTGGAGATCTCATTACGTCCGGTTTTGTGCGGGCCATCTCCACCGGAAACTGGTCCCTTAAGCGTTTCAAAATGGACAGGGCTGGCGTGACTCATGTGCTCTCCCGTCTTTCGTTCATTTCCGCCCTTGGAATGATGACACGCATCAGCTCTCAATTCGAGAAGACGAGGAAGGTCAGTGGACCGCGTGCGTTGCAGCCGAGTCAATGGGGAATGCTATGTCCGAGCGATACTCCGGAAGGAGAAGCCTGTGGTCTGGTGAAAAACCTGGCGTTAATGACCCACATCACGACAGACGTTGATGAGGAGCCCATCATCATGCTGGCGCATTTGTTGGGTGTTGAAGGTGGGCGGGCTTGTGCTTCTTCATCCTTCTCTGATTGACTGCTCGACCGCCAGACATTTCACTTGCAACGGGAACGGAGATCTATTCTCCTGGGACCTTCGTCGTTCACGTCAACGGCTCTATCATCGGCATCACCCGCTATGCAACTCGTTTTGTCGGTAATTTCAGAAAACTTAGGCGAGCAGGGAAGGTCAATGAATTTGTTGGGGTGTACATCAACCATCACCAGAAGACAATTCATGTTGCAAGCGATGGTGGGAGGATCTGTCGACCAATGATCATCGTTGAGAATGGCAAACCAAGGGTCAAGGCAGAACACATCGAGGTGGAGACCAACTACATCACAATTCGTTTGACGACAGAGTTGAAATTTGAACCCGTAGATGCTGAAGCGGGGTGAAGCGACCTTCGACTGGTTCCTGCACGAAGGCTTGGTCGAATACCTTGATGTCAATGAGGAGAACGACTCCTACATCGCCCTCTACGAATCGACGATTGAACCCACCACGACTCACCTCGAGATTGAACCCTTCACCATTCTCGGAGCGGTGGCGGGTCTTATTCCTTACCCACATCACAACCAGTCGCCTCGAAACACATACCAATGCGCTATGGGTAAACAAGCCATCGGAGCGATTGCGTATAATCAGTTGAACCGAATCGATACACTCCTATATTTGCTGGTATACCCTCAGCAACCAATGGTAAAAACCAAGACTATCGAGCTCGTCGGGTACGACAAGCTCCCAGCCGGCCAGAACGCCACTGTCGCTGTCATGAGTTTTTCTGGTTACGACATTGAAGACGCGTTGATTTTGAATAAGGTGCGTAATCCCAATTATGTTACCCACTCCACTCCGACCCTTGCTGTGTTACGGTGCTGCGTTCCGAGATCTAACTTTATGATCTGGGTCCGGGCTGCCCCCTTGGGCCGTTTAGTCCAGTTTGGATCGTGGGTACGGTAGATGTCAGGTGCTCAGAAAGTATACAACATTGATACGGAGATATCCAAATGGCACGTGCGTAGTTGGCCCCTCTTTTGCTCTCCCCTCCTTCGCACCAGTCTCTTGGACCCGTTTGGTCATTCCCATTTGCAACCCCATTACCCAAAACCTTCCCATACTTGTCTTCCCTTAATCTTTGCATTCTCCGCGATCGCAATCGGCGGGAGCCTAAAAGTTACGGCGTTTCATTCCCTCTTCATTCCCGTTTACGTTTTTCATCGCCGTTCTCACACGCTCGACTCCCCACATTCGCTGACACATCACCCCCACATACAGGTTCGATCGCCTTGCAGATGCTCCCATAGAAAATGGTCAGGTTCACAAAAAGTACGATGTCATCCAGCCCGATGGCCTCGCGGGCGTGGGGGAACGAGTCGACCCCGGCGATGTGTACATCAACAAACAAACACCCGCGAACGCCAACGATAACTCCTTCACAGGACAAGCCTCCGCAGTGTCGTACAAAAACTCGCCGATGATGTACAAGTCGCCCATCCCTGGAAATATTGACAAAGTCATGATCACGGATACAGATAACGACCAGACTTTGATAAAGGTGCTGATAAGGCAAACGCGAAGGCCTGAGTTGGGAGATAAATTCTCCAGTAGGCACGGACAGAAAGGAGTTTGTGGGTTGATTGTGAACCAAGAGGACATGCCATTTAACGACCAAGGAATTTGTCCAGGTGAGTGGTGACAATTCATTCCTTGTATCCTCCCCCTCCGGTTCCGTTTGGATCAGCATGTCTCCTTATTTGTGCGACCAATTTTCTGAGTGAGAGTGAGGATGATCTAAGCTCTTCTTGAACCACCTCTCGCGGAAGCATGCGTGTCTGAAGCTTGCTCACACACTTACCCCCTAATTCCTAATTGGTAGACACGATCATGAACCCTCATGGATTCCCATCGCGCATGACAGTCGGCAAGATGATTGAACTTCTCGCAGGAAAGGCAAGCGTCCCCTCGGTTTCATGGGTCACAGGTCCACTAGACCTGCGATCACTTAGACGCTGAAAGTACTGATCTCGGACCTCTGCGCTGCTATTCCAGGCCGGAGTGCTCGCTGGGAAGTTGCAATATGGTACGGCGTTTGGAGGGTCTAAGGTGTGTACTTTGTTGGACTTCCCACCCCCGCACGGTTTGTGAGGATTTGTAGACTGATGTATCTTGACATGCTTCTCCTCGGTTTCAATAGGTGGAAGATATGGCCAGGATCTTGGTCGAAAACGGGTTTAACTATGCCGGCAAGGATATGTTAACAAGTGGGATCACTGGGGAACCTCACGAAGCGTATACATTCTTCGGGCCCATCTATTATCAGGTAAACCCAGCCCGAGAATATTTCTATTAAAGTCTCACATCTCTCATTTGTGCCTGTTTCAGAAACTGAGTGAGTAACGGTCGCTCCGTTGGATGCGGGAATGAATCTCTGACTGGTTGTCAACATTTCACAACGAAAGAACACATGGTAATGGATAAGATGCACGCCCGAGCAAGGTTAGTGACATCCAGATGCGCCGATCACCGTTTGTTGTATTCGGAAGTGGCGTTGACCGGATTTCATCATTTTCCAGGGGGCCTCGTGCGACCCTGACTCGACAACCTACGGAAGGTCGATCCCGGGAGGGTGGCTTGCGTCTCGGGGAGATGGAAAGGGATTGTCTCATTGGATACGGTGCCACCCAATTGCTGTTAGAGCGGCTTATGATCTCCTCCGATAAATTCGAGGTGAACGCCTGCGAAGACTGCGGCCTGATGGGATACAACGGATGGTGCACATATTGCAAAAGCTCCAAGAAGATGGCGCAGCTCACGATACCGTACGCTGCCAAACTACTGTTCCAAGAGGTGACTGAACTTTTTCGTTGAATTCGCGTCAACACAAGGAAACGCTGATGCTGAGTAACCTCCTGCGGCTACAGATGATGGCCATGAATGTCGTACCACGATTAATCCTTGCAGATGCGTCGTAAACCCGTACGAACAAGCCCATTCACTATCCGGCAGCCCAGAGAATTCGTGTTGGGACGGAGTTGGGAGACCGTTGGTGGCGTGGCAAACCCCAAACCACAGCTATTGGAGTCACAGCCTGACGCTGTGGAGGAGAATCCAGTGGTCCTTGTAGACCATTCCATTGAATCCGTGTACCAGTACCTGTAGACTCACTCGTAGACCTCCACATCCGTCTATGTCATGATCGGCGACTCGCCGAGCCCGTGGGACCGCGCGCCTAAAGTTGACGGTGACCACCACTTACCGCTGTTTTTCCTGCTCGTCAAGGTCTTTGCAAAACCGGAAAGCGACCAATGAATTCAAAGACTGGGAACTCTACTGCGCTGAGGCGCCTCATGACCGAGTACAAACAGCTGACCGCTGGCGGTATGATACATGATTGGTTTATCACCATTGGATGGGTTAGTTGACGTGGACCTTAACACGCTACAGGATCCCCAGATGGGATGTTTACAGCTGGTTTGTGTTTTCTGCCGCGGCCGGCGCCCGTTTTTATTCGAACGCGCATCAACTGATATCGTCACAAACCCATGACCTGCAGGTCCAATATCAGAATCCGACTTTTTCACTTGGGAGGCATTGATTTTTGGCCCAAAGGAAACGCCTTTCGTAAGTCAGACCCCCTTGCGTGGGGGATCACACAGGCCAGCGTCTTCCAGCTTTCAGTGCTGACGCTCCACCTTTGTTGGCCCCTGGACGGCTGTGCAGGAGGGCGGAGTATTCGCGGCCAAACTCACTTTCGTACGTTTCGCAGCTCAGCGCATCCAAGTTTTGACAGATTTGCGCTAACCTCAGTCACCCTTTGCCCTCGCGCTTTGTCGTGTCATCGCCCCCCGGCTGTTCTCTTTCCACCGGACGCTAAATCTCGAAATGAACTTCGGTTGACCTCGAACGGAAGCCTTCCGACTACCCTTTATCGCCATTCAAAATGAGATTTGATCCCCCTTTGTTCCACCCTAACAGTGAGCATGTCGCCACAACCTGTCGGTTGTTTGGTCCATCCAACACTAACAAATGACAAACCTGTGGACCCTCGCACCACGACTCAGTCTATCCTGATGGGAACGTGTGCATTTCTATATTGCATACACCGGGCGATGATCCTACGATGTACGAACAAGCTTCGGAACGTTGGAGCCCCGTTCAGAGCGTGGAAAAGGTCATCCTTAGCGTGATATCAATGTTAGCAGGTGAGAGAGCATTCGCGTTCAACTCAATGACCTCTATCTACAAATCTTCTCGTCATACTTCCCACCACCTTCGCCTCCATTTCGCTACCCCTCTCACCGATATCACCAACCTTACTGCACCGCGGTTCGGACAACGAGGTTTGATGCCCCACCTGATATTTCGATCCGGTCATCCCATCTTCCCCGGATCATTCATCGCTTGTTTTTACCCGTCGCACATCACGTCTTCTCTTGCTCATCTTTGACACACTTTACCCCATCCTCACATATCCTGTTTCATGGCACACGAATTCAGAACCGAATCTAGAAAGCGGCGCCAACATCGACTGCTGCAAATTGTACCGAGATAACAGACAGGTGAGCGTCATCCCTGTCATCCCCGCGTTTCATTCCTGGCCGGTTCCCCGTGCCTCTTACCCCTGATTCGCCATCCGTCCATCCCCACATCAATCCACCCTATCATCACCCTTTCTCCCTTACACAATTCGCGTTCCTTTTCTGGGTTAACGTCCACATTTCTTACGATCACGATATCTGGATATTAGGAATACGAGCGGCTCGTGAGGGAGTCTATCAAGCAGCAGTTGGGACTGTGATCTTCCTGCAGGCTCTTCCGGACCTTTGACACCCATATTACGTATCATTTGCGACCTCTTGGTGGGTTCGGTTTTGTACAGATGTGGGCCCGAGAACAGGCCACAATGAAATTCATATCGACCCGGGCGATATTCGAGGGTCTAGTTTCGGACCAATCAGTTCTCACCAAAGAAGGGCCTGAATCCGAGTCCAGATGCTGACAGTTCAATATCTACATCGGATTCTCTCTTCGGCCAAGCGATCCCACCTCTTGTCATGAGTCAACTCGGGCCCCATTCAAGGGCGCAACCATTTCCACGGCAGCTACGGAGGTTTTGTGATTTGGAGGTGCAGTGATTTTTCTCTCCGGCCGCCTTGACCCCGAGGTTTGTAGGGTGCCTGGCTTGGGGTGGGTTTGAGGCTGCCTTTCTCGGGGCGTTCACTGCTTACGGCAAGACTGCCGAGCCTCACCTGAGCGAACAAAAGGTTGGGTGATCTAGGTCAACGCCGAATGCTTGGGACTTCCAGAAATCAATAGGCGAAGGTATTCGAATGTCATAGGAGAGAACACCCGTTGGGGACGTATCTCCTTATCGCTTCTGGCCCCATTTCTGATTCCATTTCCGTGAGTTCAGAAGCTCTCGTCTACTCGACAGTCGTATGTAACTCGTGATGCACCGAACGAGGAAACCCCTCACACGGCAGCCACCGCAACAGCTCGGAGGATTACGACAGGTGACACATGCACAAACGCTGTTCAAACCTTACCACTGCCACCACAGAACAACGAAGCTAACACAAGAATTTGTAATGGATAGAGATTTCGATCGGCCGCCTTGAGAGCGACCCAAAAGGCACCCTGGGAAGCCTGTCCTCGCCGCCGGGGATGAATCCATGAATCGATGACATTCCATATCGATACTAGATGAGTCGCAATCTCATTGAACACAAACGACCCCCTTGATGAAAGACAAAGGGATCGGGGAACGTTGGCCATAGGTCGTCGCTGGGAGTAATCGTTATCTACTTACCAAATGTTACGACCCCAAGCCGCGCATTGGCCGAACACGGGGTTTTTTCACCTCGGCCGCGGTCCCGCCCGCCCTCGCAGTCGAGTAACGTTCCGCCCGCCCACAGAATACATGACAGTCATCACCCACCAAACACATTCTGACCCGAGCTCCCCGTCGCGAACTAGCAACATGTATATGCATACCCATCACGCTAAGTGTCAAACGTGCAACAGTATCGTTATCATCACCACGCCGGTCGGATCCAATGGGCGAAGATCGATGAAACTTGGGCACTGAGTGGGACGGTGGCTGAACAAAACAGAATTGTATATATTAGTGGATTTTGGGACGGTGTAAGATTAGGGGTGCAACTAAACAAAGATTTAAACTACCCGAGACGGAAGAAGCAGGACAAGGTATGGACAAGAGATAGTAACACGTTAAGCAACAAGAGGAACACGTGCAGAAGCCGAACAAAATCACCAGAAGCGCGAGATTACAAGAGAAGAGATATACAGAGATCGGTCGCCTAAGCGAGGGAGGGGGGGAGATGGATACAATATGATACTGCGATGGCGTTCGTGGCAGTGTACGTAAATGTGTGTAACGGACAGCGAACAACTGTCATTGAAAATTAAAAAATGCGGGGTACCTGTATCAGCGTGTGTGTCTGGGGAGAACTTGGAGAAACGAAAGGCATCAAGATCGGTGGCGAGGTTTGAATACCCTGGAATCGAATTGAGGACCCTGTTTGCCAAAGATATGTCTCTGGATGTATGAATTCCGTAAGATTCCGTTTGGATCGACTTGTTGGAGCACCCGGACGAAATCTTCAAACCGGGGGTACATCCGTTTCAGGTCCTCGGGATTCAGCGGGTGGGCTTTGGCCCAGTGAGGTCGTCCGCCATGTTTGAGCATGATCTCCTCAAAGAATGTGAACAGTTTACGATACGGTGAGTTGAGTCCATACGGCCTGAACGAGGGGAGGCACGAGCGGATCAGTACCCAGCGAACAAAGAAGCCAGAAAACCCCACAGGCTGCTGGGATGATAAGAGTGACTTACTTGAATTGAATGATCCCAATCCAGGTGGTCTTTTGCCCATAGCTGGGACTCAGCCAGATATCGTCCGAAGCAGAGAAGCGGATTTCGACAGGGAAATGTGCCCGAACTCCCAACCGATCTGCGTGCTCCCGTTCAAACAGGCGTCGTAACTCTCGTAAACACGCCTGGGAGTTGCTGTACGGTATGGACCATTCAGAGGTGTACTGTGGGAACTGGCGAGCGCGATTCAGTGAGGAATCGATGGGGAGAGGGGATTGCGTCATACGTTACAGTCCAAATTGAATACCTTGTAGCTATCGTCGATTCGGACGGACCTTCCCCCGATGAGCCACACCTTGAGTCGACCGATCAAGAAGACGAGATCGGGCAGCCAGAGCGAGACGAAGAAGAGGAATTGGAGGACATGGTAACCAATAACATGATCCCAAAACCAGTCTCCAACCTGTTGCTTCGGCTATATGGGGAAAGACGCGGAAAGTCCCGTGGATAAGATGATTGGATGATGGATACGACGGGTCGAGCGCACCTCTCTTGTACGATCCGAGACGTTGATTCGAACCTTGTCCGTTTGAGGGAACCACCACATGCGAACGTGTTCGCCAGAGCAGGCGAGCTCGTCCAAATTCTCAATCGTCTCATCCAAACCAATAGTCTCGGAAACTTCCTTGAGGAAAAACGCGGGCTCGACTTCCAAGGTTACGGAGATGAGGAGACCGGTACTCCCGAGACCACAGAGGGAGGCCATGAAAAGATCGGGATTCTCGGTTCGGGAACATCGGACTGTTGTTCCGTCTGCCAAGAGTAGACCGAGGGCTAGCACATGGGTGGAAATTACTCCGTAGTTGATGCCTGACCCGTGCGTCGCAGTGGTTATCACTCCGGCGAGGGTTTGGTCAGAGATCGAACCGAGGTTGGACATAGCGAGGCCCATGGCACCCAAAGCGACGTGAAGTTTGTTGAGTGTGATGCCGGCTTCGGCTACGACAAACCGTTTGTCTCTGTTGATCTGTTGGGGTGAAAAAGACCGAAAAGGGGGGAGAAAATGGGCGGTTAGCGGCTGTGCCTGAGCGAGGCGTGAAATGTGGACATTGATCCGTCATCCATCACTCCAGCGGTGATGGATGATGGTTACAATGGGCCGGAAAGGAGGAAGGAGCAGGGGGGGGGAGGGACGGAAAATTATTGAAAGGTTTGATCGAGAGGTGGACTCACTTCGAGGATCCTGTCTAACTTTGTAGTTCGCAACATGTACTCGTCGGTGCACGCCAGGTCACTAGGACTGTGACCGACGCCC
>Ga0307515_10023740_pt1 | contig 10729 bp, 10 predicted proteins | sample 17_EM_MG_FD_194513 | JGI IMG/M metagenome (GOLD analysis project Ga0307515, IMG submission 194513) | Populus trichocarpa ectomycorrhiza microbial communities from riparian zone in the Pacific Northwest, United States - 17_EM | ecosystem: Host-associated > Plants > Roots > Unclassified | place...
CGAGTCCGGGCGCGGCCGCTCGCTGCGCTTCACGTCCTGAGCGCCCTGCCAGCCAACTGCCAACACACCCCCGCCCTGCCAAGGCGCTGGGTCACCCATGCACCCAGCCTGACCAGAATTCCGTTTGAGGAACTCCGCCAGGTGATTGCCGGCAAGCAAACGTGACCCTGCTTTCCTCGTAGGCTGAATCGCACAGGTGACTGGACAGGAGGCTGGGGTGTCCGAGACGACGGTGGCCGAGGTGCTGGCCGAGTTGGCCGCGCTCGAGGACCCCAGGGCACGCGAGGTAAACGAGAGACACGGTGACGATCACGGTGTGAACCTGAGCAAGCTGCGCGCGCTCGCGAAGCGGCTGAAGACGCAGCAGGAGCTCGCGCGCCGGCTCTGGGCGACGGAGGACACAGCCGCGAGGCTGCTGGCGATCCTGATCTGCCGCCCGAAGGCGTTCGAGCGTGCCGAGTTGGACGCCATGTTGCGCGCGGCACGCACCCCCAAGGTGCACGACTGGCTCGTCAACTATGTGGTGAAGAAGAACCCACACTCCGAAGCGCTGCGCCTGAGCTGGTCGGCCGATCCGGATCCGGTGGTCGCGAGTGCCGGCTGGGCGCTCACCACCGAACGCGTGGCGAAAAAGCCCGAGGGCCTCGACCCGGCAGGACTGCTCGACGTCATCGAGGCGGAGATGAAAGGCGCCCCGGATCGGCTGCAGTGGGCGATGAACCACTGCCTGGCTCAGATCGGCATCGAGCAAGCCGAGCACCGCGCCCGTGCCATCGACATCGGCGAGCGCCTGGAGGTGCTCAAGGACTACCCGACTCCCCCGAACTGCACGTCTCCGTTCGCACCGATCTGGATCACCGAGATGGTGCGCCGGCAGGCAGGTGACGCCGGATAGGGCAGAATGCCGCAGTGATTCTTCGCGTCTCGTCAGCCGACGTGGAGATCTTCGCGGAAGCCGCCCGGCGCTTCGCCGGCCAGTCGGCGGGTGCTGCCGCCTTCGCCCAGTCGCCGGGGACGATCGCATTCGTCGCTGTGGAGGATCACGACGTCCAGGGCTGGTGCTGGGGTTACATGCTGGCCCGGCCGGACGGAACCAGCATGCTCTACCTGCACAATCTCGAGGTGGCCGAGCGCTCCCGGCAACAGGGCGTCGGTCGCGCGCTATTGCGATCATTCATGGAAGCCGGAGCGCAACTCGGCGCCACCAAAATGTTCCTGACAACGGGCGAAACCAACACGGCGGCCCGTCACCTGTACGAGTCAATGGGAGCGGGACTGGCAACCCAAGGACCAACAGTGAACTACTGGTTCCACCTCCCACCCAGCCCGCGGATCCCACAGGGCTAGCCACCAACGCGTCACCGGGCGAGCAGCACCCGCCAAAACCGTAGATCTGTCGCGCCCCTTGCCACCTGGCCACCGTGGCACTCGATTCCGACAAATCTCTTTTATCCGAAATGCAACAGATCGTGGCCACTATTCGCCACACCGGGGGCGGGCCCAGCGACCAGGATTGCCAGGCGGCGCTCTCATCGAGTGCTTCATCGGCAACCGAAGTCCCACGATGCCGCCTGTCTCGGCTTGAATCGAGCGCCCTCTCGCACGAGCACCGCTCAGCGCTCCCGCCGAAGCCCACGCGTCATGCCGCCGGCTTGGCACCGGCAGTTGCGGACGGCACCTCCTCCATCCTGCTCAGGCGTTTTGCCAAAGGCCGATCAGGTTGCCCTCCGTGTCGGTCACGTAGGCGCTGAAGCCCATCTCGCCGACCTTGTTGCGGCCGATCGCCACGGAACCGCCCAGCTTTTCGATGCGGGCCATCGCCTCGTCGAGGTCATCGACGGCGATGGTGATCACCGGGCTGGTGATCGGGCCTTGCTTCTTGAGCAGGCCGCCGTTGATGCCGCCGGGCTCGGTGGGGCCGTTGTCGCCGGTCGGCGTCGTGGTGGCCAACGTGTAGGACAGGTCTGGCATGCTCCGCAACTGCCAGCCGAACGCCTCGCGATAGAAGGTGAGCGCCCGCTGCGCATCGTCGAACGGGACCTCGAAGTGGACCACTTTGTCCATAACCGCCTCCTGAAGGATGTCTTCGAGAAGGAGCCTAGGCCTCCCCTACGACAGTTTCGGCGGTTCCCTGACCGGCCGTCAGCTGCAACAGTCCCGCCACGGTGGGCCGGAAACCGCAGCTAGTCAGGTAGAAGTCGGTCAAGTGAGCTTCGAAGTCGACGTGCAGCCACTCACAGCCAGCCGCTTCGGCGTCTTCCGCAGCGCGACGGACCAGGGCACTGCCGATTCCACGGTGCTGCCGACCGGGCTCGACCACAGTGTCGAGTAAAAAGGCATGCGCGCCACCGTCCCAACAGACCTGGACGAAGCCGCTCAGCCGGCCATCGAGAAACGCGCCCACCCAGGTCAGCGCATGCCGCTCAAGCCGCCGGGCCCACGGAGTCACCCGCGTGGCACCGCTCCCAAAGGCCCGCGCATGCAGCCCACTCAACTCAACGTCATCCACCACGAAACGCGACACGATCTCCACCGGCACGCCGCCACGCTAGGCCGACCGACACCGGAGCGCATGGCCATTTACCGTGGCCAGGCCCCCACACGCGGACACCCGGGGCAAGACTGTCGCAACGGACGCTGCGCCTGGAAAAGCCGGGCCACACGCGCGGGCGCATAGGGACGCGGCCACTGCGGCTACCCGCCGACCAATCCGCCAGCCACCACGCACGAGCACACGGGAACCACGGCCACCCGCCGACCGATCGGCCAGGCCCGCGCGAGGCTCGTGGGCGTGCGGGCAGTCGGCTGGCACCGCGAGGGCCGCAATATAGATGAATCTTCGGTCGGCCTCGGCGGGAGTTGCTTTGTGTTGTCGACCCTGCCCCTCGACGGAGCGGGCCACGAGCCGCTACCCCGCCCGAACTCAGCAGGAGTCGCTCCATGACGACCCCACCCCTCAGCGGAACGTGCCCGGGTGAGCAGCCAGCAAGGCAAGAGCCGCCATAAGCGGGCCCCCGCCCGGCCTCGGCGGGAGTTGCGCTGGGGTGACCCTGCACCTTGGCGGGGCAGGGGTGTCGGCAGAAGTCGCTCCGTGATGACCCTGTCCCTGGGCGGATCGGGCCTGGACGAGCAGGCGGCAAGGCGTGAGCCTGCGTAGGTGGAGCCCCGCCCGGCCTTGGCGGGAGTTGCTCTGGGGTGACCCTGTGCCTTGGCGAGACGGGGGTGTGTTGGCAGTCGGCTGGTAGGGCGCTCAGGACGTGAAGCGCAGCGAGCGGCCGCGCCCGGACTCGGCGGGAGCTGCGGCGCGCAACCACGCACCCACGCACGACAGGCTGTATTTGGTGTTGATTTGGGTCGTGGGGTTGGGTTAGGGGCTGGCGGCTAGGAACAGGAAGACTGCCAATAGTCCTAAGTGGACGCCGCCTTGGAGGACCGTGGCTCTACCTGGGACTACCGTCAGTGTGCCTACCGCCACTGTCAGGGCTAGCAGGACCATCTGGGTGCCGCCGAGGCCTAGCAACAGCGGGCCGTTTAGCCAGATCATTGCGATTGCGATGGCCGGGATGGTCAGGCCGATGCTTGCCATTGCCGAGCCGAGGGCCAGGTTGAGGCTGGTCTGGATGCGGTCTCGGGCGGCCGCGCGGACCGCCGCGATTGTTTCCGGGAGCAGGACCAGCAGGGCGATCACCACGCCTACCACGGCCTGGGGCAGGCTTGCCTTCGCTACCGCCGACTCGATTGCCGGGGATACCCCCTTGGCCAGGCCGACCACCGCGATCAAGGCGGTCAGCAGAAGGGCGAGGCTGGTCAGGGCCGTTTTGGCGGTCGGCGGGTCGGCGTGTTCCTCGGTGTCAATGACCTTGCCCGCGGTGGTGATCGGCAGGAAGTAGTCGCGGTGCCGGCGGGTTTGGACCGTTACGAAGAGGGCGTACAGGGCTAGCGAGGCGACCGCGGCGAAGCCCAGTTGGGCCGGGGAGAACTCGGGGCCGGGGCGGCTTGTGGTCATGCTTGGCAGGACCAGGCTCAGGGTTGCGATCGTGGCCACCGTGGCGAACGCTCCGCCGGTTCCCTCCGAGTTGAAGACCGCCACGTGCCGGCGGGCGGCTCCGACCAGCAGGGACAGGCCGAGGATGCCGTTGCAGGTGATCATCACCGCGGCGAAGACCGTGTCGCGGGCCAGCGCCTGGGTCTTGGCGCCGCCGCTGATCATCAGGGTCACGATCAGGGCCACCTCGATCACCGTGACCGCGACGGCCAGCACCAGCGAGCCGTAGGGCTCGCCGACCCGGTGCGCGACAACCTCGGCGTGGTGCACTGCGGCGAGCACCGCGCCCGCCAGCAGGGCCGCGACGATCGCCACGACCGGCGGCGGCAGGTCGCGGCCCCAGGTCAGGATCAGCGCCGCGACCGCGACGACGGGGACGTAACCGGTCCAATGCGAGAGATACGAACGAATTCTGGCTGCCATCGAACAACCCTGCCAGACATCGCCGGACATCGCAGGGCTTCGCCGGGCGAAGGCGGGCAGGATGGGGGTATGGCCAACGTCGACGCCGCCGGTGAGTTCAACCGGGACCAGAACTACATCAGCACCCGGATCACCGCCGACGGCCGGGACGGGTATCCGGTCGAACCGGGGCGGTACCGGCTGATCGTGAGCCGGGCCTGCCCGTGGGCGAACCGGTCGATCATCGTGCGCCGGCTGCTCGGGCTCGAGGACGTGTTGTCGATGGGCATCGCCGGGCCCACTCACGACGCGCGGAGCTGGACGTTCGACCTGGATCCGGGCGGCCGGGACCCGGTGCTCGGCATCGAGCGGCTGCAGGAGGCGTTCTTCGCGCGCTTCCCGGACTATCCGAAGGGCATCACCGTGCCCGCGATCGTGGACGTGCCGACCGGCCAGGTGGTGACGAACGACTTCGCGCAGATCACCATCGACCTGAGCCTGGAGTGGACGAAGTATCACCGGCCGGGCGCGCCGCAGCTGTATCCCGAGCACTTGCGGCCCGCGATCGACAAGATCAACCGATTTGTCTTCGCGGATGTGAACAACGGCGTCTACCGGGCCGGTTTCGCCGGCACGCAGGAAGCCTATGACAAGGCTTATCATCGGCTCTTCGAGCGGCTCGACGCGCTTTCCGAGCTGCTGGCGACGCAGCGGTATCTGGTCGGGGAGACGATCACCGAGGCGGACGTGCGGTTGTTCACCACGCTGGCCCGGTTCGATGCGGTGTATCACGGCCACTTCAAGTGCAATCGGCAGAAGCTGGCCGAGATGCCGGTGCTTTGGGACTACGCGCGGGATCTGTTCCAGACGCCCGGTTTCGGCGACACGATCGACTTTGTCGACATCAAGAGGCATTACTACGTGGTCCACAAGGCAATCAACCCGACGCAAATTGTGCCGGCGGGTCCGGATCTGTCTAACTGGCTCGGTGAACACGGGCGCGAACGGCTCGGCGGGCGGCCGTTCGGGGACGGCACTCCGCCGGGACCGCCGAAGCCGGGCGAGGTCGTCCCGGCCGGGCATGGGGCGCTCGGGTAACGAGCCGGAGCGGAGATCAACGCAACCAATCGCCGTGCTCGCCCGTCGTGGCCTGGGAGCTATTAAGTACCGTCGCCCCGGACACCGGAAGAAGGGCACCGCTTTGCACAAATGTCGGGTTCTGCTGGTCACGCTCGGCCTGCTGATCAGCACGGCGGGATGCCAGGGGGCACAGGCGAAGCCGGAACCGGCATGGCGTGGCGCCCCCACCGCGGACGCGTCGTCGCCCGCGCCGAAGCAGACTTCCGCACCCGCGTCCAGCCAGAGCCAGAGCCTCAGCCAGAGTCCGAGCCTGCCGCCAGACTCGGCCATCCCCCGCAAGGGCTCCGGCAGCTTCGCCACCGCGCCGGGCACCGGCGAAGTCATCGGTACGGGTCGCCGGCTGGTGCGCTACCGGGTCGAGCTGGAGACCGGGATCACCTGGGGTGACATCCCGAAGTGGACTCCCACGAGCTTCGGCGCGACGGTCGACGACATCCTCGCGGCGCCCCAGGGCTGGACCTGGTCGGCCCGGCGTCCGGTCACCAACGCGAAGGTGCACCTGAGCAAGGCCAGCTGGTCGTTTCAACGGGTCCGGAGCTCCCGGTACGACGTTCGGATCCGGCTGGCCACCCCGGACACCGTCAACCGCGCCTGCGGGGCCGCCGGGCTGAGCACCGAGGGCGTCTACTCCTGCAAGTTCGGCAAGACCATCATGATCAACCTGCGGCGCTGGCTGCGCGGAGCGCCCGACTATCCGGTCAGCATCGACGACTACCACACCGGCGTGATCAATCATGAGATGGGACATTTTCTCGGCTTCAACCATATGAGCTGCGCAGGTCCGGGCAAGCCCGGGCCGGTCATGCAGACCCAGACGATCGACTTGCAGGGGTGCGTGCCGAATGTGCACCCGTTCGCGGCGGACGGGCGGTTCATCGTCGGACCCTGGCGGCCGTCCTGAGCCGGCCTAGCCGTTCGGTTCGGTGGCTCCCAGGGCCTCCCGGAGCAGGGCGTCCAACTGCTTCTGCTTGGCCTCGCTCAGGTGGGCGAGCAGGCGTTGCTGCCTGGCCAGGCCCGCGCCGACCGCCTGGTCGATGATCTGCTCGCCCAGCCCGGTCAGCTCGACCAGGACGCCGCGGCGGTCGGTCGGGGACGGCGCCCGTTCGATCAGGCCGGCCCTTTCCAGGCGGTCCAGGCGGGCCGTCGTGCCGCCGGTGCTGAGCATCATGGACGCGGCCAGGGCGCCCGGGGACAGGCGGTAGGGCCGGCCCGCGCGGCGCAGCGTGGCGAGCACGTCGAACTCGGCGCGGCCGATTCCGTACGCCGCATAGGCCCGCTCTGCCTCGTCGCCCGCCAGCCGGGCCAGCCGGTAGATGCGGCCGAAGATCGCCATCGCGGTGGTCTCCAGGTCGGGGCGCTCGGTGCCCCACTGCTCGATGATCCGGTCCACGCCGTCGGGGGGTGCCATGGGTCAATTATCTCGATATCAAGCTTCTTGACAAGGAGCCACTTCCGAGAGAGTCTCTCGGTATCGAGATACTTTGCATCAAGGGAGTTGCGATGCGCTCGCCCGTTCTGTTCGTCACCGCCCTGACCCCGATCACCTGGGGGACCACCTATGCGGTCACCACCGAGCTGCTGCCGCCCGGCCGTCCCCTGCTCGCCGGCGTGCTGCGGGCCCTGCCGGCCGGATTGCTGCTGGTCGCGCTCACCCGGCGGCTGCCGCGCGGCGAGTGGTGGTGGCGCTCGGCCGTGCTCGGCGCCCTGAACATCGGGATCTTCTTCGCACTGCTCTTCGTCAGCGCCTACCGGCTGCCGGGCGGGATGGCCGCCGTCCTGGGCGCCGCTCAGCCGCTGGTCGTCGCCGGGCTGACCGGGTTGCTGCTGACCGAACGGGTCGCGCTGCGCACCGTCCTGGCGGGCATCGCCGGGGTGGCCGGGGTCGCGCTCGCCGTGCTGACCGCCGCCGCGCGGCTGGACCCGATCGGGCTGGCGGCCGGGCTTGCCGGGACGGCTTCGATGGCGCTCGGGCTGGTGCTGACGAAGCGCTGGGGCCGGCCGGGCGTGTCCTTGCTCACCGCCACCGGCTGGCAGCTCACCGCGGGCGGGCTGCTGCTGGCCCCGCTGGCCCTCGGCGTCGAGGGTCTGCCGGCACATTTGACGAGCAAAAACCTGCTCGGGTACGGATACCTGGCGCTGATCGGGACGGCTCTGGCGTACACGATCTGGTTCTGGGGTCTGGAGCGGCTGCCGGCCGCGAAGGTCTCCCTGCTCGGGTTGCTGTCGCCGATCGTGGCGACCGTGGTCGGCTGGGCGGTGCTCGGGCAGCGGCTCACGCCGGTGCAACTGCTCGGGATGGCGGTCGCCTTCGGCGCGGTGGTCTGGGGACAGCGCCGGTCAGCGCAGGTCCGCGTTCTCGACGATGTGGCTGCCGAAGCCGGTGCGCGCGGCCCGCAGCATGGCCCGGCCGAGGCGGTCGGAGGTGGTGACGTATTTCGGCGCGATGCGCTCGAACAGCGGGGTCAGCGGGGCCGTGATCGCGTACGCGAAGCGGTAGACCCGGGTCTTGGAAGTGGCGCCGTAGGTGGGCTGGATGAAGCCCGGCCGGAACGCGTAGCCGTTCGGGAACATCTCGATGACCGCGTTCTCGGTGCGCGCCTTGACCCGCGCCCACATCGCGCGGCTGCCCGCGCCGGTGCCGGCCCCCGAGACGTACACGAAGGTCAAGTCGGGGTTGATCTTGGCTAGCGTGCGCGCGGCAGCGATCGGATAGTCGTAGCTGATCTTCGTGTACGCCTCCTCGGTCAGGCCGACCGAGGAGATGCCGAGGCAGTAGAAGCACGCGTCGTAGCCGGTGAGCTCGGCCTCGATCGGCGTGAGATCGGCGAAGTCGCGCAGCTCGATCTCGCGCAGCTTGGGATGCCGGACGCCGGTCGGCTTGCGGATCACGGCCAGCACCTGCTCGACGTCGCCCGCCAGCAGGCATTCGCGCAGCGTGCCCTGGCCGACCATGCCGGTCGCGCCGAAAATGATCACCTTCATCCGCTGCTCCCTCCGGCCGCCGGATTTCCATCCTATTCTCCGGCTCGGGTGATGATCGTTTCTTCGGCGCAGGCTCGTGACATTTCTCCTGCTTCCGGTTCTCCTGCTTCCGGGTCGAGAAACGTCGTACCCGTTGCCTATGGTTTTCCCGTGCCCGATGAACGATGGTCCACCGCGCAGGTCGCCGCCCTCGCCCCCGATGCCGGCTCGATGACGGGCGCGCGCCGGGTCGGCACCCCCGGCCACTGGCAGGAGCCCGGCCGGCTAGCCGACGTCCTGTGGGGACTGTGCAAGGGCAGCGGAAAGAATCCGTACCAGGTGTGTGTGGATCTGTCGGGCCCGGCATACAAGTGCTCCTGCCCGAGCCGGAAGTTTCCCTGCAAGCACGCTCTCGGCCTGCTGTTGCTCTGGGCCGAGGGGGCTCCGGTGTCGGCCGAGACGCCGGCTTTCGCGGCCGAGTGGATGGCGGCCCGCGCCGCCCGCGCCACCGCCACGCCCCGCGCCGCCAGCGCGCCCGACCTGGCAGCCGCCGCGAAACGGTCCGCGCAGCGCGGCGAGCGGGTGGCGGCCGGCATGACCGAGCTGCGGCGCTGGCTCGACGACCAGGTGCAACAGGGGCTGGCCGGGGCCGAGCAGGCCGGGCACCGGCCGTTCGAGACGATGGCCGCGCGGCTGATCGACGCCCAGGCGCCCACGGCCGCCTCAGCGGTGCGGCGGCTCGGCGGCATCGCCGGGGTGGGGCCGCAGTGGGCCGACCGGCTGCTCGGCGAGCTGGGGTTGCTGCGGCTGCTGGTGTCCGGGCACGCCCGGCTCGACACGCTGCCCGATCCGCTGGCCGCGACGGTGCGCGGCCGGATCGGGTTCCCGGTCTCCACCGAGGAGGTGCTCGCCGGCCCGCAGGTGCGCGACACATGGCAGGTGCTGGGCCAGGTGGACAGCGACGACGGGGCGCTGATGACCCGGCGCAGCTGGCTCAGCGGGGTCACCAGTGGACGGTTCGCGCTGCTGCTGTCGTTTGCCGCGCCCGGGCAGTCGCTGGCTACCGAGGTGGTGCCGGGCACGTCGTTTGATGCCTCGCTCTGCTTTTATCCGGGTGCGGCGCCGCTGCGGGCCTTGGTCGCCACGCGCCATGAGGCCGTTGTGCCGCTGGTCGCGGCGGCCGGGGCGCTGCCGATGCGGTCCGCGCTGGCCGGGTGGTCGGCCGCGCTGGCCGCCGAGCCCTGGCGATACGACTCGCCGGTCCTGCTCGCCGATGTTGTGCCGAGCGGGGGCGGGTGGCTCACCGACGCGGCCGGCGAGTCGCTGCCGCTCGCGGCCGGGCACCGCGAGCCCTGGTGGCTGCTGGCGGCGGCCGGTGCGGCTCCGGCTACCGTCGCGGCGGAGTGGTCGCCGGGCGGGTTGCGCCCGCTGGCCGCCTGGGCCGACGGGCGATACGTGCCGGCCGCGCCGCCGGGGACAGATAGTGGGGCGCAGCGATCACCCGAGCTGCCGCCCGATTTGTTGGCGGCCGCGCTGGTCGGAACGGCACGGCGACCGTGGACCGCGTCCTCGGTGCGGATCGGTGATCGGGCCCTGGTTACGGCCGGGTCCGGCATTTCGTCGGGTGGGTCCGCTGGCAGCCCCGCTTCTTCGGGCAGCCCAGCCTCCCCGGGCGGCAGTGCTGCGGGGCTTCTTGAGGCCGCGGCGGCTGCCTTGATCTATCGGCGGGCTGCTGTCACGCCCGCTGTTGGGCATTCGCCTGTTTCGGCGGCCCCCGCCGAGACCGATCGGCCGCTGCCGGCCGCCGCGGGGGCGCGGCTGCTGCGGATCCTCAGCGACGGTGGCACACCCGGCGGCGCCCACGCCACCCAGGAGTTGCTTTCCCAATGGCTTGGCGCGGCCGCGCGGCACGGCGGTTTCGTGCCGCCCGAGGCGCTGCCCGCCCTGCTCGACATGGGCCGCCGGGACGGGGCGATCCGGCCGGCGCTGGGCCGGGTGGCCGGCCGCCGGGGCGCCTGGCTGGCCGGGCTGCGCGCCGACTGGCGCTGGCTGCTCGACGAGGCGCCCGGCGGGGCGGCCGCGGACGATCCGGCCGTCTGGGAGACGGGATCGGCCGGGGAACGCCTCGCCCATCTGACCCGGCTTCGCGGCACCGACGCGGGCGCTGCGCGGGCGCTGCTC
>Ga0307515_10023741_pt1 | contig 10728 bp, 7 predicted proteins | sample 17_EM_MG_FD_194513 | JGI IMG/M metagenome (GOLD analysis project Ga0307515, IMG submission 194513) | Populus trichocarpa ectomycorrhiza microbial communities from riparian zone in the Pacific Northwest, United States - 17_EM | ecosystem: Host-associated > Plants > Roots > Unclassified | place...
TTTTTATCCCCCCTGTAATTCCCTCGGTATTTCCGTTTGTATTTATCAATTTTCTGGTAGTGGAATATATTCAATGTTTGATAATGTATGATCTAATGCATGAGTCTCAAGAGTTTGTTCTTCAGATTTTGGTTCAGAATTTGATTGACTTTCTAACTTGGTCAAGAGGTGTTGTAATATGACTGAGTCTTTTTGTTGGGCTTATGTAAGGGTTTCTAACTCAGACTTAAGGGTCTTAATTTCTGATTGTAAGTCTAAGATAGTAGCTATAGGTTTGGATTTTTTTTTCTTGTGGAGGATTTTGGTAAGGTCATAAGTGTTGGCACTGGTTGTAGGTAAGATGGAATGGCTATGGACAGGCTTGGGTGTCTCAGGTTTGTTGAAATTACTTAACAACTTATCTAGATAGGATTTTTAGAATTGGGGGTCATCCAATCTTTTGATGGCTTCAAGAATAAATTCTCGGTTTCTAGTTAAGACATTGAGTTGTTTGTGGGACGAGGTTTCAAAATCATAACTAATTGTACCTCATTATCCAAAAGATAGAGAAACAATGTAAATTCAAGGTCAAATCGAATGATTGTTGGACGAATTTGCATAAAAAATAAGTCCAAGGATATAATTAAATTTTTGATAGGCCAATTTGATTTAATCATGAGCCAAATTGAATTTTAATTATGTTTAAAAATTAATTTGGGTCCAATTAAATGATTTAATTAAGTACAATGACTTAATTATACTATAAATGGGTCAAATTAATTTTATTAGGGGGCTTAATTGATGAAAAATTAAGTTTGGGAGCCCAATTTGGGCTTAATTAAGAAGTTTGGGATTTTAAGAGACCAAATTTAATTTTTTCCAAGTTAATTGATTGAAATCAGGGGCAAAATTATAAAAAAATTGAAGTTTTGGGGGTCAATTAGGGGTCAAATTGAAGATTTTCGCAGCTAAGGACTATTTTGTAAAATGCGTCGAACTATAAGGGCTTAATTGACAAAAATCGAGGGTGAAATCGAAGAAATTGAAAGTTTAATGGTTAATTAGAGGTTAAATTACATAAATCCGAGATCAAGGAGCATATTGCTAAAGGCGTGTAAATCCAAGGCTCAAATGGTAATTCGGCAGGGGCTTCATTGCATTAAATCAAAAGTTTAGGGTCAATTAAGGGTTCCATTGAACACAATTGAAAGTTGAAGGACTAAATTGAAGTTTAACAAAAATCCCTAGTTTAACCCAAAATGACGTTGTTTTTCTTTAAAAAGAAATAAATACCAGACAACGTTGTTTTACTCAAAAGAAACTGCTTTGGTGTTTACTTTTCAGGTACATTTAATGCTTCATTTCTCTATCAAATTTAACCAAACTTGCACGCGAATGATCACCTGACATTTCTCTACAATCCTATATAGTCCGTTCAGGGTAATTGACACCACGGTGGCCACGAAGACGGCTTAAAGTAGCCAACTCAGGCAGCCTTGAACTGTCAGATTTGACAGTTCACAGTGCCTATTTTGAGCCAACGGTTGGAATCCTTTCCAATATAATCAAGGGCTGAAAATTATTCCCCTGTGAAGAAAAGATTACCATCTTCCAGCCTATATAAATAGGAGTGGATTTCATGGTCTGGGGAGGAGGAGAATCGAGTCCAAAGTTGACAAAAAACCAGCCTCCCTCCACTGTTTTTCTCTGTCGTCTCTCTCTTTTCTTTCTGCTCAACCGCACCTTCGGCCATCACCACTCTCATCACCTTCTTTCCCACTACAGTCTACACCACAATCAGACGCACAACCACCTCACGTGATGGTCACACTGCTTTTCTCTCTCTTTCTCTCTCCTCTACAAAACTCTTATTCCTCTCTACCACTGTGACCCCAATAGCAGCAGCGGCAACCACCTCGTCCAGGAGCTTTCGTCCTTCCCAACAGCAGCTAGAAGCGGCGACTCTATCCTCAGCCACTCCAACTCCAACCGCGAGCTTCCCCTCTCCTTTGCAAACCTCTACTTCTTCATCTTCCAGTTGCAACCAGCGCCAGCCGCCGGCCTCACCACCTTCAGTCATACCGTATGCCACCAGCCAGGCCGCCAGCTATTTCCACACTAGGTAAGCCTCCCTCCTCTCTTCTTCTTCTTCTTCCTCCCTTCTCTGTTGCCATTGCATGCAAACAATGGAGCATGAATTATAATTCAGGCTCCACTGTTCATACACTTAGTTAGGAATAGTGCAACAAGAGTTATAATTCAGGTTGCACTATTCATGCAACCCAGTCACTAGGTTGTGCTAGTGACTAAGTTGAGTTGGGCTGGACCTATCTCAGCCTAACTCGGTTTTCTGGGCTGGTCCAGCCCAAAAATAAATAAAAAATAAAAGAAAAGAAGAAAGCTCTATTAGGCCGAGATCGACCCAATACTTGTCGGACTGGACCAACACAACCCGACATTCCTAGCTGCGACCCAATCAGCTGGGCTGGCCCAGCCCATTTATATGTAATATTTATTAATTTATAATAATATATATTATAATATTTAAAAAACAAAACAAAATCCAAAAAAAATTCAAAAAATCATTTCAAAATTTTTTGATTGTCTCAAAAGTTTTTATACCAATTTTGCATAATATCGGGTTGTATATTTACACTGTAAAATACAGATCTAGTATTAAAATATCTGGTTTTCTCCGAAATATTTCAAAAAAATTCAAAACATTTTTTAAAAAAACTCAAAAACTTTAAAATGAATTTCTCTTTTCAAATAATAACAATAGTAATAATAATAACAATAACAATAATAATTAATAATAATAATAATAATATTTTGTTTTCATGCATATGAGCCAAATTCTAAAAATTTTCCAAGCATACTTTTATAAAAAATTGCATCTATCCCATGTTTTGAAATAATAATAAAAAAAAGATTATCGTAATCAGTTTATAATCATCCATTAGGTTTTGACCAAAATATCAAAAACCTTTTTCCAATCTTTTTTCTAAGGTCCAGATGTAGACTTTAATATCTGTGGAGTGTAAAATTACACGGTAAAGTACACCCTCATGTATTAAAGATACAAGGTGTAAATAAAAGCGATGCTAAAATTCAAACTTTAGAACGGTTAGGATTTAACCCAATAAGGTAGAGACTTTCTCATGAAAAGAGATCTACCTTAAACCTTAAAAAAGACCAACGAATAAAAACCCGACTTAGAAAAAAAACAATCAAATAACAATGTAGCTTACCTTAGGTAGGGTGCACTGGGGGGCGATGCGTCTTCCCCTTACACAACCAGTCCCTTACCCAGACTCTCGCAGAACATAGGTTCCTAGTGATCATAATACTAGGTGACAACTGCTGAACATTAATCATAATTTTATGATTAAATCCAAAAATCTTTCGAACACAACACCTCATCAGGTTGCACAACAAAAGTCTCCGTCGTTGCCGAACGACGCCGTGGCGCGACCTCACGACATACATGATTTGAAAAAAGATGATTCTTTACAAAGAATTGAACATCACTAACAGAATTTTGTTTTACAAAAAAGAATTTTAGATTTCCAAAAACAAGATCGAACATGAAATTTGTTCTAATTTTTCAAATGCTTTTTGAAAAAAAAAACATGTTATTGATCTTCCCTATAAAAGCAAGACCAATCAAAATGAATGCTGAATTAGAACAACATTGTAGACTCAAAATCCAAAATTTAAAGTCTAAAGGTCTTATCCAGAAGTCCAGATCACCTTGGTCATTTGTTGTATTTTATGTCAACTAAAAATCTGAAATAAGAAGAGGCACACCTAGACTTGTGATCAATTACAAACCACTAAATAGAGCTCTAAAGTGGATTAAAGTCCAATTGCATTTTTTTTATATGATGGTTGAATTGAAAGAAAAGAAGACTAAAGTGGGTAAAATTGGTCGTAAATATGCAATTTGTTTGAAAATTTCATTCTCACCCCTCATCTTTTTAAGCAATTAGGTCTTCAGTCCCTATAATTTTTTTAAAAAATATTTTAATACCAAACTTTATTTTTTGGGTGGAGGAAAGAGATGTGTTCGCTGGATTACGGTTTAGAGAGAGAAAGTTGTAATTGGAGAAGATTTAGGCCACCAAAACATACAATTTTTTTGTCAAAAGGTTTCACATAATGAGGGGGGTTAAGATTAGGTGTTTCTTTATCATGAAAACACCTAAAAAAACATATATAAACTCGGGAAGATTTTTAGTTTTGGGTTTGGTGCTAGTTTTTTGCGTTTTTGAACGCCATGATTTGGTTTGATTATGTTCTTAGCGTGTTTTCTATGTGTTTTAGGTCAAAAACGAGTTGAGAATAGGTTTTTTGATGTAAAAACCCATGGACTCTATTTTTCTTGCCACCACAATGGCTGAATTCTAGGATCATAAAAGACGCGTCGTTTACTGCAACACACAACACATTGTCTGTTTAAAAAAAACACATTATGTCATTCGCCCCTTCAACTAAAAAAATACAGGCCCGCACATGGGCCTTTTCTATTTGGGTCAGGTGCATGGTCTGGCCACATTTTTTTTCCTTTTTAAAATTTTAAATTAATACTTATATTTATATGTATTTTTTTAAAAAAATAAATTAATATTTTAATCAATACCCTTTCTCTATGATTTGTTTTTTTGTTTATTTAGCCTTTTATTTAGATTAAATATTTGTTTTTATAATTATTTGAATATGTGCAGCCTTACATAATATTTTGTTTTTAATTTTCTTAAATAAATTTCATATGAGTGTCGATCTCTATTATAAATTTATTTTAATAATAAATTTATGAAACACGACCGTTAAATAACGCATGTTGCGCTATTAATTATCTTGATTTGTCTCTCAATATTTCCACTTAAATTGTTATTTATAGTTAATGACTTTTTTCCATTTATTTACACAATAGTTCATGATTTATTTAATTTAATGCAAGTATAAGTTTTACTATTTACATTTATGACTTTTTTAATGTAAAAAAACATGTTGAAAAAGTCTACATGTTCAATGTTTTTTTATCATGTATTGATATTTTCAATTTAATCCTTATTCTAATGATTTTGTTTTTGTTAACCCTTTTATAAAAGTTTAATATTTTTTTAATGTCAACCTCCAATCCAAGTTGATAGTGTATTTTTTTTCCATCCTCATTCTTTTGGTTTTTGTTTTCCTTTTTTTCATTTTAAATCTCAAAGTAAAAATTTGTTGTTGCTCTTTAATTTATTTTTTATTTTGATTGTAACCTTCATTTTTTTAATTGGTATTTTTAATTTTGGATTTCTTGTTTGTAATTTTTTTTTTCATACTTCAACATTTTCATTTCCTAGGGATTGAGCTTTATGATTATGTCATGTATGGTGCTTCAAATCTAATAACCTGGTTCAAGGGTTGACATCCTTTTTTATCTTTTTTTTTTATATCACCATTCAATATTTTTTTTTAAATGGCTTTGTAGTTTTTTTCCTATCGAATTATCCCATCATCATGACCTAGAACACGAGTTTATCAGGTTAATTCGAACTAGCTCACCATTTAATATCCAGATTACATGTTTATCGTGCTGGCTCGGGTTGGCTTGACCTCATTCTTTTTTCTTTTTTTTTAGTTTTGATTTTTTTTTAGTTTAGAACTTTTTTATATTTTTAAAAATAATTTTTAAGTTTATTTTTCACTTCTCTGTGATTTTTTTTCTTATTTATCCTTTTTTAAATAGTGATTATTTGTTTTAATTATATTGTATGTGCTTAATTTTTGAAGAGATTAGTATGATTCTTTTGTAATTTTTATATATTTTATATTTATTAAATTTATTTTTAGAGATAAGAAACTTTTATTTCTTATAATATTTTTAATATATGCAGCCTTGCATAATCTGTTTTTTTTTCTTTTTATCTTGTTCAATAAATCTTATGTGTGTGTCGATTTCTATTGCGAATTGATTTTAATAAAAAACAATCATTAAAAAAACCAAGTAAATAACCCATATTGCGATATTAAATATCTTGATCTATATTTGTCTCTTAATTTTTCCAATTTGTTTTTTTTTAGAAAGAAATTACAAAGCTTAAATTGGTTTGTTGGGGGGTGTCTTTTTTCGATTGAACTTGACTTTTTTATCATCTATTTTTTTTCTCATATACTAAAAAAAAAATCAGAGAAAAGTCATGCTATTAAATTTTATAAAATTTATGGATATGTTCCTAGGTTTGGCTGATTGATATGGTTTGCAAATTATATTTGGACTCATGAAATCAATCAATTTAGTTTGGACTAACTCCCGCGTAATTTATTGGGAAACTAGAGATAGGCAAACAGGTTGCAAGGTTTCAAGATTGTGCCATTTGTTGCACGTGTATGGCGTCGTGACGATCGTCCACCACTCTCAGGAATAATGGAATGTGGTTTATCTGGCAAATATGGAGAGACAAGGAATTCTTGTCTCTTATCAGTGGAAAATTTGAATGGGAGTCGCCACTTAGTATTCTGGTCACTAGGAACCCTAACTAGTCTCAGAGATCGGATACAGAGACTGGTTGTGTAAAGAAAAGATATTAGCACCCCAAGTACGCCCTACCTAAGGTAAGCTGCATTGTTTTGTTGTCTAATAAAATCTGCAGTCTTATTGCGTTTTCTAATTGTTGATATGTCTAAGGTTCAAGAAAAGCCCTCCTTAATAAGGAGATTCTTATCTTAATTGGGTAAAACCTAATCATTCTAGCTTCCGAAAAAAAAAAGAATTTAATATCCGGAATACGTATTACGTGTAATGTTGTACCCCAGATACTGAAAGACAAACAAAATAAAATTTTTATTGTTTTTAAAATTTTGGCCAGTGTTCTTTTGACTTTAATAAACTGATTATTAAAGCCAAAATGCATGCTAAAACATTGTTTTTTGGTGTAAGAAAAACACAATATGATTTTTTAGCTTTGAGACACTTGGCTGTATGCACAAAAATAATTTTTTCTAATTTTTTTGTATTTTGGAAGTTTTGACGAAAACCGGGTATTTTAATACCGAATTTGTTTTTTTACGACGTAAAATACAGACCGATATTAAGTAAAATTTAGTAGAAAAATACACGGAAAAATTACAATTTTTGAAAAAAAAAAATTAATTGGGCTGGGTCTGCCAGCCTATAAACAGTGGGTTTCTCCACTGTTCACATGTAACGTGAACAGTGGAGAAGAAAATGCAGAAGAAGGAGGAGGTGGAAGAGGAAAGGGAAGACGGCTTACCTGCGGTGATCACGATGCTTCTAGCGACTGTGGCGGTGGTGCTGACTGTGGAGGGGGGCTGTCGTTGAGGTGGCCGGCGGTGCTTCTCTTTCTTCTTTCTCTCCCTCCTCTGTTTTTCTCTGCTGTTTTTTTCTTTCTTTTTCTTTCCTTTTCTCCTCCTCTTTTCTCTCTTTTCTGTTTTATCCTCCTCTTCTCCTTTCACTTCTACTCCCTCCCTTCATTGTCTTCCTTTGTTCTCGTCTCCCCTGTATTTATAGGTGAAAAACAGAGGAGAGAGAGGTCGGGGCGGCCACTGTGTTGCTGCCCTAAACCGCTCAAGGGATACGTCCCCTCCATTCTTCCACCGCATGGCAAGCAAGTGGGTTGTGTCGGCATCTTTTTGAGCCCTCGGGGGAAGAGAAGGCGGTGAGAAACAGGGGAGAAAAGTCTTCTTCTTCCCCTGTTCTCTGTATGTCCAGGGGAAGAAGAAGACATATGGTGTCGTTCAAAACGACATTGTTTTTGTTTCTTCTTTTTTTTTTTTAACGAACAGTATATGAAACGACGCCGTTTTGGACAAAACACGCCGTTTCATTTAAAAGAAAACGCCGACAAAAATGTGTCAAAGTCCAAATCAGTTTTCAATTTGTGATTTGTTCAATCAAGTCCTCAATTGCAATTTTGATTTTAAAAATCAATTCAATTGCATCCCTGCCAAATTCAATCTCTTGCCCTGAAGTTGGCTGCCTTTTCCAAATTGGTCCTTGGTCTCTGATTTATGCAATTTGACCCTCAATTGATCAATAAAATTCTAATTTCTTCAATTTGACCCCTGATTCGGTTTAATTACATCCTCTCTATTTATGCGCATTTTTCATTTTGGTCCTTGGTTTTGGATTTCTTCAATTATGTCCTTAATTAGCCATCAAACTTCAATATTTATGCAATTAAGCCCCTGATTTGACCAAATTAACTCTCAAATATTATATTTTGACCCCAGAATTTGAATTTCTTCCAATTAAAGCCCAAATTAACTCCAAAATCAATTTTTCTTGCAATCAAACCCTCCATAAATTCAATTAAACCTTCAATAAAATTTAATTGAGTCCATAAATATCTGATTTTGAACTTTTCTTCGTCAAATTGACTTTTCTTTGTCTACTAGGGCTCTCATCAGTCAATAAAATACTGCCAAATTTTAATTTTTGTATTTTTTAAACCTCCTCAACCAATTTTTGACCATTTTCTGAGCGTTTTGACATCCTTTTTTCACTGTTATATTTTTTGATAATATTTGTTTTTATTTTTTTTAAGAGAGAAAAAATGTGAATTGGGGAATAACCCAAAAATGGGTTATGACACCATTAAACCAGGTTTAATAACATAATAAAAAAAATTTCTCAGTTTAACATTTTAAAAAATTAATCTGACCCGTAACAAAACATGGGCTAATAAACTAATATATATCTAGAAGCTGAGTTGCAATATAAATGAAGTTCATGCAACCATTCCAAGCAAACGACATATTCTAGAGACTAAACTAAGAACATTTTTTAAAAAAAAAAACCACTTATAATTTTGATTGAAATGACATCATTTCACACTTCAATGACATAATTATAACGTTTAATAGACAATATTGAAAGTTGTTTATAAATAGGGCATTAGTATCATCATTTACAGAGAAAAACCTTTCTATTTTAATTTTAATTTTAATTTTTTAATTAATTATTAATGTTAAAAGGAAATGGATATTATTTTTCACTTTAATTGTTTTTAATTATTTTTCTTGATTTCATACTTCAATATTAAATTGATTTGGAAATAAACTGCATGATTTATTTTTGTTTGCTTTTTATAGGATTATCACTATCTCAAATAAGTTTTTATTTTTTGGTTGGTGCTCAATTTTGCATTCATATATGTTTACCAAAAGAATTTACAAAAAAAGTTATTAAACTCAATGGAGTCCATGACAAGGGTCCGTAGGAGACTGAGATCGATTCAATTTGTCATTGTCTCTATAATTTTTTAAAAAAAATTGTCACCTTGGAATTTTATTAAAAGCTACGTCATGTTTTTAGCAGTCATCAAGATTCCATTTGGACCCCATGAAATCAATTAATTTAGTTTGAAATAACTCCCGCACAATTTAGTTGGAAATGAGAGGTGGGCAAACAGGTTGCGAGGTTTCAATAATGTCCCCTTAAACCAGGCTCTATAACACAATAAAAAAATTATTCGCACTTGTAACATTTTAAAAAATTAATCCAACCCGTAACGAGACACGGGCTAATAGACTAATATATATCTAGGAGCCGAGTTGCAATATAAATGAAGTTCATGGACCCATTCCAAGCGAACCTCGGATTCTAGAGACTAAAATAGAAACATATTTTTTTAAAAAAAGGAAAAACACTTTATAATTTTGGTTGAAATGACATAATTTCACACTTTAAGGACATAATTATAAGGTTTAATTATAAGGTTTAAATCATAGTTATTAAACTAGGACCGGCCCGACGGGTCGACCCGGGACCCGGTCGACCCGGTGGCTGGACCAGTCCGGGTTTGTCAAAAGCCCGACCAATGCAACAACCCGGCCAAACCCGGTCGACCCATGACTCAGGCAAACCCGGGCGAGACCCGGGTGACTCTCCATGGAAAATTTGAGATCTTATCTCTGTCTGGATCTTTCTTGCCGCCTCCAGCCCCTCTAGACGCAACGAGCCTCACAATCTTCCTTACTGGGGGACAAGGCCAGGCAATTTGAGATCTAACTTTAAAAGACAGGAACAATGGTTATTAAATACCTTCGTATATTTTTAGCTACCATACATAGTAGTCTTGATAGATGAAGCAACAACAAAAGGCTTGAGATATGAAGCAGCAGAAGGCTTGAGAAAGGCTTCTCAAAGAACCACAAAAAAAACACTCATAACCCTTTGTAAAGGCATATATATGAGACCGCAGAGACATGGCTTGGAGCTCATTGTTCCTGCATCCAAGCCTAGAACTGAGTCTTGATGATAATTAAAAGAAAGTGATTGAAGAAAGAAAAGGCAAGCAATATCATGGCCAACCTGGAACAGTAAATCCAACCACAAAAAATGGATTACGCGTTGGCAAGAAAAAGAAGCAGCGGTTGCGAGTAGTGAAGTATGGAGGATAAAGATGAAAAATGAATCAAGAATAATAGGAGCAGAAATAAACATGAAGGACAGTAGCGCAAGCATCCGAGAAAGCAAGCTGCCTTTGGATGAGGATGACCAATTGCTGATGCAGAGTGGTGGAGCGGGTGGAGGTGGTGCTGATTGTGGGATTGAGGTTGGGAATAATGGTCTTTTTAATGAAACAGGAGTGGTTACCGGGGGGTTGTTTTTTTTTTTTTAATGAGTTTTTTCTATACCTTTTTTTTTAGTTAGTTATTAGCACTTTTTAAAGTTCACTATATAAATATTAGAAAAGTATTTTATTTACAACATGTATAGCCTATATTCATATG
>Ga0307515_10023742_pt1 | contig 10728 bp, 3 predicted proteins | sample 17_EM_MG_FD_194513 | JGI IMG/M metagenome (GOLD analysis project Ga0307515, IMG submission 194513) | Populus trichocarpa ectomycorrhiza microbial communities from riparian zone in the Pacific Northwest, United States - 17_EM | ecosystem: Host-associated > Plants > Roots > Unclassified | place...
TTATTTCTAATTTTTTTTCTTGGTTCTTTTGTTAAATTTTTATGATTTTTAATTTTATCGTTCAGTCTAAGTTTATGGTGTATTGTTTTTCAATTTAATGCTTATTCTTTTGATTTTTTTTCTCAAAATTTGTTTTTTCATTTCAATTTAACCCTCCAATTAAATATATTTGGTTTTCCTTTTATTTATTTTTTTATTTTTATTTCACCCTCATTTTTTTAATTACTTTTTTTTTTATTTTAGATTTTTTTGTGCAACTAATTTTGTCCCGTTGTTTCATTCTTCAACAATTGAGTTGATGAGAATTGAACTTTATTTTTTTTTTATTTAAGGTATTTATAATTTAATGATCCAGATTATATGTTTGAAAAATTAACACGGATCAATAATTTTTTTTTGCCTCATTTTATTTTACAGTATCATTGTTCAACATAATTTTTTTAAGAAAAATATTGGTTTTATAGTTTTTTTTTTAATTTTTTTCACAATTATTATGCTAACTCTGATAATGGTGAATATTTTAGCTTAAAATCTTTTTTCTCTCGACATGGTATTAATTATTTTACCACTGCTACACACACCCCTCAATAAAATGTCGTCTCAAAACGACATCGTCGTCGCCTCACATTGCTTCTTGATTGATGCCGATTCCGCGTATCTTATATAAATCATCAACCCACATCGTTACTCCAAAATAAAACCCCCTACAAGGCTCTTTGTGGCCAGAAGCCCATTCCGCGTGTCTTGATCCAAAAAGACGTCGTATCTATATTTTAAGGCCCAAAAGCCATTAACAGAAACCCATTCCTCTCCAGGTCACCATCCTCCCCTGATACTCTCTAGAGTCTAGACTCCACACTCATCTCCTGTCCCCGTGCCACCCGTGATGCTCTCTTCGCCATCAGTGCCACCGGAAGATGTTATCACCATTGTCACTGCAACTCCAGGTACTCCTTGTCTCTCTCCATCCGTTGCTTTATCTTTTCCATTGAATTTGGATTCCCATGCTGTACCCTCGGGGCCCCCACTTCCCTTGTTTTATTGCCCAATCAGAACTCTACTGCCGCCCCACCTTCAGCCCTAGGTAATAGCTTAGCTCATTGTTTGGAACCGCCTCCCCGCCATCCCACCTCCAGAACCCACAACATGACCACTCGTTCCATGAACCAAATCTACAAGCCTAAACAATTGTATTCTGTCACCAAACATCCCGAAACCATTGACAGGTTTAAGGCCAGACTTGTGGCTAAAGGCTACCACCAACGGCCGAGAGTTGATTACAAGGAGACCTTCAGCCTTGTCATTAAGCCAACCACCATTAGAATTGTTTTGTCAATTGCTGTGATGAATGGGGGGGATTTGTGTCAAATGGACGTGAACAATGCTTTCCTACGTGGGAAACTTAGTGAGACAATTTACATGTTCCAACCACCGGGTTTTAAAGATTTATCTAAACCTGATCATGCCTGTAAACTCAACAAAGCTATTTATGCTCTCAAACAGGCCCCTCGGGCATGGTATTCGGCTCTGAAAAATGCTCTACTTCAATTTGGTTTTGCTAATTCAAAAGCAGACTCATCTCTGTTTGTTTATACTTGTGATAGCACTATATGCTACTTTCTAGTATATGTGGAAGACCTTGTTATGACTGGCAACAAGTCCAGATTTGTGTGTTCCATTATTGACCAACTTGGCTGGAAATTTTTCATTGAAGGATACGGGTGCAGTACATTATTTCTTAGGAGTGGAAGTCCTACCCCTTCGGGATGGCATCTTCCTTTCCCAGCATAAGTACATCCATGATTTATTGCATAATACAAAGATGAACGGTGCTCAAGAAGTTCGCACTCCTCTTTCCACAAGCCTACCTCTCAAGCTCCATGATGGTACTGCTTCCTTTGATAGCACTGAATACAGAAAGGGTTCTGGGAAGTCTTCAATACCTCTCCCTCACTCGACCAGGCATCTCTTTCGCTGTGAATAAGCTGTCCCAATTCATGCAAAAACCAACTCAAACCCACTGGACAACAACTAAGAGGCTGCTGCACTACTTAAAGCAAATCATCTTCCATGGACTCAAGCTAACTTGCTGGCCTTTTCTGATGCTGACTGTGGTAGGCAACCTTGATGATCGAACCGCAACTTCAGTATACATCACCTTTGTAGGCTCCAATCCCATCTCATGGAGCTCAAAGAGACGACGTGCCACTACACGATCATCAACTGAAGCTGAGTACAGGGCCCCTGCTACTGCAGCCTCTGAAACTATGCGGATACATTCCTTTCTTCAGTAACTACACTTCAAGCTCCACTCCCCTTCGCCATCTGGTTCAAATGGGCACTCTTCAAGTCAGGCATGTGCACACTCAAGACCAGCTGGCTGATTTAATGACGAAGCCTCTTTCATGGCAACGAACAGAACTCCCCAGAGGCAAAATTGCTTGCTGATGACAGCTCAATTTTGAGGGGGTTTATCAAAGCAAATTACCCTTCAGCAAACTCACCAGAATCCTAGCCTACAATCATGCAGATTCTTACTAAAACTAGTACCACTGATTACCATAATCTGTGTAGCAGAATTCTACCCAACAAATTTGTATTCTTCTATTTTTAGCATACTGTAATTCCTTCATTTGTGTATACAATCAGTAAATATTAGACATCAAATCATAGTAATAAAATTGAGGAGAATTTCCATTGAAACACACTCTCTGCATCTTCAATACACACTCCCTCGAGAACATTCAACTGGACTTGAGCTTTCCCAAGTGAAGTTGTTATAAGAAAGATATTTAAAGACAACCGATGACAAAACTTCAAAATGTCTCTCATCTATGAAGTTATTGAATTAGGATTTGTTTTTTCTTTTTTCTTTTTTCTTGAAACTTTTGAAACATGAAATCTTTGGGTTGGAGCAGAACTTCAAGCTGAAAAAGAAATGTAGTGAAAATAGACGTACACGTTCCTGTTTCTTCCCAGAAGCCATTGAGGAACAGATCCAGTGAGCTTGTTTCCTGTCAAGCACGTTGACAATTTAAAAATGACAAATATCATACTACTCAGAAGCTTACTTCCAAGAAATATATGAAAGAAATAAAAATGTTTACCACATCAACTTACAGGAAATCTATTTTTGCCGGTACAAATGACGTCAGACTTTATCCGGTGAGGTTATTGAAGCTGAGATCTCTACATTGTACAAAATAAAAGTCCTTAAGAGGAGAAAAGAGAAAAATAATTAAATAAGAAAAAAGGGAACTATGTGGTGCAGCTTTAGGATTCTCAAAAGAGAAGCACAGCAGCTCATGTTTTATCTTTTTGGGCTGAGATCAACTGAAGATATCAGTTTTCTAGTTCTTCACTAGGCATTTGTTCTGTAGTAAAAGGAGTGTTTCCATAGCTCTTAATTGTACTTCCAAATGAAAGCTTAAAGACAGTCAAATCATTTTCTAAGATAAAATTGAGTCAGTGATTCAAACAGAAAATCTTTTTGTCAAGTATTTATATCTATGTCATGAACAAATCAAAGGACAAGACCATTAGCAGAAAAGGACATAAGACTAGAAGAACTCCAACTCACAATGTTTTTATGGGTTCCATATTACTAAGAGGTGGGAAGGAAGACCCTCTTCCTGTTAAGTCACTGATCCTCCTACAAGTATAATAAAACATAAAATCATGTTGTCATAAACACAATAAATAGACATAAAAACAACATTCAGATATCCTGATTGCTTACAAATCTTAGTGTGGTCAAGGAAGCAATGCTAGAAGGTAAATGTCACAACCCAATTCTCGGATCCATGATTGGCACATAGACAAGGTTTCCCTCCAGAGTTTCATACCTATACGAACCCAAACTCACATACAAACTTATCATTTACATAACTCAATTAGAGTTCAACAAAACAGTAATAATAAAACTAACTTCATAATATGATTTGATTATCTTAATACAAGAGTTGATACAAATTCATAGTTGTGGAGCACTAACTAGACATAAAGGAAAAGTATTAATTACAACCAAAAGAGCAGGTTCTAAAGGTCCAATAAAAGTGACCAACTAATAAGATATAAGCCTGAAAAAAGAAATAATGAGAAGGTAAGTTCAACTATTTAGTGGATAGATAATGACACGAAGTAATACAACAATGAGGAATTTATATACAAATATGACTTTAGGTTCTTATAGGAAAGTTTCTCAAATAAGTCATAACAAGAATATCATAAGAGAAAACTCGTCAGAAAATCAAAATGTAATGAGCATGAGGCTCCATAGTGTGGGATGATCAGTCCACATAGGTTAATGACTCCCTTGACCAACTAGTGTTTCAGATATAATGTGCACAAATTCCAACATTGCCTTGTCAGCATAGGTATTCTTACTGACTTCCTATAGGTTTATATCTTAATCAAACAAACAAATTCATATCTCAAGGCTCAACTCATGACAACAATCAAATAAGGAGCTATTGATTTAGAAGTCAATTCAAAGTATATATTGGCTCATATCAAGAATTCATATTCAACAATTGATCATGTTTTATCGTAACAAAGAGTAATAATCAACATATATATTATCAAGAAGCATAGTCCAATTCATATTAACAACTCAAATGTTTATATCATTTCTCATGCATATGAAAAATTATTCACTCACCTAACTCAAAAGTGAACAAAATTTGAAAGCAAATACCAGAGAAAATTCTACTAATGCCCCGCATGTAGAATATCAGGATTATCTGAATACAAAACAAGACGTACTAAAAAATGACTCGAAAAGAACTTACAACCTATTTAATACACTTAAATAAGGGTCTAACTCATAACCTTATATGTTTATGAACCAAACTAGTCATTTTTCACAAAAACTCAAAAATTAAATGGTTTTTCCTAAATTTAATTCAAACGAAAACAAATCATAAAACTTGAAGTAAATTCACCAAATAACCCTAAATTATTCAATAAATCAATCTGAAAAGGCTAATATTACAGCTAGGGACCAATTTGGAATTTTATCAGATTTTAGGGGTCAAATTGTAATTTTATCAAATTGGAGGACCAAACTGAAAATGTCATAAATTCATGACTATACTGGAATTTTGCCCATAATTCATCCTAAATTCTGTCCAGAATCTAGAATTATGCTCCAGGGACAAATATGGAATTTTATTAGATTTGTAGGGGTCAAATTGTAATTTTGTCAAATTGGAGGACTAAACTGAAATGTCATAAATTCATAAATATACTAGAATTTTTCCATAATTCATCCTCAATTCTGTCCAGAATCTAGAATTATGCTCCAGGGACAAATATGGAATTTTATCAGATTTGTAGGGGTCAAATTGTAATTTTGTCAAATTGGAGGACTAAACTAAAATGTCATAAATTCATAACTGTACTGGAATTTTTCCATAACTCATCCTCAATTCTATCAAGAATCTCGAATTATGTTCCAGGGACCAATTTGTAATTTTTCCAAAGTTCAGGGACTAAACTATAATTTTCACAAATTGAGGGACCCAGATTTTTCTACATATCACCTACTGATTTACTAAAATCACTAACTCAAATTCATCATTTAAAAAAATCATAAATTAAAATCATCATCCTTATTTAAAATCTTCGAAAGTTAACTAAATAACTCATTATCCATAACAATTAACCCATAATATTCAAATCAATTCATCAATCAAACCCAGAATAAAATTTTCAAAACCATAATCTTCAATGAAACAGAAAATCAAAGCTAAATAACATAATTATACATAACCAAAGTGTAAATCTTATCTTTTAAATTTATTTTCTCTAACTCTCTTCTCCTTCCTTTATCTTTCTCTCTTTTCTCTTCTTCTTCTTTCCCCCTTCTTTCCTGCCGGTTCTCACTCTCTTAGATCAGATTTTCATCTCTTTTTTTTAATCCTATTTATACTTATCAAGGTTTATTTAATTACCACAATACTCTTTATTCATTTATATCTATTGTCTAAGCCTTCAATGACTTTGTTGTCTTTTTCTATTCTCTTATATTTTCAAAACATCATAGTATAGGCCCCTCAATAGAGAAACCTTGTATGTGCCTGTAATACCAACAATAACCATAACAATATCCATTAGTATTAAAAAAAATTAAGATAAAAGGAAAGAGTGGATTATAAAAAGGTTAAGGTTGGATACTCATAGTTTCTGATGCAAACAGAAGTTAAAGACAACAACACTGAATTTTTGATGAGCCTAAAATAATAATACTGAAGTTTTTCTCCTTAGGAGGTTTACAAAGCCTTAAATAAGCCAGAAACCCTATCTCAACTAGAAAACAAGAAGAATTCTGAAAATACAAAAGAAAGAAGCATAAATATGAAATAACAAGGAAAATCATAAAAAAAGAAATTGTCAAAACCAAGGCCCAAAGGTGAGATTTTCAAACCGGTTGGAGTAACGATTCCATTCATTCATTGTTGTAAAAGTTTGAGCATGATCCAACCGTCGGTTGAAATAACCTCTCTCATTGATCCATAAATGCATCTGCTAGATCATTCAAGTAATCTGTATAGGACATATCCTCATTTAGTTATGATAGACCCATACTTGATTGCTCATAATCAACTGTTATCGCAAGCTCGACTATGTCAAGATGTCTTGGCCATTTTCAAGCAACGAAAGACCAATTGGCATCTTCTTCAGCTTCTGACAATTTATTACTTTCATTTCTTTCAGGGAATCGCAAATCAGTTTTGCACTACAAATGCTTTTCAGTTCTGGTAAGTCAAACAAGCTCAGAATTCTTAACTTTGGGAGTTTGAATTCGATGCTACTGCTTTCTTCACCCGTAACCCCTTCTTCATCTGATCTTGTTCCACCTATTATCTCCTCCATTTTATCACAATTATAAATTGCAATATTTTCTAAGTTTGCGAGGTTTGGTAGCAAGACAAGAGGGAACAACTTCTTCATACTTGTACATCCATAACAATAGAACTCTTTAAGACCAGAAAATATACCACTATAAGATGGCAATGGTAGTGGAGCAGAGCAGAACCATGAAGATGAAACCAAGCTCTCCATGCTATTGCAATTCCATATCCTGATGACCTCCACTTTAGTTGCATACTTTATTAGAGAGGAAACATCGCATAAACTTCTTGCATCATCATAATTATCAATGATCAATTTTTGAATGTCCTTTGGGAACATGACCTGAAAACCTTCGTCTCTGTTGATACTCAAGTTACCCAAAACAATTGTTTTACTTCTGCCACAATGATGATAGTTAGCCAGTAGTCCTACACGAATTTGGTATGTGCTTAGTGATTGGGTCTCATCTCGAGATTTAAGATACTCCAAGTAGTCAGAATGACCTTCAAAATGGCATTTCAAACTTTCCAACTTCCTCAAGCATCCTACTTCCTTTCCCTTAACTGTTATCGGAGCATATCTTCCATCAATTAGCTCTTCCTCTAGTACAAAGACTTGCAGGTGAGAGAGTTTAGGTAGCAACTCACTAGGAAACTCCTTTTCACCACATCCATTCATTCTAAGATACCTCAGGTTGCATAGACATTCCATGCCTTGAGGCATCTTTTCAAGTGCCCAAGTACCAGAGAGATCTAACCTCTTCAGTTCCCAGAGCTTTTTCAATGATGGTACATGCCTTAACTTCCTACATTTTATGAGCAATAATGCAGTGAGACTCACCAATTCAGAGACAGAATCAGGCAGTTTTGTGATATTTGTATAAGACAGATCAAGAACCTTAAGCCCATGCAACTTCTCAAAAAATGAATCTGCAATAAATTGCAACTTTGAATTTTTGCATAAGAGTAGAATTGAAAGACTGGGACACCTTGGTGAATGACAAGAAAGAATTTCTTTAATTTGGTTATGCATCAATGAAACTCTTGTAAAATTCTCTGTCCACCCCTTTGCATCCGGCAATTCTTTTAATTGTGAATCTGCTTTAAACATGCCTTGAGAGTTCTCTTGTTGTATTTGGATCGCCATGTCCCTAATCAAGCCATTCATCTTGACACTTCTACAATCATCAAACATTTTCTTAGCACTTTCCAATAGGCAGACATCTTCAAGTTTATTAAGCATCGAGTGGCCTTTGTTAAATTCTGCCTCCCTGCTATTCAACTCTTCTATCACTCCATTGTCAATCAAATAAGCTATCAAATCCTCTCTAGGGATCTCAAAGTCTTTCGGGAATAATGCACAGTACAAGAAACATTGTTGCATTGCTGAATCACTCAGATGGTTATAACTAAATCTCAATCTGTGGAATACGTCAGGTTCCATATCATCTTTTCTAACTTTTGATTCTTCCAATTCCTCCAATGCATTCTTCCACTCACATATGTCAACCACTGCCCTCATGGTTCCCGCTATTGTTATAATTCCTAGAGGCAAACCAGCACATTCTCTTGCAATATCTACTGCTATTCGTTCCATTTCTGGAGCAAGTGCTCTGTCATGTCCAAGTTTCTCCATGAACAAAGTCCAAGCTTCTGTCTCCGAAAGTGGCTTCACTTTGATTTTGTGTTTGATATCCATTTGTTGACAAACCCTTTTTGATCGTGTTGTCATAATCAACTTGCAACCTTTCACTGGGACAGGAATTCCCACTTTGTGTAGCTCAAAAGTGTTCCACAAATCATCTAAAATGAGAATCCATTTTTGTTTCTTTTTTAGTTCTTTTGACAATTTGACAGCTCTATGCAGTTCGTCATCTTCACTTGAAAGATTGAAGCCAAGACATTTAGCAATAAGAGTTTGCAATCTTTTAATGCTGAAATCTTGAGACACAGTCACCCAGTAAACACAATGAGAAATGTCTTGCCTTTCTAGAAGCTCATTATGGATATGTTGCAGCATTGTCGTTTTACCGACTCCTCCCATTCCGTAAATGCCAATGGTTGAGACTTCATCATCCAGTAACCAAGACCATATCACATTCATATTCTCTTCAAATGCTCGACCCACTAGCTTTGTAGAGCTAGTAGGTAATGGATCTCCTGTAGTCTCGTTTGTGTTGCCTGTAAGCCCTCCAGAAGAGCTAGCTCCTCCACCAGGCTGCACTACTCCTCCAGTCCCATTCTCTATATCATCCTCCATTAACATTTCATTGATCTCAACCCAACTTAATTCAAGTGCTTGACCCATTGTATCTGGTGCTTGTGTCCTTCCTGCATCTCCTGCCAAATTTTCGACTTCATTGTTTTGTTCTTGTGGAGTGGTTAAAATGGCATTATCATTAACATTGCTTGAACTTGCTATGCTTTTATGTCTTTTTTTGCCACCATGCATAGCTAGAAAAGCTGCTTCTTGAACTTGTTTAGGCACATGTCCACATTTGGCAACACCATGCCCTTTCTCTCCTGATAAATGCCATTTGATCCTTGAAATGGAAGTATCGTTAGGAAATTGACGCCCGCAATACATACACTTCATCTCCTCAACATGATGCCAAAATGGATCATTTGACTGAACCATTTTGCCCTATATATAAAAACAAAGTCAAAATATTGAATAAAAATTAATGGAAGTTACATCAATTGGAAAACGAAAGGTTGAGACTAGAATAAATAAAAAGAAAAAACAATGAATTTGGTATGAACTCCACAAGGCATGGATTATAAAAACAAAGATCAATTTATTTATATTTGGAAACCATTGATGATCCTAACTCCAAAATTTCTCAATAAAAGTTCTACAACACCTTATTAAAACACCAAACTTACACAGTTCAAGTCTACAGAAAAAGGATTCAAACAATAGTTACGTGCCAAAAACGATAACAGCAACAAAATGAAGAAGATGAAGTATAAATACTTTACCAGGATTCAAAAGAATCTGAAACTAATTGCTGAGTGAGTTAACGCGTGGACGCACCTCAATGTTCAAATTCTGGGAAAGCTGATCTGAAAATGTAAGCACAAGAATATGAGAAAGAGTAGTCAAACTAGTCACCTATCAACCTGACAAGAGGCACTCAACAGACAAAGAAACCAGGAGAGCAGCTGTTTTTAAGATAAGTAGTTGAAGTTGATAGCTAAATGAACATTTATTAAGAACAAAGCTATAATATGAGTTGAGTTCAATTATTGATTAAGCAACTAAGTTGTACCTGATCAATCAAGAGTCCTACTCACAAACTCTACAACCAGATGGGCACTTCTATTTGGAAGAGCCAAAACAACTAGGTGTAGAAACAAAATTAGTGGTAGAAAAACAAGGAAAGAAAGTAGGATTTACCTTGCAAGCAAGCAAGAAAGATGGTTGAACTCCAGATGAGATGATTCGATTCAATCAGAAACAGGAAGCACAGATCATCAGAAAGGTTTAAGAAATTTGGTAAGAGAAATTAGGAAGTCAACGGTATACTGAGAGAGATCAACCAGAAGACAATGTTGCAGTAGCTAGCTACAGTGATAGATCAATGATAATTAATTATTGTATTGTTTAATAAGAAGGAAGGAAAGGCTTTCCTACCAAAGATTATATTATAAGATATAGCAAGTTGCTTTTAACCTTTAATTATACCATTTCGCTTTCACTTTCGAATTTCTCAAGTCATTCACATTGATTGCAATTCTAATCCCTTAAAGGGGTAAATATAGTAATATTGGTTTTTGAGAGTTTTAACTTCTTATCCTTCTCCTCGTATGCGTCAAAGGGGTTTCATCTTCTTAAGAGATTAGCATATAACACATTTAGAGGTATTGATAC
>Ga0307515_10023743_pt1 | contig 10728 bp, 1 predicted proteins | sample 17_EM_MG_FD_194513 | JGI IMG/M metagenome (GOLD analysis project Ga0307515, IMG submission 194513) | Populus trichocarpa ectomycorrhiza microbial communities from riparian zone in the Pacific Northwest, United States - 17_EM | ecosystem: Host-associated > Plants > Roots > Unclassified | place...
ATAATTCGTTTAATGGTCTACTCCTTGTGGTTCTTATCTTTATTCTTATCTTAAATTAATACTAGTAGGGGTTTAGGCTATATCTGCCCTAGTAAGGAGTTAGGCTAATAGAGGTATAGTAGCTATAGGTAAAATATAGGCTATATCCCACGGGTGGCTAGGGTAAGTAGGAGTTCTAGCTTATATACAGCTCCTTTATTAATAACTCGTTTAATTAAATAAGGGCTAAGGTTCTTATAATTAAGTAACTTTATAGGCCTCTGTATAGAGATATTACGTATATCTAGCTATACCCAGTCGCTAATACGCATCTCCGGTGGTAGCGTTCTATAATAGTTGGCGAAGTAGGCCTACTTTGCTTAAGCCTAGGCCATTTCTCCCTTATAGTAGTTGAGTAGATTTTTTATACGGTCTATATACTAGTTAGTAAGTAGCATCTTAAGGCGTTTTCTATATAGTAGTTTCTTATTAATAGGTTCTAGTGGCTTTATACCAGATTAGGGGTAATAACCCTTATTTATAAAGAACGGGGTAAGTCCTGTAGTAGTTAAGACGTAGTTATTTACTGCGAATTTACTTAGTGGAGGTAATCTACTTAATTATCTTAACTATAGGCAACTACCTATTGTAGGTATGCTTTTATACTAGCATTAGCATTTTCTAGTTGCCTAGTAGTTTTATAGTAAAGGATATAGATATCTTAACGAAGATGCTAAGGTGTTAGTAGATTCGTCTCTATATATCGGAGTTAAATTATATATCTTAGTTAGATATAATCAAGTTAGGTAACCTATATAGTCGGTAAACTTCGTGATAAAAGGCGTTAGTAATGTTGCTAACAGCTACGCCTTTAGTTGGGACGTAGTGGCGCTCTTTTATAAGTCGGTATATTATTATAAGAATGTTCTTATAGGTACGGCCGTGTCGTTTATAGGGTAGTAGGTTAATAATAAAATCTATAGCAATATCTGCCTATTGTTATATAGGTACTAGTAGAGGGTATAGTAGTCTTTAGTACTTTATATTAAAGGCCTTAGCGCGCCTATAACTGTAGCAGGCGCTTATAAAGCGTTTAACTAAGTCTATTATTTTTGGCTAGAAGTAGTATTAGCTAAGGAGCTTATAGATTCCTTTTTTGCCTAGGTGGCCGCTTAATCGGAGGTTATAGGCTATTTAGATTAGTTGCTGTTATAGATTTTCTAAGTTAGGGATAAATAGGTGGCCTCTATAATAAAGCCTATTTTCTTTTACTTTTAAGGTAGCTGTATTAATCTGGCCTAAGCTTTAGAGGTTAGTAGGTAGCGTATAGGCGCTAGCGGTCTTTGCGGCAGTAAGTTAATATAATAGTAGGTTAACAGAGGTGTTATATGCCGTAGTAATAAGCTCGTTAATTTTAGAAGGTAACTCTAGTTCTATAGTATAAAGCTAAGGTATAATTGGCTCTATTATAGGTAGTATACCTAGGGCTAAATTTTATGCTTTTAGGATTATCTGTTGTTAGAACTAATTATAGGGGTTATCTTTAGACTAAGAAAGGTCTTATAAGTGGTGTATTAGGCTATTAGGTTTAGTACCTTATACTCCTAATCTATATACAATTTTAAAGTTAAAATTAGAGAGAAACTCGTTCTAATATACCTAGCATTAGTTTACCTACTTTATAGTTATAAAGTACTTAAGGTTGCAATGGTCTATAAGGACTTTAGTTAGCTAGTTAGGCTCTGCCAAGGAGAGTTCTAGTTAAAATTCTTTAAACGCTTATATAATTATAAGGAGTTCTTTATTATAGATCTTATAGTTATATTTTTATAGTATAAGCTTAGACAAGTAAAATACAACTAGGTAAAGAAGGCCGTTATCGCCTATTTAAAAGAGGACGCCTGCGTTAACGTGGTCTAATAAGTTGGTTTTAAGATAGAGTTGTCGTCCTAGTATAAAGTGAGCTAGGATAGGTGCTTTAGTAAAGGCATTTTTAAGGTCTTAGAATGCCTTCTTATATTTAGGCGTCTAGGTAAAGCGTAAATATGTTTTTCTTCCTTTTATAGAAAAGCCCTTTATTTGTATTATTGTTATAAATAGTGCTACTATACCTAAGAAGTTATATATGAATTTCTAATAGAAGTTAGCGAAACTAAAAAAGGCTTATATATCTTTAATGCAATTAGGGGCTTGCTATTTAGTAATTAAATATACTTTCTTAGGGTCTATATAGACAACCTTAGTAGTAACAATTAGTTTAAGGTATTTTACTTCTATAACTAAGAATTTGTATTTCTTTAAATTAATATAAAGTCCTATATCTATAAGATGCTATAGGACCTTTTAAACGTGTTTAGTATACTTAAAAGGGTTATTACTATAAATAAGTATATTATCTAGGTACGCAGAGTAGAAGTTATTAAAGTAGTCCCGTAAGGCGTTATTAATATAGCTTTAAAAGGTGCCTAGGCTATTATATACGCCAAAGGGCATAATAGTATATTTAAATTAGCCGAAGCGTAATGTAAATATAATTTTCCATTTATTACCTTCCTGTATTTAAAGATAGTTAAAGGCGGCAATAATATTAAGCTTAATATAGATTTTAGCTTAATTAAGCCGCTTAAGGGTCTTATATATAAGTGGTACTAGGTACTAGTTTTTAATTATAATAGCGTTAAGTTCTCTATAGTTAACGTAAAATTAGATACCTCCTTTTAATTTCTTAGCGAGAAGGATAGGGGCGGCTATTAGTAATATGCTAGGACAAATAAATCCTTTATTAAGGTGCTCGTTAATATAATTTTTTATAACTAGAAGTTTATCTTTTAATATTAGGTAGGGTCTCTTATAAGGTAGCATTTTTCCTTATTTAATGTTAATAGTATAGTTATTAGGTTAATTTAGGGGGAGTATATCTACGCCCTTTTATAAGCATATATTGGTAAAGTCGTAGTATCTCTTAAGAAGGAGCTTACGGAGTTCTTTATTAGTAGGTCCTTTTTTAAGCTTTATAAACTTCTTAAAGTTTAAAGATAAAAGTCTATAGAGTTCTATAGGGGCGTTATCTTCTAAAAGGTTAACTATATTTATCCTATTACTATAAAGGACGTAGTCCTATTCTTTATTAAGCTTATATAATTATAATTAGGAAGCTATAGCAACGGTCTAGCCTTTTCTATATACTATATAGTAGAAGGCCAACGCACTTATATAGTGGTAGTTAGTTATAGGTAGGGTAATAAGGGGTTCTATAGGTTAATATCCTAGGAAGTAAATAAAGGCGGCTAGGCTATACCCTAGGCAAGTCTCTCTGCAGTATTTAAAGTTAAAGGTTACTTTTCTCTTCTTCTAGTTAATGGCGGGGTTATATTATTTAAGCTAGTTTATTTTAAGGATAATAGGGTAGTTAGTAAGTGGTATAATATAGGCTTAGAGTTCTTTCTAGTGCCTATTTATATTTAGGTAGAGTTATGCTATATAGGTAATCTTCTAAACAGTATAACTACTATTAGTAAGTTATAGGGCGCGGGCTTTAGTAAGGGGTAAGGTAAGTAAGTACGCACAAATTAGGTATCTATAAATATATTAATAGCTCCGTAATTAATTATAGAACGGCTTTTATATTATATTTTAGTAGTAGTTCCTATTATAGGTAAAACTATCTATTTCCGTCTATTTATTTTTACTATATTATCTATTAAGCAAGCTAATATATAGATCCCTTTGTTATTATTAGGGCGTCTTAACTTACGACTTAAAGCTAGGACTTAACGTTTTCCGCTTCTATATCTAACTCTACCGCTATTACTACGTCTTTATCTTATATAGTAGTAGTATATAATAATGTATTTAGTGTTTAGGGTATTAGGCTAGGTATTAGGCGGCGGCTACTAAACCTAGCTATTAGGTAGTTTAGGTTATTATAATAACAGCTTTTCTAATAGCATCTATAGTAGCGTCCTAGTTTCTAGAGTAGCTCGCGCTCTCTATCTAGGAGTTTTTATAGGAAGGTTAGTATAAAGAAATTAATATTGGCTCTAGTAGCACTTAAGGTAGTAGGCGTTGGTGGCTTAGTATATATAGGTTTAATAGGCCTAGAAGGCTTCTATAAAGAGGTCTTTAGGTAAGGGTTAACAGTAGTAATCTAATTTAGTTATCGTTTAATCTTCTATAGAGCTGCTACTATATTATAAATATCGTTGTAGTTATAGCTAGCGGCTGCGTAACTAAGGCAATAAGTTACTTTTTTAAGGAGGTCCTCCTAGTCTTTAGTATTATCTTAGGTAAGGGCTCTAGTATATTCCTAGAATTTAATATAGAATTCATTAAATAATTTAATAGGGTTTATCTTTAGGGTATATAATTTAGCTTAGCTAGTGGCCAATAGGTCGTAGTCGCGGTATATTAGGTTAAGATTATTAAGGACTTCTTAGTAGGACTGCCACTTTTAGGGGCTATTAGTCTCCTATTAGGCGAAGGGTCTGTTAAATAGTATACCCTTTATTTACCCGATAATATAACTAATCTTAGTATCTTTTATAAGAAAAAGGTAGGCGCTCTAAGTTAGTTTCTTACGGATTTATATCTTCTAGTAGCTGTATTTTTAGCGGTCTCCCTAAAAAACTAAAGGATTTAGGTAACGTGTATTAGACCCTACGGTAGCAGCTTAAGTTTAATTATTATGGCTTTTATTATTGCTGCTTTAGTAGGGGTTTTTATTAGGTAAAGCTACTTAGCACTAACCCTCTATTAAGTATTAAGTAGGTAAAGTTACCGGGGGTATAGAGACTTAAGTGGCGTTATATACAGTAGAGAGGTATCTAGCGTTATTATAAATATACTTATTAAGCTAAGATTATAGGTATTTAATTATACCGTCTTTTTTAGTAACTGTAGTAATAAGTACAATCTTAGCCTTCTATAACCGTTAGATATCGCGTTTAAACACATAAAGGTTATCTTTAGTCTCTTAGCGTATATTATTAGCGAGTGCCTTACAAGCTTATAAGTCTTAGATAATATCGCGATTTTAGGTAGTACGCATTTTAGCTCGTATTAGCTTTAGGTGGTAGTTCTATAAAAGGTGGTAGTATTTATTAGGTTCTTATGCTATCTTTTTAATAAACGTCTTAGCGTCTCGTATTTTGATTTTAATAGGTAGTAGCTCTTCTACTTGCTTATCTATAGTTATATAGTTAATAAAGATAAAACATTATTAATATCTACCTCGTTAAGGTCATTATAATCTTTTAAGCCACTAGGCTTCCCCTTAGGGGTTAAGGCTAGGGCTAATAAGTTAAATTCTTCTGGGGTTGATTGGCAGCGTAGGTTAAGTATAGGTATTAGATTATTCTTTAGGTTTAATATAGTAGCTAGTAAGGAATATTATCTTACTATTATAGATTCCTTAGAAGTATAGAGTAGGGTAACTTATAGATACACTGCTTTTAGTAGCGCCTATAGTATTATAGAGACGTAGAATTAATTATAGGCTAAGTATCGGTAGTAAAAAAGGCGTAACGTAATATTATAGGACGGGGGCAGTGGCTATAGAGCGTATATATTTAAGGAGTCTATATATTACGGAACCCCACCATAGGGGCCTCTATAAGAGAGCCCCGTGCTCTTATATACACCTCGTGTTAGCGACTTAGTTAATCGAGACATAAGCACGGCAAAAGGGTCGCGCAAGCCTATACGATTGGATTGTCTATAAACGAGAATCTAAAGCTAAAGAAAGGAAAGGAGAAGAAGGGGAGCGCCGCTTGAAGCTATATACGATCTTCGCGTCATATAATCGCAATATGCGGCAATCTGTGGCAACTTGCCGGTACGTAGTTCTGCCAAGTTCTGCCAAGTTCTGCCAGTGCCGTAACATTACCCCCCCCTCTAAAAAAGCCTGCCCTTAGGCTTTGCCGCTAAAAGTCTTAGCAAAAGAATCTAACTAATTAAACAACTTTGACCGCCGGTTAAAGTTCCTAGATATCTCAACACCTTATATAACTAAGAAATTTCTAGGGTGTTTTTATCCTTATGTTCTTCTAGTAGCTTATCGTCTTTGTTATACTAGCATTTTATCCACTTATCTAAGTACTTTAGCGGTCCGGGTTTATTAGGGTAACGGCTATAGAACTTTTAAAGCTTATAGGGGCTACCTATAAAGTTCTATATAGGGTACTAAGTGGGGTCTGGGTTATATCCTTTCCAACTAATATAATACTTTAACGTTCCCTTTATAAGTTTATAGGCCAGTATTTCTTCAATTTCCTATTTATTATTGTCGTTAACTTAAATTAGCAGGGGAGGTTTATTCTTTTATCCGGGCAGTAGGTTATTTATAGCTTTCCGTAGCTTATCCGGTAAGAAGATAGGGTAGACTTTAATTAAGTCTGGGAGCTCAACCTTATACGAGTTGCCTACTTTATTAAGAATCTCATACAGTCCTGCCATTTTATAGTCTAGCTTACGGCTAGGCCGTTCTGTCTTCTAGTTCTTTATTATAACCTAGACTATATCGCCTACAGTAAAGTTAGGCTCGCGCCTATGCTTATTTGCCTACTGTTCTATTAACTTTTAGGCCTTTTCTAGGTTTGTATAGGCTACTTTCTAGGCTTCTTCTAAGCGCTTAGCGTACTGCTGGGCTTCCTTATAAGATAGTTTTTCGCGTACGGTCTAGGGCCCTTCTAGTCTTTCCCAGTTAAAGCTTATGCGGGGTAGGTAACCTATTTCTAGTTAAATAGGGGTAAATCCGGTAGAGTTGTGGGGTAGGGTTGCTTAGGCGTAGTCCATTAAGGGCAACAGTTCGGCCCAGTTATTCAAGTAGTTAATAAAAGGCCGGAGTCTCTGGTCCAAGTATTAATTTATAATCTCCGTTTAACCGTCTATCTGGGGGTAATATGCCGTAGAAAGCTTTAGCTTAATGCCTAGGATCCGGGTAAACTTATTCTAAAAGGCTAATATAAACTACAGCCTATGGTTAGATATAATAGTATCTAGTAGTCCGTAAATTTGGTAAACGTAGTAGATATATAGTCGGGCTGCCTCTTTAGTATTAATATTTTTATGACAGGGAATTAAGAACGGGCGCTTGCCGAAGCGGTTAACTAGGATTATAACTATATTATATCCGTTACGGTCTGGAGGTAGCTTATAAAAGTTTATAGAGATATATTGCCAGGGGCGGTCGGGTATTAGGAGGGGTTTTAATAATCTTAGGGTCTTATTTCGTGGGATTATAGACCTACGGTAGTCGTTGCAGTTCTGTATATAACGGTTAATATCTATAACTATTCCGGGCTAGTAGTAGCGATCGCCAATAATCCTGCAGGTCTTATTCTTTCTAGGGTAGGCCGTAGAGACCTAGGTATATGCTTTAGCAATAAGCCGAGTCTATAAGTTCTGTTCCTTTACCACTACCAGCCGTTTTTAATGCTTAAGTAATCCATTTTCGAGGGACTATGGGCTGGTAACGTTCTTTGCCTTTTTACGGTACTCCTGTAGAGAAGGGGCCGTACAGTTTGTCTGCAGCAATTCGTTGATTAAATTAAGTCCTAAAGGGTTAATAGGATATATCTCGGCGCCTAAGGAGTCTGTACTTAGTTCTACCTATATCTAGGGGTTAAGGTGCTCTAGTTATAGTAGCGTCTAGGTCTATAATGAGATTTTCGCAGCCGTATGGTTACCTAGGTCTTATTTACGCCTAGTAAGAGCATCCGCACGGTTTATAGCGCCTGGTCTATATATAATTAAGAAGTTAAACTAAGATAGAATATCCGCCTAGCGTGCCTACCGGGCCGTAAGGGCCTTAGTTGTTATAAAGTATTCTAGGGCCTTATAATCTGATACTACTTTAATAGGTTTAGGGGTCCCCTCTAGCTGTATACGCTAGTGCTAAAAGCTAGAGATAATAGCCAGCATTTCTTTATTATAGATGTGGTAGTTTAGTTTAGCATCTATTATAGTCTTTAAATAGTATATAATAGGGTGCTATTCTCCGTCCGGTTACTTCTAGGAAAAAATATTAGCTATCGCGCCGTCTAAGGCATTAGTTTTTAGTATTAAGGGCCGTTTTAGGTTAAAGTGGGTAAGTAGGGGGGCTGACGCTAGCCGTTTTTTAAGCTCATTAAAGGCCTGTATATATATGGCGTTAAAGTAAAAGGGCTAGTTTTTCCTAGTAAGGCGGTTAAGAGGCCGGGTAATCCTGCTGTAGTTCTTAATAAAGCGTTAGTAGAAGTTACAGAAACCTAAAAACGATTGTACCCCCTTTACGGTCTATGGGGGCGTCTACTAGTTAATTGCGGTCGTTTTCTCTAGGTCGGCCTTAATTCCGTCCGTACTAATAATAAAACCTAGGTACTTTATACGCTTAACACTAAATTCTAACTTCTTAATATCGGCCTAGAGGCCAGCTTTATAGAGCCGTTATAGGACTTTATAGATATGCTCCTCGTGTTCCAGTTTATTCTCTAAGTAGATTATAATATTATCTAGATAGGCCGTATAGAAGTCGTTAAGGTAGTTAAAGAGTACATCGTTTATATACCGCTGGTACGTAGCTAGTCCGTTAATTAGTCTAAAAGGAAGTACCTTATATTTATACGTCCCGTAACGGGTCCGGAATGTAGTAAGATCCTTAGACCTAGGGTTTATTCTAATTCGGTAAAAGGCCTGGCGGATATTAAGCTTTATAAAAACCTTAGCTCTACTTATTTGGGTAAGAGTCTTATTAAGTAAGGGCAGCGGGTAGCGGTCCTTGCGGGTTATATTATTTAGCTTATAGTAATCAATGCAGAAGCGCAGTCCTCTATTTGGCTTTTTAACAAAGAGAATAGATAAGTTAAAAGGGGCTTAGCTAGGCTCAATAAAGCCCTTATTTAGGTTATTAATAAGGTACTACTTTATGGCCTATAATTCGGCAATAGACTATGGGTAGAGAGGGCTAAAGCTAAGGGTGCTTCCCTTATCTTGCTTAATCTCGATCTTATAGTTATATAGTTAGTAGGGTGGAAGTATATTAGACGCTACCTTAGAGAATACGTCCTTAAATTTCCGGTGTTAATTAGGCAGTTTTTGCTCCACTAGTTCTTCATCTATAAGCCTACTTTCCTGTTTACTAAGCTTGCTTTCCTTTTCCTTAATTATTCGGTTAATTTTGTATAGGCTAGTTATAAAGGCAACGGTATTAGGCTAAACCAGGTTCTAGTAGAATCCTACAGCGCCAATGCAGCAGATATTAACTAGTGGGAGGTCTGTAGGTTTCTTTAGCGTCCGTTAGGCCGTGGTTTGCGGTATAAGGTTTATAGTCTTCCTTAGCTCACGTTCTATTTTCCGTAAGTTATCCTTCCTATCTATTAGTTTAGTGTGGCGTCCGATATCCCTAGCTTTCCTTTATAGCTTCGTAGGGTTCTCTATAGGGAACTTAGCTAGGTTATTACCAACTTCCTAGGTCTTTAGTGCGGGTGGCGTAATATAGGTAGTCTAAGGGCGGTGTAGTATACGGATCCGTTATGGGTTAAGCTATACGTCCTTCTTAAAGGCCTGGTCTCTGCGTATAGCATTAGCCTAGTAAATAGTATTAATCTAGGGCTATATAAGGTTTTTTATTATAATGCTGATTTCTTTTATAAAGGAAGGGGTTAGGGGTAGAGTTTTAGGCTAGATAAGCCGTTTACTCCGTACTTCGAGCTATAAGCCTTAAATAGGCTAGCCATTTTCTTCCTAAAATCATATCGTGGCTTCCTAAGTCCGTAATAAGAAAGGGGACGTTATATTACCTTCGTCCGTTAACGCGGAGGTAGATCTATAAGATAGTTATAATAGGTGGCCCTATCCGTTTATTATAACCGCGAATAGGGATTAGTTTAGGCAGTTCTTTAAGGGGTATATTTAAAAAATCAGCCAGTTTTGCAGCGCACTTTATGTTAATTAAGGTAAAGGTATTTACTCCTAAGTCAGCTAAAGCAGAGGTTAAAACTTAATATCTATTGCAAAATAAAGTATAAGGGATAGTGCAGCTTCTTTTACTAACTAGTCGACCTAGATTAATATGTAACATATTAATCCCTTTTAACCCTAAAGAGGAGTCTTCCTTTAGGGTTTCTCTTTTTCCGGCTCTGTACTATCCTCCTAAATTAATAAGACCTTATTTATCCTTGCCTTTATTAGGCAGTTCCTTATAGGGTAGCCTATTTAACTATATAAGAAGCAAGCTCCTTAATTGCTAAGGGCCTATATATGGGGGTCGCTATATATAGGCTGGGTGTACACCGGGCCCATAGTAGGGGTAGCTGCGCAGCCAGCTGCCGGGTTGGCTATAGGCGTTGCCAATTATGCTAGGGCACTATAGGCTATACTCGCAGTACTTATGGCCTAGTTTGCAAGGTTTCTAGTTTTTAGCCGGTTAGCGCGTGCCTTAATTTAATAAAGGCCTTAGTTAATAGCTAGGCAATAGTCCGTAAGTTCCTTTAACGTCTATACTGTAGTATAAGCTAGTAATACGGCCCGCTGTAGGTCCAGGGTAAGTTTGTTAAAGAGGTCTAGCAGTAGGTCTTCCTAAGGGATCTGGGCCTATCCGGCCAGGTATAGAAAGCGGGTTTAGAAGGCCGAAAAGGTCTCCGTTGTTTTTATATTTAGGCTTTTATAGCTAAGGCGGGCGTTTTATACTTTAAAAGGGTCTTTATAAATAGAAGACAAGTATTTAATTATTTCTTCTTTAGAGATAAAGGGGTCTGCTAAGTCTTTAGTATA
>Ga0307515_10023744_pt1 | contig 10728 bp, 2 predicted proteins | sample 17_EM_MG_FD_194513 | JGI IMG/M metagenome (GOLD analysis project Ga0307515, IMG submission 194513) | Populus trichocarpa ectomycorrhiza microbial communities from riparian zone in the Pacific Northwest, United States - 17_EM | ecosystem: Host-associated > Plants > Roots > Unclassified | place...
AGTGTGTCCCGCGCACACACAAAGGCTTTGTGTAGAGCTTCGTGTAGAGCCTCCGTACGCAGAGCTTCGCGCAGAGCCTCGTGTAGAGCTTCGTGTAGAGCTTCGTGCAGAGCCTCGTGCAGAGCCTCTATATGCAAAGCTTTGTGTAGAGCCTCGTGTAGAGCCTTGTGCAAAGCTTCATATAAAGCTTCGTGCAGCGGGCAGTCTCCGGGCATATACATCCCACATATATAAGATTAGTAAGCGCTTACTAAGTCCCACACGGGCCGCTATTAAGAATGCGGAAGAACTTCAAAAAAGCATATCCTCACCGCAACTTACGCTATAGAATATCTATGCAACTATGTAGTAAATAGACTAGTCTAGGGCACGGAATTAATAGCTTATTATATAGACTAAAAGTCCTAAATAGCTTATAAAGTAAACATTAGTGCTAGGCTTAAAGATATAACGCTAAATCGGATAACTTTAACAGTAAGTTTCTGGAGGTTTTCTACTATAAAGTTGCTCTAAATCTATACCTTATAAAGCCTATATCAGCTTCCTACTATATAGTATAGCCGATAGCTCTTTATTTAATATTAATTTAACTCTTCCTAATGTTAATAAGCTCCTATAGCGTCGCCCTACTGCCTATACTACCTTTACTACCCTAGTGCGAAAACCTAGTGACCGCCAGAGCAACCCTATTAAAATCCTTAATATTCTACCCCCCCTTCGTTAGGCTGTTCCGGCCGCTTAGTATAAGGTTCCTTAGGCCCCATTAACTCTATTCTAGTTTCGCTAGTTATAGCGTATAGTATACGATTATTAAGTGGTTATAGAGAGCTTAGCGTAGGCCTCTACGCAAAAGTCATTCTTTTCTCTACCCCCTCCTATAACTCTACCCCCTAGCCGTTATAAATATCACGCTACTTCTACTGCTTCGGTACACGATACAAATAATCCTCTTTTACTATAGCTTTAATTGCCGTTACTAGAAGTTAAGATCTAATGTCTAGAGTGGCAGCCAAACCCCTAGTTATACTAGGACCTAGCTCTAGTAGTAAAAAAGATAGTTAACTCTATACCCGCCCACCACCTTCTAGAGCCGTATAATGGCGAGATCTTTAAGGATACTAATGCCGCGTTTAACCGGTACTAGAACTACGCTTTTAGTAAAGGCTTCTTTATTATTATACTATCCTCTAGTAATAAAACTGCCCTATAGCCATACTATATCTTTAGCTATAAACACTATAGTATACACACTCAGAATTACCGTAAGTTAGATAACTTCTATAGTAAGAATAGCAACTAGTAGTAAAAGGCTACTAAGGTACACTAAAAGAACTACGGCTGGTATATTTAGGTGGCCTAAAAGAAGCTTCCTAGCCATATAGGTAATATTAAAAGATAGGTAGCAACTATTAGGTATACTAAGCACTCTAATCTAGATACTCTAAAGGCTCTAGAATACAACTTTATTGCGAATCCTCTTGCTTATATTAGCTACTAGGATTAACTACTAAAGGCTAAAAAGGCAGCTATAGCAGCCTACGCTCTTAGGGCAACTTAAGAGACCTATCTTACTATATAGCGTTAGCTTTCTACCCAAGAGTTATATATAAGTAAGAAGAAATACTATAGCTTAATATAATCGTTAAGCGGCCTTCCTAGTGGAGCTAAGGGCCAGCCGCGAGCGCTTAGCGCGCTTAAGCTACTTCTTTACTAGCATAAATTTAAGTACCGGTCTTAATATACCTATATAATTAATCTAGAATTAGGTTATCTAATTACCCAAAGTCTCTAGCAGCTTATATTCTGGCTTCCTATCTAAGTAGATTTAGCACAGAGGTTTATTACTAACTTTAGCTGCTAAATAGATGCTATATTTAATACTAATCAATCTAAGCTCCTATTAGCTATTATTACTAGCGTTACTAATACGGGGTCCTCTTTTCTAGCAATATAGTTATTTATTAAGAGCGAGTCTTAGCTAGATTAGACCTTTTTACTAAAGTCTACTTAGCAGAAACTTTAGAAACGGCTACCTAAAGTTATTATTACTAATTTTAGTAAGGGCCTTGCAGCCGCCTTATTAATAAGGCAGTTAATTATAGTTATTCTCTAGTACTGCTAGTGGTATATTATAAAGGTAATAAAGAAGTGGATTAATAAGGGGATTTAGATAAAGGTTAAGAGGCCGTATAGCTACTCGGCAGAAGAAAGAAAGGTAGTAAAGGAACTATTTTAGCCCTACCTAAAATTTAAAACGGTAGCAGAGCTTAAAGCTAATTAAAAGGCAGTCCTAGATAAGCTACACCTATATAATAAGATGTGGTTTTAAACTATATACGTTAAAAAGGAGAGCTAGATAATTACCTACTATATTAGGTAAGTTTTATTTTAAGCCAGGGAATAGGATACTAAAGGGCATCCTAGAAATAAATTTTACTATAGGCCGGCCTATAGTAAAGCTTACCTCTAGAATACCTTTAAGCATCCTACTCTCTAGCTTAAAAACCTTATTTTAATATTAACTTTTCCTTAACCGCTTACTCCCTCACTAGATACCTTCTAAATTTAGGTATAATAGCAAGCTAATAAGGTAAGGGTATTAATAGAGGATTAAAATGCTTTACTAATTATTAATTAAGCCTTAACAATACTATAATTAAGCTAAAGAGGTGGATTTTAATATTATATAAGGAGTTAATTAAATCCAAATATACGTCCAAAATATCCCTCCCCTAAATTATTACCCTAAACCTCTTTTAACACCACTTCACATAAATTAACGGTATAGTAATATACTACGCGCTTTAGCGAATCTTTAACTCTATATATAGCGCAAAAGCTTTAATAAATAAGAAAAAGTAGAAGTAGGCTAATTAGAAGTAAAAGTAGGACGACTATAACTATAAGGACCCCTACTAATATGGCCTCCCCTATTATTATATACTTATTTAATACTTAATATAGAGGCTTCCTATATTACCGGCTTTAATTTACCCTTACTAGTATATTATAATAAAGCTAATTACCGCTCTAGATTAGCAGCCGTAATATATTAAGAATATAGCGTTTTAGGGCAACCCTCTACTAGGGTATTTAGAAGCTCTTACTAGGATCTAGCTATTAGTTCTCCGCCTCCTTAATATTATTAAAAACCTTCCTACTAAAGAAATAGGCGAGCTTGCTAATAAATTTAAAGACTTTAAGGTAGCCTAAATAGCTATTTTAATTAGATAGGTAGAGCTTTAATTACTACCTAAGGGCGCTCTATTTAAGGTTCCTTAAAAGGCTTACTAGCAGCTACTACCTAAAAAGAAGTATAGTAAGGCCAACTAGCGGGGTAAAATAAGTGCTAAGGTTGCTAAATATACTGCCGATATAGCTAAGTAAGGGCTCTAAAAAGAAAGGCAGGAGAAGGCCTAGAAGTAAAAGGAGAAGGTAAAATCTAGACCTACTTAACTAAGTAATAGTATAAATCTTAGCTATTTTCTAATCTAAAATAAAGAACTAGCTAATAAAGTAGATAAGAATATTAAGGAGGATAAGGAGTAACCGTTTAATAAGCCGTTAATGCTATATAACGAAGTTTTAGGGGGGTTAAAGAATAAGGTAGTTATTTTAAAAGCGGAGGAGGATAATAACTTGTGGCTTAATAACGCGGAAGTACTCTAAGGTACTATATTAGACAACCCTTACTAAATATTAGTAAGAAGGAGCCTATTATAAACCATTTAGCATTTAATAATTATTAAGAGCCGCTACCTCTCCTACTCTATTAATCTAGTAGAGCGGCGTATACTAAAGCTTAAAGGACCTATACTTAATTAGCCTGTGGTAATTTTATATTAATCTTAAGTAATACTAATAAGGGTCCTAGTAATACTAAGCTAAAAGAGATTATTATTCTATTAAAATTAAAGTAACTATAATAGGGAGCTTTTATAGACGCGTATAAGGCTTATAAAGCTAGTATATTTACTATTAAGTCCCCTTAAGCTAAGCAAACGCGTAGTAATAAAAAGGGAAAAGATTCTATTAAAATAGACGGCCGAATATTGGAGTATTACATATGTAAATAGTGCTTTGTTATTTAAATTAAGTTCGTAATAGCGGCCTATACGGGACTTAATAAGCGCTTACTAAGTTCTATACGGGCCGCTATTACGAACTTAATTTAAATAACAAAGTACTATTTATATATATAATACTCCAATATTCGGCCGTCTATTTTAATAGGATCTTTTTCCTTTTTATTACTACGCGTTTACTTAGCCTAAAGGGACCTAATAGTAAATATGCTAGCTTTATAAGCCTTATACACGTCTATAGAAGCTCCCTATTATAGTTACTTTAATTTTAATAAAATAACAATCTCTTTTAGCTTAGTATTACTAGGACCCTTATTAGTATTACTTAAGATTAATATAAAATTACTATGGGCTAATTAAGTATAGGTCCTTTAAGCTCTAGTATACATTACTCTACCAAATTAATAAAGTAGGAGAGGTGGCGGCTTTTAATAATTATTAAATACCAAATGGTTTATAATAGGCTCCTTCTTACTAATATTTTGGTAAGGGTCGTCTAATATAGTACCTTAGAGTACTTCCACGTTATTAAGCTATAAGTTATCGTCCTCCTCCGCTTCTAAAATAACTACCTTATCCTTTAACCCCCCTAAAACTTTATTATATAGTATTAACGGCTCATTAAACGGTTGCTCCTTATCCTCCTTAATATCCTTATTCACTTTATTAGCTAATTCTTTATTTTAAATTAGAAAATAGCTAAGATTTATACTACTGCTTAGTTAAGTAGGTCCAGACTCTACCTTTTTCTTCTACTTTTAGGCCTCCTCCTACCTTTTCTTTTAGAGCTCTTGCTTAGCTATATTAGCAGCATATTTAGCAACCTTAGTACTTATTTTACCCCGCTAGTTAGCCTTACCATACTTCTTTTTAGGTAGTGGCTACTAGCGAGCCTTTTAAGGAACCTTAAATAGAGCGCCCTTAGGTAGTAATTAAAGCTCTACCTATCTAATTAAAATAGCCATTTAGGCTACCTTAAAGTCTTTAAATTTATTAATAAGCTCGCCTATTTCTTTAGTAGAAAGGTCCTTAATAATATTAAGAAGGCGGAGAATTAATAGCTAGATCTTAGTAAGAGCTTCTAGGTGCCCTAGTAGAGGGTTGCCCTAAAATGCTATATCCTTAATATATTACGGCTGCCAATCTAAAGTAGTAATTAGCTTTATTACAATATACTAGTAAGAGTAGATTAAAGCCGGCAATATAGGAAGCCTCTATATTAAGTACTAAATAAGTATATAATAATAGGGGAGGCTATATTAGTAGGGGTCCTCACAGTTATAGTCGTCCTACTTTTACTCCTAATTAGCCTACTCCTACTTTTCCTTATTTATTAAAGCTCTTACGCTATATATAAAGTTAAAGATTCGCTAAAGCGCGTAGTGTATTACTATACTATTAATCTACATAAAGTGGTATTAAAAGAGGTCTAGGGTAATAATTTAGGGGAGGGACATTTCGGATATATATTTGGATTTAATTAACTCCTTATATAATATTAAAATCCACCTCTTTAGCTTAATTATAGTATTATTAAGGCTTAATTAATAATTAGTAAAGCATTTTAATCCTCTATTAATACCCTTACCTTATTAGCTTACTACTATACCCAAATTTAGAAGGTATCTAGTAAGGGAGTAAGCGGTTAAGGAAAAGTTAACGTTAAAATAAGAGTTTTAAGCTAGAGAGTAGGATGCTTAAAGGCATTTTAGAGGTAAGCTTTACTATAGGCCGGCCTATAGTAAAATTTATTTCTAGAATACCCTTTAGTATCCTATTTCCTAGCTTAAAATAAAACTTACCTAATATAGTAGGTAATTATCTAGCTCTCCTTTTTAACGTATATAGTCTAAAACTATACCTTATTATATAGGTGTAGCTTATCTAGGACTGCCTTTTAATTAGCTTTAAGCTCTGCTACTATTTTAGATTTTAGGTAGGGCTAAAATAGTTCCTTTACTACCTTTTTCTCTTCCGCTAAGTAGCTATATAGCCTCTTAACCTTTATCTAAATCCCCTTATTAATCCGCTTCTTTATTACCTTTATAATATACTACTAGCAGTACTAAAGAACAACTATAATTAACTGCCCTACTAATAAGGCGGCTATAAGGCCCTTACTAAAATCGGTAATAATAACTTTAGGTGGCCGTTTCTAAAGTTTCTACTAAGCAGACTCTAGTAAAAAGGTCTAATTTAGCTAAGACTCGCTCTTAATAAACGACTATATTGCTAGAAAAGAGGACCCTATATTAGTAATGCTAGTAATAATAGCTAATAGGAGCTTAGATTAATTAGTATTAAATATAGCATCTATTTAGCAGCTAAAGTCAGTAATAAACCTCTACGCTAAATCTACCTAGATAGGAAGCTAGAATATAAGCTGCTAGAGACTTTAGGTAATTAAATAACCTAATTTTAGATTAATTATATAGGTATATTAAAACCAGTACTTAAATCTATACTAATAAAGAAGTAGCTTAAGCGCGCCAAGCGCTCGCGGCTGGCCCTTAGCTCTACTAGAAAGGCCGCTTAATAATCGCGTTAAGCTATAGTATTTCTTCTTACTTATATATAACTCTTAGGTAAAAAGCTAACGCTATATAGTAAGATAGGTCTCTTAAGTTGCCCTAAGAGCGTAGGCTGCTATAGCTGCCTCTTTAGCCTCTAGTAGTCAATCCTAGTGGCTAATATAAGTAAGAGGATTTACGACAAAGTCGTATTCTAGAGCCTTTAAAGTATCTAAATTAGAGTGCTTAGTATGCCTAATAGTCGCTACCCATTTTTTAATATTACCTATATAGCTAAGAAGCTTCTTCTAGGCCACCCAAATACACCAGCCGCAGTTCTTTTAGTATACCTTAGTAGCCTCTCGCTACTAGTTACTACTCTTACTATAGAAGTTATCTAACTTGCGGTAATTCTGGGTGTATATACTATGGTGTTTATAGCTAAAGATATAGTGTAGCTATAGGGCAGTTTTGTTACTAGAGGACAGTATAATAATAAAAAAGCCTTTGCTAAAAGCATAATCCTAATACCAGTTAAACGCGGTATTAGTATCCTTAAAGATCTCGCCATTATATAGCTCTAGAAGGTAGTAGGCGGATATAGAGTTAACTACCTTTTTTACTACTAAAGCTAGGTCCTAGTGTAACTAGGGGTTTAGCTACTACTCTAGACGTTAAATCTTAACTTCTAGCGACGGCGATTAAAGCTATAGTAGAAGAGGATTATTTATATTATATACTAAAGTAGTAAAAGCAGCGTGATATTTACAACGGCTAGGGGGTAGAGTTATAGGAGGGGGTAGAAAAGAGAACGACTTCTACATAAAGGCCTATACTAAGCTCTCTACAACCGCCTAATAATTATATACTATATGCCATAGCTAGTAAAACTAGGATGGAGTTAATGGGGCCTAAGGAACCTTATACTAAGCGGCCGGAACAGCCTAATAAAGGGGGGGTAGAATATTAAGGATTTTAATAGGGTTGCTCTGGTAGTTACTAGGTTTTTACACTAGGGCAATAGAGGTAGTATAGGTAGTAGGGCGACGCTATAGGAGCTTATTAATATTAGGAAGAGTTAAATTAATATTAAATAAAGAGCTATTGGCTATACTATATAGTAGGAAGCTGATATAGGCTTTATAAGGTATAGATTTAGAGCAACTTTATAGTAGAAAACCTTTAGAAACTTACTATTAAAGTTATCCAATTTAGCGTTATATCTTTAAGCCTAGCACTAATGTTTACTTTATAAGCTGTTTAGGACTTTTAGTCTGTATAATAAGCTATTAATTCCGTGCCCTAGACTAGTTTATTTACTATATAGTTATATAAATATTCTATAGCGTAAGTTGCGGTAAGGATATGCTTTTTTAAAGTTCTTCCACATTCTTAATAGCGGCCCATACGGGACTTAGTAAGCGCTTACTAATCTTATATATGTGGGATGTATATGCCCGGAGACTGCCTAAGAGCTTTATATAGAGCCTCTATATATAGAGCTTCGTATAAAGTATTATGTAAAGCTTCGTATAGAGCTTCGTGTAGAGCTTTATATAGAGCTTCGTGTAGAACTTTATATAGAGCTTTATATAGAGCTTCGTATAGAGCTTTATATAGAGCTTCGTGCAGAGCTTCGTACAGAGCTTTATATAGAGCCTTGTGTAGAGCCTCTGGCCATTAGGAAAAAAAAATTTGGGTATATTATTATAAGCAAAAATCGGGGTCTGCGTAAGTTGCAATTTTGGCAATTTGCTATAAACATATAGATAGGCCAGGCGCGTGCATAGGTAGCCTATGTATTTGTAGCAAATTGCTATAAATTGCCCACAAATTGCCAAAATTGCGACTTTCGCAGGTTTTGCAGACCCCGATTTTCGCTTGCAATAACAGGGCCAAAATTTTTTTTCCTAATGTACAGTTATTAGTAGGATATCCAGTACTATTCGTATTAAAGAAAAATAGTAAACTAAGGCTGTATATTAACTATAGATAGTTAAACAGCATTACTAGAAAGGATAGGTATCCTTTACCCTTAATTAGCGAAATCTAAAATAGGATAGGCAATATATAAATCTTTACGAAAATAAATCTAAGATGGGCGTACTATTAGATTAGGATTAAGGAAGGCAATAAATAAAAGGCAGCCTTTAAGTTAAAGGAAGGACTATATAAACTATTAGTTATATAATTCGGGCTTATAAACGCACTAGTAACGTTTTAAAAGCGTATTAATAATATATTAGGAGAATACTTAGATAAATTTATTATAGTATATCTTAATAATATTATTATCTACTTAATAACTAAGGAAGAACACGGGGAACACGTTAAATGGGTCTTAAAGAGACTATAAAAAGAATAGATGCTAGTAGTAATTAAGAAATGCGAGTTCTTTACTAGGAAGACCGATTTAATTAGATTTATTATTAAACTAGGCCAACTTAGTATAGATCTAAAAAAGATTAAGGCTATAGTAAATTGGTAAGAACTAGAGAATGTTATATAGTTGAGATCGTTTCTAGGGTTTTGCAATTACTGTAAAAGGTTTATAGCGTAATGGTTAAAGGATATTAAGCTACTTACGCGATTAACGAAGAAAGAAGAAATATAGGTATAGGGAGAGGAATAGTAAAAACTTTTTAAAAAAGTTAAAGAGTTGTTTACCTAGGAGCTAGTTCTTAAGATTTATTAACTAGGACTAGAAACGGTTGTAAAAATAAATGTATTAGACTATATACTAGGGGTATACTTTATATAGAAATATTAAAATAAATAGCACCTAGTGGTATACTATAGTTAAAAGATAATACTACTAGAGTTAAACTATAACATCTATAATAAGGAGTTGTTAGATATAGTTACAGTATTAAAGGAATAGAGAGTATTCTTATAAGGCACAGAGGAACTATTTATAGTTAAGACGGATTATAAGAACCTAATAGGATTCCTAATAATAAAGGAACTTAATTAAAAATAGGTTAGATAGGCAGAGATGCTTATAGAATACTACTTTAAGATTTAATATATTAAGGGTACAGATAATACGTAAGTAGACGCTTTAAGCTATAAAGCTAAACTACAAAATAACAAGAAGCCATTAGGGGCTTTACTGTAAAAAGACATAGATAGACTAATTAGGTATAATTACCCAAAAATTATAGTAACTTAAGAGAGTAACGAGTTAAAAAAGGTCTATAAGGTACTAGAAAGCCTTTAGGTATAAAGAATTCTAAAAGTATAGCTAGAGGATCTATAAACGGATATATATAAAAATTAAGAAGTAAAGTACATCCTAAGAAGCATAGTAGAGTAATTTATGGAAGAGTTTTATAAGGATTTAACTTAAGGATATAATAGAGCTATAGGCTTAGTATTAAGACTTTAAGAGGAGTATATTATTGACGAAATCTAGAGGATAGCTAGGAAGGTTATAAAAGAGTATTTAGATTACTAAAGGAATAAACTAATAAGGTATAAGCTATATAGAAGGCTATAACCTATTAAAATACCAGAGAGACTATGGGAGGTTATATTATAGGACTTTATTATTAAGTTACTAAAGTTAAGAGACCCTATTACTGGATAAGATTATAATATAATCTTAGTAATAGTAGATAAGCTTATAAAGTGGGGATACTTTATAGCCTATATGGAAGAAATCTTAGCAGAAAATATCGCTAGAATCTATATTAAAGAAGTATTTATAAGATATAGAGTACTAAGTAAGATTATATTAGATAGGGATCTAAGATTTATAGTAGTATTCTAGAAAGTGTTTTTAGCAGAATAAGGAGTTTAAGTAGTAACTTCTACTATATATTACCTGTAGATAGACAGTTAAATAGAAAGATTAAATTAGACACTAAAGTAGTATCTAAGGCATTATATTAATTATATATAGAATAATTAGGTATTGCTATTACCAGTTATATAGTTTATATATAATGCAATACCTTAAGAAGGAATAGGCATATTACTATTTAAGGCGAATTACGGATATAAGCTAAGAACATTATTATTACTATAGTAAGTAAAGAAAATAAGTAGTATAGCTAAAGAAAGAATAAAGACGTTAATAAATCTTTATATAGACCTTATAGAATTAATAAAAAAAGTATAAAAGAGAATAA
>Ga0307515_10023745_pt1 | contig 10728 bp, 15 predicted proteins | sample 17_EM_MG_FD_194513 | JGI IMG/M metagenome (GOLD analysis project Ga0307515, IMG submission 194513) | Populus trichocarpa ectomycorrhiza microbial communities from riparian zone in the Pacific Northwest, United States - 17_EM | ecosystem: Host-associated > Plants > Roots > Unclassified | place...
ACATCAATAGTATATTGTAAGTCCAGAAGATCAATTTCAATCAGCATTCTAGCATAGGATAATCGGGAAAGGTTAGAAGTCAGCTTATCACATTGAATTTTGGATAAACAAGCTGGCGACCAACATTTCAGAGGAAGGTTTGGAAATTGCACCCATACTGGAACTCGTGACATTTGTTCACAAGATAAATCAAAATACTCTGTCATCGGCCTCAAGATAAGAGGTATACCATACATAAGATATGGACCCCCACGTATAACAACAAGCTTGTCTTCCTCACTTTTAAATCAATACACCAGCTAGCCAATTTCATGAGTAGTGAGGGTGGCATCACACTTCCAAACAGTAGTAATAAGATTATTCAAAGCCCTAAATCCATGACTTTTACTAGAAACATAACCCACAACACACAAATTCCATACATCAAAATTATGGTGAATATTCTGAGACGAGATGGAACATGTTTTAGTTAGATGATTAAGAGAGATTTTTTAGCTTGGTACAATATTAAATGTTTCTATTTGAAGAAAATAGATCTCGCCATTTGCTGCTACTCGGAGGGGGAGATAAAGATTTACCTGTTGTGGTAGTAATGTCTAGGTTTTGGCCATCAATACAAGGAGGAGACACATGTTTAGTAGAAAGCAGAGAGGGATATTTTGGGGATCCCTCACATTCTTCCTCCGAGAAAGTGAAATCTAGCTTTTCCTCCTCTAGATCCTCCTCATCAGAGCAGTCTTCAACCAAGACCTCTTCTATAAACTTAGATCCAGAAACAAACGTCATCTCGTGATCAAGGTGGGGATTGTTGGGATTCGCACCACTGGTAGAGGATGAGGGTATGGGGCGAGGATCTGAGTTTGATTCATGAAGAACAACACTTGATTGAGAACCATGAACAACTTTGAGGGCTAAGACCACCGAACCATCATGATCATCGGGATTTGAAACAGGAGCATGCATGTGGTCTTGTCTACGTGGTACAGTAGCAGTAGCCTTTCTTTTGTTTCTGGCCATTTGAAAATAAGCACGGGCGGGAAAAGAAGAAAGAAGGGGAAACATGTGAGATTGAAAAACAGGACAGGGGAAACAAAGGAAAACTAAGAGAGGATCAAACACAGAAAACCGCTAGCAAACATAAGGGAATCAACTCTATGGAGGAAGAGAGCATCTCTCTCTAGATTCTCACTCTAAACCGACGTTCCAACTGAGAGCTTTTTCTTGATGTATTCAAGAAGGACCATGTATCACCACCCATAGAATCAAGAAAGAGACAAGAAAGTTACTTTTGATCTATAATACATAGTTACATTTTGAAAAAAAAAAAGAATAAAGAAAGAGACAAGAAAACCATCTAGTAGGTGGCCTAGTGGTAAGAGCTTGGGACCAAGGGGTTTGCTCCCCCTGTGGTCTCAAGTTCGAGCCCTGTGGTTGCTAATATGATGACCACTAGAGGTTTACATGGTCGTTAACTTCAGGGCCCGTGGGATTAGTCGAGGTGTGCGCAAGCTGGCCCGGACACCCACGTTAATAAAAAAAGAGAAGAAAGAGTCAGAGCTCTTAGTTAGTCAAGTTAAGAGAGAATTTAGAGAGATGCTCTCCTTCATGGAGCAAATTTCCTCATGTTTGCTAGAGGCTCTTAGTGTTTGATCTTCTTTTGGTTTCCTTTGTCTTCCTTGTTCTGTTTCCCTTCTCTTACTCGTCCCCTTCTTTTGTTTTTCATCTTCCCCCCGGTTTCCCCCCCTCTTCTCTTTTCCTGCCGGTTCCTCCTTTCAAATGGCCAAGAACAAAAGAAAGGCTACTGCTACAGTAGCCTGTAGACAAGACAACCTGCATGCTCCTGTTACAATCCCCGATGATCATGATCATGATGGTGATGGTTTGGTGGTCTTAGCCCTCAAAGTTGTTCCCGATACCAAACCCGATGTTCCTTGCAAACCTCGCTTAGATCTTCCCCCCATGTTTTCAGCTCAAACCAGTGATGTGTCCTAGTGATCTCCAACCTGCTTCTGAGATGGCGGTTGCGTCTAGATCCAAGTCTTTGGATGAGGTCCTGGTAGAAGATTGCTTTGTTGACTCTGATGAGAAGATTTTGGAAGAGGACTAACTGGATTTCAACTTCTCTGATGAAGATTGTGATGGCTCCCTCAAATCTCTCCCTACTGACAAAACGTCTCATTCTTCCCTGCCTGGAAGTCGTGGAAAAGACACAATCACAGTCGCAAGTAACTCCATCTTTTTCTCCTCCAGGCAGTAGCAAATGGCGAGACTTTTTCTTTTCTAATAGATCTACAACCTCCTATACAAGGCTCTAAAATTTCTCACTTAATCATCTCACTAAAACTTGTGCCATCTAGCCTGAGGATTTTCAACCTAAGTTTGAAGTCTGGAACTTACGTGCTGTGGGGTATGTCTCTGGCAAAAGCCCTTGGTACAGGGCTCTAAACAATATCATCTTTAATATATGGAAATGTGAGGCCACCCTTTCTACTCATGACTCTAGGTGGCTGGTTTACAGATTTAAAATTGAGGAGGACAAGCTTGCTGTCCTTCGTGGAGGACCATACCTTGTGTATGGAAGTCCCCTCATCTTGCGACTAATGATAAATTTTTGATTTCTCCTTTGAGGAAATGTCCCGGGTCCCGATCTGGGTGAAATTTCCAAACCTCACTCTATGTTGTTGGTCGCCCATTTGTTTATCAAAGATTGCTAGCGTCCTTGGGAAGCCCATTCAGTGTGACCAACTTACTTCAAATCTCTCCTGTCTATCCTATGCCAGAGTGTTGGTCGAGATAGATCTTCTTGAGGAACTTTGACACTCAGTTGAGGTGTCTCTGCCATCTAGTCCTACTCTGCATTAAAACGTTGTTTATGAAACTCTGCCGAAGTTTTGCAATCACTGTCGTGTCTTTGGCCATTCACGTCTTCTTTGCCCTAAAGCTACTGCTAATACCAATAATAAGATCTGCAGTCATCCCCTGACATAGACAGTGCAAGCAAATAAGGGGAGTGTGTTCAACAGATTGGGTCCACAGCTTCAACATCAGGGGCCTCCTCCTACATTGTCATAATGTCACAGGAGCAGGGTTAGCCGCCTTAAGATAAAGTTGTCTCAATAGCTCCTGGTGTAGATATTGTACCAGTAGTTCCAAGTGTTGTTCTTGATGGTTGGGTTACTGTGGAGTCTAGGTGCAAAGCCAACAAGCAGCATTGTTGCAATCCAAAGGGGAAGGAGGTGGTTGTCGTTGGGGATGTGTTTGATGTGAATACTTGTGAAACTCTTCCCCCAGTATGTGCAGGAGAGGTCCAGTGCGCCTCCCCTCCCAGAACTGAATCACTAGTGGCTAGTCCTGAAGATTGTGCTCCTGCTAGAAACTCTACAAGTGTTCCTCTTTTGGGGGTGACTGCCAAGAGTGGAGTCAGAAGTCGTAATCAGAGACAACGTAGTAGTGGAAGAGCCTCCCCTTCCCCTGCAATCTCATGGTTATCTACAGCTGGAATATCAGGGGACTTAATAATCCCCTGAAACAACATGAGGTTGTTCACCTCATGAAGAAGCTTAAGATGGATGTATGTGGTTTACTTGAAACCAAATTGCTCTTCTATAGAGTTGCTTGTATGCATAGATTTCGGCTCAGACAATGAAAGTATTTTTCTAATGCAGATGCACCTGGTACTGCTCGCATTGTTGTTTTTTGGAATCCAGCCACGGTTAAAGTTGATCTGCTTGCATCCTCTACGCAAGCACTTCATCTTTCTATCTCCAGTCTGATATCCCAGTTTAGCTTCATGGTCACTTTTGTATATGATTTCAATACAATATCTGTCAGAAGGAGAAAGACATAGAAGACATAAAAAACACATCTCTGAAGGGGGGGTGCAGATAAAAGACCCACCACCACCAGCCATGTTAACAGCACTGGGCAGCGATGAGAAAAAGAAAGTGATGCAGACAACCAGCACACCCAAAGTGCAGAGTGGCAAGACTACAAAGAGCATAACATCAGCCAATGTGGAGGGCGAAATGATCATGCTCATGAAAATGAAAAATAGTGTAGAACAAGATCTGAAATTTGCGAAACAGAGAAGCAATGGGGGTGCATGTGCCATCAAGTATCCTTTTATTCCACTCCTCCCAGATTATACAGACCAGAATACCAAGAGAAGCATGCCTCATCCTGCTATTCGCATTGTTGCCACCCCGGCAAAGCCCCCGCATAGCATTGCTAATGGAAGACATGCTTCTTGATATATGCAACCAATTTTTAATCGATCGCGCTAGAGAAGAGAGGTCTAAAGGCAACCGAAGAACAGATGGCTATGAGACTTTTCATTCACTTGGCAGAAAACACAAGATGAATCGGTTTGGAGAAAATGAAGCCTATCTCTTGTATGAAGTCTTCCCAAAACCGCCAACCATAGGATGAAGTTGTATTTTGGCATGGACTACGACTCCTAGACGACCTTTCTCCAATGCACCAGAGTGCTTTGAAACCGCAAGAAGTCATAGGTATGGGCTGTGAATGGACATGCAGAGCTGCTCCAATGCTCCATCAAAAAGAGAGTATGGGATTGACCACCTCCCATCTCCACAAGTTTATCTCGAAGGCTGATGATGGATTTCCATAAAGGTGAGGAACTTGGGGGTGCTGTAGTGTTCCAAATGGAGTGGGAACATAGTAATGATGGACCCATTGAATCCAAATGGAATCGGCTTTAAGATGAATATTCCATATCTGTTTAGCAAGACAACTGTTATTGTGAGCCTTAATGTCAAAGAAACCTAGGCCACCTTCAGCTTTTGGAAGACAAACTGTGCGCCAAGCAACCAAAGCAGATTTGTTCCTAGAGACATTTCCAGTCCACAAGAAATTTCGGCAGAGATATGATTTGCTTGATAACAGTATCAGGGACAGGAAATATGGTCAACTAGAAGTGAACCATGCCAAAGAGGACTGACTTGAGCAACTCTACCCTCCCAGCATAACTAAGATGCTTCCCCAGCTAACCATGAATAGCCGATTCTAGCTTGTTAAGAAGAGGGGAGAATTGACTGGCAAAGAGTCTGTGGGGGCTTAGAGGAACGCCAAGGTATCTAAAAGGGAAGGATCCTTCAGCAAAACTAGTGTGCAAAAGAATAAGTTGCTTAATGTTGTCTGCAACACCACAAAAAAATAGAGGATTTGTTGGCATTGATATCCGGTCTCGAGGTCTTTTTAAAGGTGGTCAATTGCTGAAGTAGGGAAGAAACAAATTGCCAATCACCTCTTGAAAGCAGGATCACATCATCAGCAAATGCTAGATGACAAATGCCAAGAGAATCACACTTTGGGTGGAAACGGAAACCAGGAGACAGAGAAGCCATATGGAGCATTCTGGAGAGATATTCCATGCAAGCAAGAAAAAGCTAGGGGGATAGAGGATCACCTTGCCAAACACCATTATTCTCAAGGAAGAAACCGAAAATGCTGTCATTAACAGCTACAGAATATGAGGCCGTTTCAACACACTGCATAATTAAATGGACAAAACGATTGGGAGACCCAAGCAACAGCAAGAGCTGACGGAGAAAGAGCCATTGAACTGAGTCAAAGGCTTTTCTGAAATCAATCTTCATCAGGCAACGAGGAGATGATCATTTTCTTTCATAATTGCGGAGAAGCTCTTGGAGTAATTGAATATTGTTTACCATCATTCTTCCACCTAGAAAGGCATTTTGCATTGGACTAATATTAGTCGCAAGAGCATGAGATAATCTCACTGCAATAAGCTTGGCAATCACCTTATAAATAACATTACAGCAGGAAATCGGATGAAAATCTAAAGCAGATGAAGTATTGGTCGATTTAGGGATTAAAGCAGTGATGGAGTGATTAATATGCTTAAGCATGGCACCTAACTCGAAAAAATCCCGCACTACAAGACAGAAATCCCCACCTAAAACATCCCATGACTTTTTGAAAAAAACAGGATGAGTATCCATCGAGCCCAGGGGCTTTAGCATCATCAATAACAAATAAGACATTCTTGATGTCCAAGTTGGAGACTGGAGCAAGAAGAGAAGCATGAGAAGCAACGTCCAGGCAAGGGCCATGCTGAATAACAGTAACATCAAGAGGGAGGGTGTCCTTAGGAGTTCCAAGTAAGTGGCTATAAAAGTTGACAAAGATAGCCCCCACTTCATCAATAGTAGTAAGAATGCCATCATTGCGATGAATAGCAGGAATATAATTCTGCCAATGCTTCCTGCTCATAAGTGCATGGAAGAATGAAGTGCCTTTGTCACACTCCTTGAAAAAATTACATTTGAGCTTTTGGAGGAAGAACTGCCTTTCAGCTGCTTTAAGATGTAGAAGCTCCTGCCGGAGGAGCTTGTCAACTGCAAAAAGTTGAGCATTATCCCTGTTAATAGAGAAGATAGTTTGGTGATCATCCAAGGCAGCTTCAGCACAAGCAACCCTCTCAGAGATGTGACTGTAGTGGAGTTTATTGAGTTCCCTCAAAGGACCTTTAAGATTTTTAAGGCGCTTACAGAGAATGAACATAGGGGACCCGTAAGCCTCATAATGTCATTTATCTGCAATCAACTCTAAGAAGCTGGCATGGGTAGTCCACATATTAAAGAATTTGAAGCACTTCTTACCTATTAGCTGTCGTGACTGGAAAGAGACAGTAGCAGGAGAATGATTAGAGAATACACCAGGATTATCAAAATGAACATTGGCAGAAGTATGAGCAAGAGACCAAAGGAGATTAACAAGGACACAGTCAAGCTTGCTCCAGACCCTGCCACTAGACCATGTGTAGTGGCAACCAGAATAATTTAAATCTGTTAGCCCAAGGTCAGAGCAATATTGTTTGAAAATCAGCAGTCTCATAGGTGGACACAACTTCCCCATAATGCTTGTCTGCTTGAGATAGAAGAGAATTGAAGTCTCCTAAAATGAGCCAAGGTGAATTAGGACTCTGGTTCCTCAGACCATCCTAAAGAGTTCTCCTAGCAATAACAATATTAGACCCATAAACAAAAGTTGCATAAAATTTGAACTGATAAACCAAGCTAGAAATAAGAACATGAAGGCCTTGAGCCAAATAGCCAAGCAAATCAACATTAACAGTAGCTTGATTCCAGAAGACCACAATTCTAGCTGATGAGGCCACTGCTGCATTGGACAGGGCCTTCCATTTTTTCAACTGAAATTGTTGCATCAAAGACACTTTAGACGAAGCTAATTTTGTCTCCAAAAGACCAGGAACATCTAATTTATTCTTCCTCATGAGGTTGGCGACCTCATGTTGCTTCAGAGGATGGTTTAACCCTGACATTCCAACAACAAATTATCATCAGGGGGGCTCACCCCTACTAGAAACACCACCAGTGCTCTGCTAAGCCCTTTTCTTTGGGGGTATACCAATTGAACGAGATGTGGAATGACCTAGAGCATCTGAAACAATCACAGATTTGCCCTTATCAGTCCTAAAGCCAGCTAAAACATTAGGAGCTGGTGCTGATATGGTGGGAGAAACAGAGATTGAAGGTGAAGACTGGCGATCCCTGTGACCCAAATGAGAAAGCCCTTGGGGCGGGCAAGGTTCAACATGAGGGGACCTAGAAAGATGTCTTGGGGGTGAAGGCTTGCACGGTACTTTTTTGCTCTGAACAATTTCCCAACCGCTGGAATTAGGAGCAATAGCTCCACTCTCAGATATAAGCTCAGCCTCAGCCTGCGGTGGAGTAGGAACATAATTGGCAGGCATATTTACCTCTAAGCATTCAACGACAAGAGTGCCTTTATAAGGTCCTAGATGATTGAAAATAGAGTCTTTGCCTCTGATGCCTTCAGGAACAGGGGCAGAGTCATGAGCTGGCTGTTTGCTTGGAACATTAGAAGGCGGGGATTTGGTGCAAGTTGAAGTAAGGTAGCCAAGGGTTCTGCAGTGCTTGCAAAAATACGGTAGAGTTTCATAAACAACTTGTTGATGGAGTAAACTGTCATTTGGTAAAGTAACTTCAATGGAGTAAGACAGATCAGATAACAAGTTGACTTCCACCAACACCCTGGCATATGAGAGTCTTGACATAGTAGAGGTAAGCATGTCACTTTGAACATGTTTACCAAGGACGCTAACGATCTTAGACAAACATTTAAGAGATCAGCACTTGAGTGAGAGGTTTGGAAATTTAACCCATACTGGAACAGTGTGCATATCAGAAGAAGAGAAATCAAAATATTCTGGCATTGCCCTGAGAATGAGAGGTTGACCATAGACTGGATAAGGACCCCCAGATAAGACATTCAATTTGTCAGCATCATTAACAAATTTGAAAATCAACCAACCAGATTCATGAATAGTCAAGGATGCCTCACAGTGCTATGAGTTAACAATAAGGTTCTGCAAGGCTTTAAAGCCAAGAAAACGACCAACAATATAACCAACAAGACACATCTTTCAATAGTCACATTTAGTGTCTAAATCATCATCAACCAAATTACAGCCTCTAGTTTCAGTAAAAGCAGAGTAATGGATGAGCTTAGGGCAACTGGTAGTGTTGCGATTAGATGCAAAAAGATTACGCCAAGTATTAGGAGAAGGCTCAGGAGGATTTAGATTTCCACTTACAGTAGTTGCCAAAGGAACAATGCCATCCACAGGAGCTGACGTGGCACATGCTGGGGGAGCAACAAGAGCTGAAATGGCACATGTGGGGGAAGCAACTGTGGTTGGCTGGGCACCAGCAGAGAAAGCAACAAGAACGGGGGGAGCCATAACCACTAGAGAGGTGAAGGATTATGAGGGGGGCTCCAAATTCTTCGCCACTCTAGTGTTTGTAGCTCCTCCTGGCCCCTTTGTTCCCCTTGTGGTCACCCAGCCAACCTCTGTTCTCTCCCTCTCATATATTGATTCTACTCTGGCTGCTGTTCCAGCCCTATCTGCACTTGAGGCTTCTATAGATGCCAATGTCCCTTTAACTGCCATTGCAAGTACCAGTCCTGAGCCTCCCCCTAGCACTTGGCGTAATCTTTTCGCGTCTAACCGCGACACTACCAGGTGCCCTAAACTCACCTATTATTCTGCTTTCACTGAAACTAGAGGTTGTAATTTGGTTGACGATGATTTTGACACTAAATGTGACTATTGAAAGATGTGTCTTGTTGGGTATATTGCTAGTCGTTCCCCTGGTTTTAAAGCCTTACAGAACCTTATTGCCACCACCTGGCACTGCGAGGCCTTCTTAACTATTCATGCCTCTGGTTGGTTGATCTTCAAATTTGCCAATGATGCAGACAAATTAAATGTCTTATCTGAAGGGGCCCTTATCTTGTTTATGGTCGGCCTCTCATCCTCCGGGCAATGCCAGAATATTTTGATTTCTCTTTCTCAGAAATGCGCACTATTCCAGTTTGGGTTAAGTTTCCCAATCTTCCACTCAAGTGCTGGTCCATTAAATGTTTGTTTAAGATTGCCAGTGTTCTTGGTAAGCCCGTTCAAAGTGACATGCTTACCTCTTCAATGTCTAGACTCTCTTATGCTAGGGTGCTGGTGGAAGTCAACTTGTTGTCTGACCTGTCGTACTCCATTGAAGTTACTCTGCCAAATGGTAGCTTGCTCCATCAATAAGTTGTATATGAAACCCTTCCTCATTTCTGCAAGCATTGCAAAACCCTTGGTCATAACGTGCACAAAATCCTTACCTCCTATTGTTCCGGAACAACAGCAGACTCCTGCCCATACTCCACCTCCTAAAGAAAGGGATTCTGTTTTCCATCAATTGGGTTCCCAAGTAGACAACCCTGTTGTTGATCGCTCAAAGGCTAATCTGCCTGCTGATTGTGTTCCCACTATAAAGTAAGTTGAAGCTGCACTTGTATCTCAGAATGAAGTTGGTGTCACTGACACTGGAGGCTGGGAAATTGTCCAGCGTAGAAAAGTGAAGCGCAAGCCTTCACTCCCAAGACCTTCTGTTGTGTCCCCTCATGCTGAGCTTTGGCCAGCTCAAGGTACTTCTCATATGCCTCAATATGAGTGTCAGCTCTCACCTCCAAGACCTATCCCCTACATCACACCAGCATCAACTTCTGACTTAGCTGGCTCTAGGGCAGATAAGGGCAAATCTGTGGTTATTTCAGGTGCTTCAGGTCATTCCACATCTCGTTCTAAAGGTTTGCCCCCAAGAAGGGGGGCTCAGCAGTGCACTGATGGTGTCCCTGGTAGGGGCGAGGGGTTACTTCCCACCCCCCTCATTCATGAAGATCTACTGCTGGAATGTGAAGGGGCTCAACAGTCCTTTCAAGCAACATGAGGTAGTAAGCCTCATGAAGAAGAATAAATTAGATGTTTGCGGTCTTGTTGAAACAAAGCTGGCTTCTTCTGTTGTGTCTTTCATGCACAAACTCCGGCTCAGGAATTGGAGGTTCTTGTCTAATGTCACAGCAATTAACACTGCCTGTATTTTGGTTTTTTGGAACCCTTCTACTGTTAAGGTGGAGCTTATTGATTTTACTGCCCAGGGTTTTCACGTCACCATCAGTAGCATGGTGAATCACCGTTCTCTTACTGCTACTTTTGTTTATGGATATAACACTGTTATTGCTCGCAGAGCTCTTTGGGAAGACTTGCAGAGATGGAACTCAAACTCTCCCCTGATTATCCTGGGTGACTCCAACTCTCTCTTATCTGAAGAGGATAAACATAATGGAGAGCCTGTCTCCTCGTATGAAGTTGCT
>Ga0307515_10023747_pt1 | contig 10727 bp, 7 predicted proteins | sample 17_EM_MG_FD_194513 | JGI IMG/M metagenome (GOLD analysis project Ga0307515, IMG submission 194513) | Populus trichocarpa ectomycorrhiza microbial communities from riparian zone in the Pacific Northwest, United States - 17_EM | ecosystem: Host-associated > Plants > Roots > Unclassified | place...
GTTTTTACTATCAACGAATAAATTTGAGGACACGGTCTTGATATATATATTTTTTCATTTTAATTTAAATGTCCAACCAACTTGATTGAAGCTTGATTATTTCGAAAGACTTGGTGGTAAAAATTATGGATGCTTAAATGATTTCTTTTGTATTTAAAATAATTGGTTTATTATCGAGTGCTCCGCACGTGATATATTCATGTTATTTTTTTTTTAGTTTAACGTGGGTGTCCGGATCAGCTTGCACGCAGCTCAACTAATCCCACGGGCCCTAAAGTTAACGACCATATAAGCCTCCAGTGGCCATCATATAAGCAACCACATGACTTGAACCTGAGACCACAGAGAAAGCAAACCTTTTGGTTCCAAACTCTTATCACTGGGCCACCACCTAGATGGTTTGTTACTTTTAATTTATAAATAATATAATATATTGCCTTAAAATTGACAATCAAAGAAAACCAAACTCCATCTTTGAATAAAAATCTATATAGTAATCTTGAATAATTCGTATAAAATAAAAATCTTTAGAATCTTCCATCTTCTATGAATATTTAAAGTTAAGAAGCTAAGATAATTTGCCTTTTTTGTTGTTAAATTGTAGCAATGAAATTTTTTTTCTTTCCATCATTATTTTTTTTCATCTTCCAAATTCAAGAATTAAAATCTAAATAAAATATAATTTTTAAAACATAGTAAATATAAAATTAAAAAAAATTTGACTAAAATGAAAAATGCTTGAAGAATAAAAAAAATATTATTTCAATTCATCCTGCTTACAGTTAGTTTATATATATATATATATATATATATATATATATTTTAATTTCCAAGTTCCGAAAAGAAAATTCTTAAAACCATTAACTTGCTGGGAAACTTTTGGGTTGGGCTACGTAGACTGACCGATGCATCTTAACCTACTTCATTTAATATTTTTTGTTTAAAGCATGAGATTATATAATGCACGCTACTATATCATTTTCTCGCATTTGTCCCCCTTAATTAATTATTTACCAAGGAATCTGCAGCGCGATCAAATTTAATTTAAGACTATTGAGATTCTAAATAAATAAATAATACTTTTGAGATCTGCACATTTTCTTTCTTTTGTACCTAGGAGGAAAGTGAAAGGAAATTAAAGGAGAGGATATACCCAAAAAAGAAATATTGTTAATGAATTAATTAATAAGGTGACACCTGGAAGATGGATAAAGAAAGATTGTGATATTATAGTAAAATGTTACATTTTAATATGATAGTTTTGGTGAAATGTAAATTGATATATGGTAAATAATGCAAAGAAATATTGAAAGAAATTAATAGTAATATGGTTAAGTATGTAACATTTGAGATTGAAAAGATATTGATGTGTTGCCTCTCTTTTTAAAAACTATGAAAGGCACCAAGAGTTGGAGCGATTGTAGTTGGAGGGGATTGATTTGCTAGAGGTGTATATAGGTGTTCATCATCTTATTTGAATTTAAAAGTTATTAATTGATATTATTACAAATACCTTGTTTGATTGATGTGAAACGATTGTTGGAAATGTAAAGTAAAGAAAGGAATAATGTCGAGAATGTAATGATTGATTGGGATCTATGAGAGGATAACTAAATTAGCCAGATTATTCGCAACCATAAAAGAATAACTGAAATATAGACAACCAAATAAGTTTGCCGAAATTATAGTGTTCGTGAGGGAAGCCAGAATTATTGCGGCAACAATGTAGAATAGTTGAAAATATTAAATGTTAATTTAAAAGATATGGGTTAATGGTGTTGATTTGATCAAAATATTAGGAAAATAATGTAGATATATATAGTTGGCAAAATGTATTGTTTATTATTATTATTATTATTATTATTAAATCTTTATGTTATTATTTGTGCACTTACAAGTTATTCACATTACAAGTTCTTCACAAGCCAAGCGGAGCTTTATGTTCTAGTATAATAAATTTTATAGCTTGATAATAAATTAAGAAATGTAATTAATAATATACTTTATATCTTTTAGAGATGTATGGTATTAAGTTTCAGGCTAGATGTTTTAAGCTTTTGAATAGGATTAATTACTTGTAAATAATAGTGTGTATGGTATGTTGATTATTATATATTAATGAAGTAATTTTAAGTAGATGAATTGTATGTTTAATTTTAAATTTAAAAACATGTTTAGTAAAAACTTATGTTTTAAATTCATTCACTTGCTATGTAACATGATTGTTTGATACTAAGAAAGAATATATGTATGTTGTTGGAATGTTAAAAATGAAATTGAGATGAGATGTGATCCATGATGGTCGGGTCAAATATAAGATTTGAAATTAAATGTGTGATTAGAGTAAATATCAATAATTTAGTATGCTTAAAAATAGAAAAAACTATATTAAATTTTCTGCAAGGACATGTGAAATATAAAAATAAAATCTAAAAAAAGGATTTTTTTTTGTCAAAGAGTTGAGAATAACCATAATATATATGATATTTAAACATAAGGATGTTAAATCCATGATTTTTACTAGATTAGGTTAGGTGAGATCATTCTTTTTATTTTTTCTTTAACTTGGACCAGTCTAAATCCCAAATTGACTAAGTTTTGGATTGACCTATCAAGTTCTTCCAATTTAATGACTAAGTTAAACAAGACTTAATGTTCATCTCAATGAGAACTAATAAAAATGAATCTTAACTAGCTAGGAATGAATCATATCTAGCTAGGAAGACATTGAATCCTTTTCGCCTCATCCCTCCCTTCTCCCTTTTACTTTATTCCTATATTCATCTTCTTCCTTTTACTCCACCACCTCCTCTTCAATTATATATAATACTAAACATAATTTTAAAGCATCAAATAGCTTGATCACAAAAAAAAACATAACTTAAAGTACGCATTCTATAGAAAATTAACTAATTTCAAACTTCAAACTGTATATTCTTGATATGAACATTGATACAATACTGAAAAATGAACCAATAAATTAAAGAATCACTCAAATCCTCATACATGCATGCAATATATTAAACACAATTTTGCACAAGTAATAAAATTATAATTCTAGCTATAATCACAACACGTATATTTTGATCAAAACCCAGTATATATATGAAGCTAGCTAGCTAGCCTAATCAATTAATTAATCAGCAAAACAAGACCTTCGATCTTTAGACCTCTCCACAGTAGGGGATTGCATTGGCGTGGTCTTTGAAGAAGCAGGAGACAACTCACCACCAGCAGGCAAGTCTTGTAGAGCAGCAAGAATCCGTTGGATGCTAACAGAGCGAGCTATCTTGAAGCTAGATGATCTCCTCTCCCTATGTGTCTTGGAGAAAATATTGGATGATTTTGAAAGGATGACATAAACCAATGCTTGCACCGCAACAAACACCCCCACCTTCAATAACATGTCCCCTGTGCTGCTTTCCATCATCATAATATTTCTTTCGTTTGGTCTCAGTGTACACACAATTGAATAGCTTGCCGAATCCTTTGCTCCAATTTCAGCTCATAAAACCACGCATATATAGTGAGAGGCATCAGCCTTCAGCCTTGCTCGTTTGACTGGGAGGCTCACTTTTTCAAACTTTGAATCATTGGGCAAGTGGGCTTCTTGTTCATGTATAAATATATAATCTTTAATCCTTTCCACGCATAGATACGTGTAGGATGATAACAACTTGATGTTCACACAATTGTAAGGACAGGGTCCTACCCTCTGTATTCCGTGCCCAGACAGCAACTAATTGGCCGAAACTTACCGCCCCAAAGGCATTGCGTGGAAGTTTCCAGGTAGGGTTTACTACGGGACCTGGTCACTCTTGATTTCTAGAACTGTATACATGGTCTACAATTAAAGCCCTTAAACATTCACCGGTCAACATCACCAGCTACGCAAGAACATTAGCGATTACTAATTCTTTGGTTTTTGGTATGGTAGGGATATAATTACTATTGTTCAATGGAAAAGTAAACATGTAATCCTGCTAACTATTCAGAGTTCAGTGAACGTGATTAGGCTTAGTTTCACGTGCATTTAATGGTTCAAATTAATGAATGCTTGATTTCATTTCTTAAAGAACTGATCAAACTTTCTATTGATGGGGTCATGAAGAATGATGATTAGATTACTTATACAACACGAGAGAGCTTTCTGCTGTTATATCAAAATCTCTAGAAAGAAAGAAAGGACGGGTTCCAAGGCAGAAGGTGTTTGCTTCCAAGGCATTATGCGGCTCCACAACGCTCCGTGTTGTCCATTTGCTGCACGTGACACATTATTTTCAATCCTTAGCCAAAAGCTGGTGCCTAAACTACTGGATTTGCCCCCACAAGCACCTTGATGCTACGCAAATACAAATTAGATTTGATAGTAATTGTATATAAAAGGTTACTTTTTTTCCAGAATCTGATGATCACGATCTTTTACTGAAAAGGGCTCAAATGATTATTAGACCTTTTAACGGCCGAAACAAATATTAGGTAGACTTTCGAAGTTTGTAGTTACTGCCAACTTCTTTTTATTGTTGTTTGTTCCTCATTAAGATAAAATGATGAAGAGCCAGCTAAGCTGCCTTTTGCAACGCTTTCGAAGGACTAAAGTTGGTAAAATCAGGCATATTGGATATTATATCTGAACTATTTTTGAACTTGAAGCATTCCCAAGATGAAGAAAACATGATAGGACGAAGAAAAATCAATTCAACCACGCTGTATTTCTGGCCAAAATCCAATCCCAAACAAGGTATTACTTTACAATATCCATAGTGAAAGTCTGAAGGGGAGAAGGAGATGCACAACCATCACAAGTTCTTTGTGTAACACAATCGTTCACTGTTGATTTACACTTCACTCGATCAATTCCAAACCAAAAACCCAAAATCCCCAGAAGCGTTTATTTACCTGCATTCAAATTCTGAAATGGACATGTATTAGTTAGTTAATGACCAATACCAAGTCTCAGCCTGATATAAAGAAACAGTGTACCATATATGCGTAAATTAACTAACTAGCTTGCTAACAAGACCTGGTTATCCCAATTGTGCAGGGACACCATGCCAGAGCTAGACATCCTAGCAAAGATCTCCTAATCTATATTATGCCCTGCCAAAATGGTTTGTTCGTTGTTAGGAATCAACAAATAATCATAGCAGTCTCTGTATCCATTAACTCTTTTGCAGATTAATAGCACAATTCTCTGATTGCCAACTTTACGAGGCACAATCCTATGACAGGCTAAGCTGGAGCTTCATAGATGATAATTCGAAGGAATTTACTGCACATCAGGTAAAACCTACAAAGAGTATTTGTCCTTAACAAAGACTACATATTAATTATGAGAATTTCAAGCACCATTAGATTTACAGTATATGAAGAATCTCGTCATCCATCCTCATCCAAAACTTTACTTCTCATGGTCTGGATTTCATTGGTACAAGTTCTGAAAATTCTCTCTATACATTAAAATTTGTTGCAAATCTATATATTTCATCCGAGGATACAACTGGATGAATTAGTTTTCTGGGCATTCCTTTATCTCACCCAACTAGAATGTTATGATCTGGAATCAAGTTATATCCAAGAAAATGATTTGCGAAATCAAATTCCATACATACAAATCTAGCTTAAAACCAGTATATTATCCCTATCCCTCAGGGCTTAGCTTTCTAGTTTGGTATGATTTTAATTGCGTTATAGTCTATCTTCCCAAATTCCATGAACACCACCCTGTATGTCATCTATGTTCAACGAGAATGCATTACAGGAAATTGACCAGGCAGTATGCTCAATCATAATGGGAGAAGAAGCTTCACTCTATTCTCATCCACAACACGGTTTTATAGACTTTTGTACAGGACTAAGTTCATTAGAACCGAGCAAGAACATTAATATGAGGAAAGAAATTACTTTCACATGGTTGAAAACAGACACAAAATCTGTTCAACATATATATGCCAAGAACAAGTAGCAAGGCAAAATTTAGCAAGCTATCATTGCTGAAATTTAGTAACTAGAAAGTATTACCATCGATTTGATATATGTAAATTTAATCAGAAGCATTTAGAAGGACTTTGAATTCAAATGAAACAATTTTTTGATTGACCTAAAATAGGGACAGCAAGTAAAAAGACAGCAGACAGCATACTCCTATTGAATTGTCAGAGATAGCAGCAATTGTGTGAGGTTAGCAGTTAGACACAGTCAATCCAAGATCAATGCAACGTTGAAATTATGCTTCCATACCCATAACCTAACAAAACAACTTTAGACAATCCTAATTACTGCTACTCAAATCAGCAAATCAACAAAATTCAGAAGCACAAATTCAATTTCATAAAGAAACAAAACCAATGTGAAGAAAAACATGCAACAGTCAATAAAAATCCAAGCATTCACCCCTAAAATCTAAGCAACCCACATAATTCTGACATGAAAAAATATATCCCACCAGTATTTTTTATATAAAAAAAAAACAACTGTAAAATTAAAGAAATTGAAAGATTACCAAAAGTGTGGAGGAAGAGAGGTGGACAAAACCCCGACATGAGCATGATTAGCATCATGATGAGGATGATCAGGAGACCAAGTTTCCAAATTCTCCTCTCTGACTACTGGCGTTTGTAACTGGAAGCGACAGAGAGGACAAGAGTTGTGGTTAGTAAGCCAGGGGAGAATGCAGCCTGGATGGTACAAGTGACTGCAGGGCAGCTGCTTGGCCTCAACATCAATCAAGAACTGATCTTTACACACTGCACACACAAGCATTGGATCCATTTCTAGCATGCAAGTAGTGATTTTTATGGTGGGGATGATAGAGTCAATAGTGGCGTTTATATTATCATCTTCACAATCGCAATGGCTATTGGTGTTGAGATGTTGAAGGAAGTTGAGGAAGGAGGGGCTGTCAAGGAGGAAAGTGGTGGTGTCAGCGGCGGTGGAGGTGGGAATGGGGTCCATGAGTTCAAGAAAGTCATGGTGGCAGTGAGGGCAAAGAGGAGTGGTGGTGGTGAGAAGGTGGATGCTGAGGTCACATTCATGACACCAGTAGGTTTGCCATTCATTTGTTGGGGTGGAAGACATTGTTGGTGTACTTTTTTTGTTGCTCTGATCAGTGTGACTTAGCTTCTGGCGTTGTAATCTCTTCTTGGCTAGGCTGATTCCCTGAACAATAATGGGGTAATAAAAAAGAGGAAAGAAGGGAGTGGGGGGGTGGGGGGGGTTGTGAGATGTGGATGTGAATCTGAAGGATAACTTGTTATTTGTTTGCTTCTAGTTTGGAGTTTGGAGGATGGAAAGGAAACGAGGAGGTTAGGTGGGGTCTATCTATGTGATATTGTGATGTGATGTCCTCTTGTGGCCTTGGGTAGCTGCCCTTTCTTGTCATCATCTTAGCTACGTTTCTCTCTTATTCATTACATTGTAATATTTAAGACGGATCACCATCATTGACGTCGCTTTGGCCGAGTGGTTAAGGCGTGTGCCTGCTAAGTACATGGGGTTTCCCCGCGAGAGTTCGAATCTCTCAGGCGACGTATTTGTTTTTTTTCTTCCCCGTACTCTTTCCAACATCAATCAAAATTGTCAGGAAATCCACAACTAGTATAATCTAGTTAACAGGTGGAGGTTTCAGTATAGTAAAACTGAAGACAAATACAAGCCTGCAATTATGGCTGCTGGCACAAGATGTTGGCTACAGACTACACCTCAGGTGAAGATTGCGAGTCCTTAGGGTACTTTGAACTTCGTCGATTCCATTGAATGGTGATTTGCAGAATCTGCTGTTTTTGAAACTGTTGGATGAACCATCTTTATTTATTTTTGCAATGTCATGTGGGTTACATTTACATATTTGGATTATATCTTATTAGGTTTCGAAGCAAATGCTACAAAAGAATAAGAATTTTCATATCTTTACCAAGAATCTGATTATGTGGAATGAGAGGTAGAAGGGTGTCTTGGTAGTCTTGAAAGGTGGAATTGTATGTGCTGGTACACACAGATACATATGTTTTCCCAAAGCAACCCTATAGCCCAGTGGACAGTAGTCTGAGATTTAGCGCTGAGCGCCAGTGATTAGTAATTATGAAGTCAGGGGACGTCCGGGATTCTATTTTGTGCAAAATTTTGTAGGTTTTTTTTTTTTTTTTATGGTATTGATTGCTTTTACAGAGAAATGATGATCCGACTTCTATTTTGTATTTCAATGCAGTGCTGCAGATTTACAATAGCTTGAGGAGTGGCTCAGAAAATTGTCATGGCTAGTATGGTCAAGCAAATGCAATTGAAATTCAACCAATATTGATGTTGTTGTGTGCTGAAATCTTGGATCTGCAACGCAAGATTAGGTTTTTCAGTATTGCCATACTAGCTGTATGGTTGTGCTGTGCGGCAAGACATTGTGATGGTCAGGAAGACTGTTCCTCCTTTTCTGCCTCTGCTCCGGTACCTCCTCCTCCTCCTGCTGCTGCTGCTAATTTAGATAGTCATGGGTTTGAAGATGATAAAACATCAACGGAGTCCTAGTTTTAAACACAAGTGGAGAAGCCAGAGGTAAATCTTTACCTAGAAGAACCTAGCAATTATCTAAATACTGAAATTGATGTCTCACAATATTGACTTTCATCTTCAGTAACAGATTCAGGGCTACCAGGAATTCTCACAATTTCTTAGCCAGCTAAGTTTGCTTTCGTTATTGTAAACTCTGTGTTCCGACTATATTTTATGGACTATACATTCTGGTTGTCTAAAATCTGGTCTAGGAAAGCAGGCAATTTGGGGAAGTTAACTATTAGTGTAAAGATAGATATTTCTGTATGATAATTGCTTGTGAGTGAGGTGATTTGAACAGTGTCATTTCACTATTGATACTGTTGATGAGTCTTCTTTAGCACATTGCAGAATGTGGTGGTTTCTTTTTTCAAATGCCCTGTAAAGGTTAAATAAGGAACACTTGAGATTTTGATGCAGTTGGCATATATACTTAGTGGAGAATAAGCATATCAATGGAATCATGTTCTGTTCTCTCTAGTTACTTGGTAGGAAAGACCATATTCTTGAGGACTGAAGTGGATGCCATGATGTGTAGATGAGTAGATGACATTCAACAAAATGAAATGATATTGTTCTGTTCAGTGCAGGGGATCCTTTCAAAGCTTCTATCTGAACAAATTGTATGCAAAACCCTTGACAAATGCCTTCAAACTGGCTTAAGTTGGCAAGTTAAGGTGCAAAATCAAAGCATAGATTGCAGTCATAAACTAATTGAGGCCCTGGAATTTTATGCCTCATCCCAGTTTCTGAAGCCTGGATTACATCTAATCAGCCTGTAGATCCCATATTGTAATTGAAAAGTGAAACTCAGACAAGATCGCCATTTCTTAAATAGGAACAAAAATTTATTGCAAATCAAAGAGGCAGAGACAGTAACACACATATGACACAAATTTTATTGAAGGGGGCATTGACATTGGATTCGAAAATTAACACAACTAGAGCTCAGCAGAGAGAGAGAGAGAGAGAGAGAGAGAGAGAGTGCTCAAGCTGAAGAAGGCTATTGAGGGAGAGCTTAGAGGCCTCAAGATTGGCATCTTTCTTGATAAAAACCCTGGTCGTCATCTTCAAGAGGGCAGAGACAGTAACGCATATTACACACATATTTTATTAAGGGTTTCAAAATTAACACAACAAGATCTCAGCAGAGAGAGAGTTTACGGTCCAGCCGAAGAAGACTGTTGAGGGAGCTTAGAGGCCTCAAGATCAGCAGCTTGCTTGATAAAACCCTGGTCATCATCTTCAAGAGCCATCTGAATAGGACTAGACCCCAACCCATCAGCAATAGCAAGCATGATCTTCTTCAACTCTGACCTGTACTCTTCAAGATCAACACTTCCACTCTGATCACAATCAAACTTGTCAAAGATTGAGTCATACAGATTTGTGAGCTCCTCAGGTGCTGTGGCCACGTCCACTCCAAAGTGGGTTTCGATCAAACGCAAGGTTTCGAAGGCCTTGCGGAGTTCAGAGCGGGACAAGACTCCATCGTTGTTGAGGTCAAGCTTTGTAAATGCCTCGTCCACACTCTTATTGAACTGAGCCTCGTCGTTAACAAAGTCACGTACTGTTGATCCATCTATGATCACCACTCCCATTTTTCGTTGAAATTTTTTCCGCTCCCCTTTCTCTGTTGAAGGAATGAAGAAAGGACTGAGATGAGATTTCGGTGGCGATTATTAACTGTTCTAGGGAGACCTTAGATTAGTTCCAATCTTATATATACTCATTCTCAATTGAGTCCAATTCTATAAATTCTATCAATTTGATCCTCAACGTTTTCTTAAGAAATATCAGGTCTTTCTTATGATTTCCATCAAAATTTCTTCCAACTGACTCCCATTTTAGTACAATGTTAATATTTATAATTTTTTCTGTTCAATTGCGTTAATTCAACGCTGCTTTAGCGTATAGAATATGCATATTAAATTTAAATTATCAATAGAAATTGATAAAAGGATGCAATTGAGAAAAATAAGCAATTTTCAAAACCTAATTGATAAAATCTAGCAGTTTGGGATCCAATTTAATACACGTATATATAGGCTGAAGGCTTTTCTAGGGGAAATTTCAAATTAACCATTCTCAATTTTACCAAAAAAAGAAAAAGAAATTGTTAATTGGACTCCTGAAAGTTCAGATACTCCATCTTTTACAGAACACTAAAAGGAGGACTCAAT
>Ga0307515_10023748_pt1 | contig 10727 bp, 3 predicted proteins | sample 17_EM_MG_FD_194513 | JGI IMG/M metagenome (GOLD analysis project Ga0307515, IMG submission 194513) | Populus trichocarpa ectomycorrhiza microbial communities from riparian zone in the Pacific Northwest, United States - 17_EM | ecosystem: Host-associated > Plants > Roots > Unclassified | place...
GAAGCAAGTGTTTGGGGTTCTAAGTACTTCAAGGGTAACTTCAAGAGATTGGTAAAAGTGAAGACCAAAGTTGATGCTGGCAACTTCTTCAGGCATGAACAGAGCATCCCGCCTCTTCCAATTTCTATGAGGAAAAGAAAGTGAAGAGGAATTATCCAATAAATCATGCCTCCTTGGATTTAGTTCATTTGATGGAGGAGGCCAGCCTGTAGAGGTTGCAAATAATAGTTGGGACTACACTTTCCTGCCTTGTTTGCAAACTTCAATATTTTACCGTCATTTCTATCCAACTAGGTTTTGTAATAAATTATTGAGATGACGATTTTCAGTCATCACAACACATAGTGCCTTTTATTTTGTTTTATGAATAAAAAATATACTTGGACCTCTACAATATGACATACAATGTTCATTGATTTTATTATTGTTAGGACAATATTTTTTCATCAGAGAACCCTTTTGTTATAAAATCTATAATTATATATATTAAATGCACATTATAATTTCTTAGACTTTATGACTCTTCAATTTAATCTTTTAGTTTTTTTTATTATTAATGTGGGTGTCCGGGTCAGCTTGTGCGCATCTCGACTAATTCTACAGGCCCTAAAGTTAATGATCATGTAAGCTTCTAGTGGCACTGAGGGGACTCGAACTCGTGACCATTGAGGAGTAAACTCAAGGCTTGACCAGTTGAGCTACCCCTCAGAGTTATCTTTTAGTTTTTCATGACACTTGGGTTTCGTAATGTTTTTTAATGTTCTCATTTTCTTCTCCTATAAATAAACTATTTGTCTTTTATTCTAATCATTGAGAAAAATATACAAGAAAAAGGTATGAACTTCTCTTTTAAGTTTTATTCTGAATATGCATATTCTTACTTGTTTTTTATTTTTTAACACGTTATTAGCATGATTACTCTACTTAATTTATATTAATATCTCGGCACACATGAACTCCTATGTTACGTGTCTTGTATCAATTTCAATACTTTTTATCTTTTCATTATTGTTTGTACTTTGTGGAATATATTTAGCTCTGTAACTTATTTTGATTTTTTTTATTCATCAATATTTAAAGCTCTTAAAGAACTAGTATTGTAAGTTTTTTTTTTAAGAATTAAATAAATTAAGACTGCTATTTAGTTCTTTAGAAATACTAGTTCTTCAAAAACTGTATTTAAATAAATTAAATACAGTTTTTGAAGAACTAGTATTTCTAAAGAACTAAATAGCAGTCTTAAAAGATTTTTTTTGCTTTTATATTCATGATTTTATTTTATTAATTGTTTTTTTATAGATAATATTGAATCTGACGAAACTTGAATTTACTGCTCCTGATATATCTGGGAATCACTTTTTGTCATGAATCCTTGACGCCAGGATTCATTTAGAAGCTATGAATCTTGGAGAAACCATTAAAAAATATATTATATTTCTCAATCCACATACAAGTGTGTGATTAAAATTTTTATTTTTGTTTTTAAAAAATAATTATTAATCTGAATATTTGCGGGCAACCTCAAGTTGCTCTCAAGTTCTAATCACGTCTAAGTTTGTGTCATAAAATTATTTTCTACTTCAGTTTTATTTTTATTTTTAAGAAATGATTATTAATCTGAATATTTACGGGCAACCTCAAATTGCACTCAAGTTCTAATCACATCTAAGTTTGTGTCATAAAATTATTTTTTTTAGCGAATTTGATCTTTCCTGTGTTGGCTAGGATCATGAAGTTGCATCTTGGCTAATATCATGCGATTTGTTGCTCATGTAATCAATTATCCTGCATATTGAACACACCTTGTTTGATGGCTCTATATTTTCCAAACAGTATTGATTGTGAAACTATCCTGCATATATTACAGGACATTAACTATGCACATGATTTCCTGTTGGGGCTCACTCATTTCAAACAATTCTTCTCATCTGATTTGAAAGTGTGGGCTAGTGAAAACCTATTAAATCTTTAATAAGAATCATTATAACTTAAAAGCTTAAGTTGTTAGGTAAAGTTTTTGATTACTTGGTCATTAAAGTATAATATCATGTTAAAAAACTATCTTAACCCAAAAGTTTGAATTATTAAGTGAGATTTCAAGTTAAGAAAGAAAACTAAAAGGTGTAAGGAAAACATTGTTCACCTATACCTATAAACATTATGAAGAACTTACATTTCTTTCACTTGACATACAACTATTCCTTCCTCAGAGTATCAAAAACAACCTGCAGGTGCTCCAAATGAGACTCCAGTTTGGGGCTATAAATGAGAATGTCATTGAAATAGACGACGACAAATCTGCCCATAAATGACCTTAATACCTCATGCATGAACCTCATGAATGTACTAGGAGCATTAGACAGTCCGGATGGCATGACCATCCACTCATATAACCCCTAGTGATTTTTAAAGGTTGTCTTCCATTCATCTCTCGGTCTGATTCTAATATGATGATACCTACTTTTGAGATCAATCTTGGAAAATACATTAGACCCTTCCAATTGATCTAACATGTCATCTAGACACAGTATGGGGTACTTGTATTTTATTATGATCCAGTTTATGGCTTGATTGTCCACACACATACGTCATGACCCATCTTTTTTTGGAACAAAAAGGGCTGGCACGGCACAAGGATTCATACTTTCTCGGGTTTCTCTCTTGTCTTCTTCAACTGCTCCCACCAAGTAAATGTCCTTCAACCAGAACCTTGGTCTTTGTCTTCAGCTCGGTCATCCTGAGATTCCATCTGGTGATCCCCTCTAACCAAAACCAAAATGTTGCCTTCAGTTCGGTTAACTTGAAATCTTAATCTAGAGACCCCCTTTAACTAGAACATTGGTCTTTGGCTTCAACTCGATCAACTTGAGATCCCATCTAGCGATCCCCTTTAACCAAAAACAAAATGTTGCCTTCAACTCAGTTAACCTGAAATCTTAATCTAGAGACCTACTTTAACCAGAACCTTAGTCTTTGTTTTCAGTTTGGTCAGCCTGAGATCTCATTTGGCGATCCCTTTTAACTAGAACTAAAATGTTTGTTACTTCCCAGTCGCGGGGTTTTGAAAACTCGGTGCTTCTTGAAGATTCTTCCTGATAACATGGTTGATCTTCTTCTTTTATTGAGAATTTTCTAATAGTAAGGTTCTTCTCACTTTTCTTCTTGATTGTAAGGTTGAATTTCTTGGTGTTTGCTGATTACGAAGTTCGAACTTGGATTCCTTGCTATCATAGATCAAAGATTCTTTCTTTGTCCACTCAGATTCATCAAAATCTTGTTAGATTTCATTAAGGATTTCTTTTGTAAAAATACAAAAAATACAAAAACATTTATGCAATGCTTTGGGGTTAGATAACGTGCAAGCATCCTTACCTAGTTTGAAATATAAGCCCCCTTCTTTGATGCTCCATCTTCATAGGGTGCCTTTTTTTACTATTTAAAAGTCTTCTCTATTTTTTTGATTCATTATCTCATTCGAGTTTATTGTTTGTCAATCCTCCATTTAAATATAAGTGTAGTGCCCATCCTGGGTTGTCCGCCATGAGTATTGCTCTCATTGTTTATCAAGCTTAACCATGCCCCGAAGTGTGGTGTTGTTTGTTTCATCATGAAGGAGCTTAACAAATCATTTATTTCCTGGATTCTCTCAAGAATTTTTTCTGATTAGCTCTATGCATCATGCCAACAATCATCAACACGTTTTCTAATGTCGACCTCATCTTAGATCGTCAATCAGCCACAAATTTAATTACCTTCAGTTGAAACATACTTTTCAAGTATATGTTATCATCAACCTTCATGGAATTGTCAAGTCATCCACACATGCATCTCATAGCTTGCAGTTAAAGGCTCATTATTGTATGCTTAATGTTCTTCTTAATGAATTCCTCATAGCCCTTCTAATCAGATTATGAAAAGAAATGTGTTGTCATCATCAATGATATTTCTTTTATCACTCATATTAATATGGTGCACCTTGAATTAATGGGTTTCAAAGCAAATTGTACCCTAGTTAGTCTTGATGGCATGCATATTTCTAATATTTATCCATATGATAACATCTTTTAAGAGTCACTATATTTCAGAGGGTAAATCAAAATTTCAGACATGAAGATGTCTTTCAATTGCAGCGTTACTCTCAACTATTGTTGGAGTTCATTAAATCATAGGTGTTTGTCATTGCAAGATGTTAAACATAGCTTTGATGGATTTTACTAAATTATCATTTGATTATCTTTTTTTGCCCCTCATGTAATCTAAATATTGTTTGTTTTCCCTCCCATGGTCCACTATATTGCCCCTGACTGCTCAACTTTCCAACAATGATCAAGAAGTGTCGATGTCATTTTTGTTGAGGACTTTGTAAACTCGATCCATGGTCTTTTTGTTCAAGAATTTTCTTGTTCAGAAATCAACTCGCACATTTCCATGATCATATCTATTCAAGTATAATTATTGAAATGAAATCATAGAGATGTTAGTTTTTTAAAGTATTTTTGAAAATCAAGTTTCTTTGGTCAAAGACCCAACATATGTCATTCAATACATATAGTCATTTGATTGTTTTGTATTTTGAAAACAGAAATTGACATATTGTAAGATTAAAATAGTTTTTCTATGGTTCATTATGTCAATTTTAATCTCTGATTTTAGGTGTCATTTAATGGTACATGACAAGGTGACCTTCTGTGAATTTCAATACTAGAAGGTTTTGAGTAAAGATCAAGGTTCCATTGAAAATTTCTCTTTTGAGCATCCATTTTATCAGCATGTATAATAACCAATAGCTTAGTTCGTGAGGCCACGACCCTTATGAAAAAGCTCTTCAAGTTATGAGAGCGTCATTTATCAATTCAAATTGCTTACTTGATTAAAAAGAGCTTTTAAAAGCATGTAATGCAGTCTATCGTTCATGGCTATGAAAGAAAGGGAAATTCACAGGCTTAAAAGGTATTTGAGGGTTTTAAAGACCTAGGATCAACATCAACTATTCATTAATTCTGTTTCTCTTGATGTCTTTGTAGAGTAAATGACATATAACCATGCTATATATTTCATTAATAAATCTTGTTTCCTAAAACTGGACAAGAAACTTCATCATAATCAAACAATAATCATGCCTCACTCTTAACAGAATTTTTGATCAGTCAAAAACTTTCAGTGTTATCCATCAAGGTTAAACATTGGCATATAACCATGTCACTCCTTTCATTGTCAATCTCAAACGTAAAGAGAATATTAAAGCTCATTGCTCATCATTTATCTTCATGAGAATCTTTTAACTCAAATTTCAATTCAAATGATCAAGGTTTTATGTCAATCATTAGCCTTATCACTCCTTAATTTTATTTCACTATCTTTATAAAAGAATGACATATAATCATGTTCACCTAAAAGATCAAAATTATTTTAATAGATGTAAGGCAAATCTAACTTTTTCCTTTGATGGATAACCAATCTAATTATTTAAAGACATAAAAGGCTTTATTAAATACCAAAAGACATGTTTGTAGCTCAATTTTGTTTTTAGTATTGACTTTTGGTATTTGTTGTGTCTTTTTTAATTAAAAACCTTTTTTGCCCCTCTAGACTTGATATGTATTTTGTTACCTTTAACCTTGACTTGTCTTTTAAATGTAGACAATTTATACTTTTTGGCATTCATATAACATTCCTCAAAGTTTTCTTGGATGCCCTTCATTTTATGGTTTTTTTTTCACTTTTAGCCCTTTTTCTCAATAGTTGAGCTTCCTTTCTTAGCATTCTTTTTTACCATTGGTTCTAATATTGTCTTCATCTTTTCAACCAAAATGCTCTCGTTTGCCCCTAGTGTTAGGGTGTGTTCTATGTCAGGGTTTCTTTTTGAAAGAAAGATTCTATTAGGCTTAAATTGAGATTATAACGGATATATATTTTAAGAATTGTGAAAGAAATAAACAAAGATGATCCTTTCTCATTTCAAGAAGGGTGGGTTAGAATCGATAAATTTTAACCTCATCCAACATAATGATTTGGACTTGCAAGGAATTATAATTCGCAAGTCCATGACTACTGAATCCACTACATGTCATTATGCATACTTTTAAATTTAGCGACATGATGTGCGGTTCAATTTCATATTCAAAATTTGTTTAGTCACTCCATATTGTTTATCAATACATTTTAACAAACATCGAGTCATTTCTATAATCAAAACACTTTTAATCTTTAAGAATTGATTTGCCTTAATTTTGCATGTTAGAGTTTGGTCAAAATATTTTATCAAAATACCTTTTAAAGAAACATTTTTTTATTTCAAGACAATAATAAGACAAAGAACAAAGAACAATTTATTGAAAGTTTGTGATGCACTCATGATATAGGTAATTGCATATTATCTATGCCTCGTCAGCATTTTGCAAGCTAATGGTCATTATTAAAGATAGGGGTGACTATATAATAGGTACCATTATTCTTCACAAACTCAATTTGTTCCTTGCTTACCAACTTTCAAACTTGATACTTGAGATTTTTGTAGTTTTCAATCAAATAGCCTAGGACCCCACCATGATTTTCACATCTCTCATTTGGATTATACCACCTAAGAAATGATGGTTGCATGGGATTTAATATAGTCGAGGCAATAAGTCCATAGTCTAACAAATGCTGGTAAACAAACTTAAGTGGCAAATGTATGTCAATCTTTGACAAAGGCATTTGAGTAGTTAATGTTACATCAAGACCTAGTTGGACCACATAACTAATATTTCCCACCTAAAAGTCATATTCTGATTCATCTCTCGTTATTGTTTTGGAACCCCTGGTAGGCCTTCCAATGTTTCGCATTTTAATCGCTTGCATAGTTCTTTCAGCAATCCTCATGGCTTCATAGAAATTTTGAGCTGAGCTTCCCATCAAATGCTCATAATAAAAGGATTGGAAGGTGTTGGCAAACAACATTATCATTTCTATTTCTATCAACGAAGGTTGGACATGTGTTGTGTATCTCACCATCTTTTTTCATGGCCATCAGGCTGATTTTGTTAAAAGCAGTTTCCAGATTGAATTTATATTGCTTCAAGAATACGTTTACCAGATCCTTTCACTTATTAATCTTAGTACTTTCAATCTCATATATTAGCTCAATGCAGACCCTATGAAACTATCCTGAAAGAAATACATTAGCATTTTATTGTTATGGATCACTTCAATCATCTTGTTATAGTATGATCAGAGATGGGTGTTTGAGCATTTTAACCCGGTGTACTGATGAAGCTAGGCACTTTAAATTCTTTTGGCACCATAATGTTTGGAACCAAACAAACTTCAATTGCTAATACATGGTCAGTTGGATTATTTCCTTCAACTGCTCTTAATCTCTCTTTTAAAGTAGTCAATTTATCATAGTCCCTGAGACCGGTAGACCTATCATCAGAAGTTCCTTCCATTGTTAGATCCATGGTTAGCTTGAGTTGGCTAGATATGGCAAAAGGAATAAAATGTCTCTCAATTACCGAGTCTGCCCTAAAGTTCTGAGATGTGTGAGGGATATAGGCTGATGTTACTTCCACAAGAGGCTATACAAATGTTCCCTTTCCATTATTGAAACCCAGCGCTTCTTTGAGCAGATTTGTGAGTCTAGCTACTTCACATTTGATGCTCTCAATTTTCTTTTGACAATGAGCCTCTATTTAAGCCCTTTCTTTGTTTTCTATATTTTCTCTTAGTCAGGTGTAATAGACCTTCGGTGGGGGACTTACATTTTAACCTGTGAGCATGCATGTTAAATGTATAAGCATGTTTTTATACAAAGAACTCGCACTTCAAAGGATGACACATGGTTGTAACTCTTGCATGATGAATAAGAATTTTGATTTTTGCCTAAACTCTACAATGGAAATTTTTTAAGTGACGATCATTGTGTCACCTGTAAGTCATAAGCTCGAGATGCTTTAAGGAGGGCTTGCCTTGATGCAAAATTAAGGTAGCACATACAACCTAAGAACATGTTCTATTCATTAAGTGAGCATGAGTAGGTTTTCTATCTAGTCTTAAAAGGGTCTCATATCTGCCCTCCTAGATCAGGATAGTCGGGAATGGTATGAGAGGAAAGGATAAGGAATTCTTATCCTTTATCAGTAAAAAAAAAAAAGAATAAGAGTCATCAACTAGTATTTTGGTCACTAGGAACCGTAATTGGTCTTAGAGTCTAAGAAAAGGAACTAATTGTGTATAGAGAAGATATTAGCACTCATAATACGTCTTACCTGAGATAAATTGCATTGTTTATCTGTCTAATATAAAGTAAGAAAATATTGTATTTTCTAATTGTTGGTCTGTTTATGGTCAAAGAAAAGTCCTTATTAGTAAAGAGATATTTATCTTATCAGGTTAAGAACGTAATTGTTCTAATACCAATATAAAAATAACTGTCTTTTTATTTAATATTATAAATATATCTTATGTATAAGTTCATAATCCCATATATTAAAAAAAACAATTTGTTTTGGTATTTTTAAAATTTCAGTAGAAAACGAGTATTTTTTATATTGGATCAGTATTTTACAGTATAAGTCTACAACTCTGATATTAAGTGAAATTTATTATCACTATACATTACGTACTTCAAAATTTTAGTGTAGTAGAAAATATGTTAAACAAATCTATGAATGCCAAACCTTCCTTGCTATTAGAAAAAATTAGGAGAGAAAAAGGTAAGGAAGCATTGTGAAAGACTATTCTCTTTCAATATCAAATAAATCTCATAAGAGAGGAAGTCTTGTATGCTTAGATTAAAATGCTTTCGTGAATCAGACTGTGGTAAGTCAACTTGTATTATAAAGGTAGTTTTCGCTTACTGTCTTGGGACAAAAGAGATGGAGATAATAGAGATATAAATGTGTTTGATTGAAGAGAAACAAACAGAAACATTAAAAAAAAAAAATTATCTCTAGAACAATTTTGAAGTAATTTTTTATACTTTCAAAACATGAGGTATAGAGAGGATGTGTCTCTATAAACTATTTATTATTTTTTATTCCTAAAATATCCTTGTAAAAAACTCTAAATTCCAAAATTATCAAACTAAAACATGCAAGAATAAAAGTTGGTTGACTTGAGTCACTAGTTGAGGCTCAGGTCACGGGTTGGGTTGACCCGAGTCAATCTAAGAATAAATATGGTTATTATCATAGTTTTAAAAATCAATTTGGGGGTCGACCCAGGCAAGCCCTAAGTCACAAGTGGGTTAATCGTTGATCCAGGTCAATCTAAGGACAAAAATGATTATTATCATAGTTTTAAAATACGACTTTAGGGTTGACCCGAGTTAAGGCTCTAGTCACGTGTCAGGAGGGTCAACTCAAGTTGACCAAATCAATATAAAATAAAAGTGGTTATTATCATAGTTTTAAACATGGATTTGGGGGTCAATTTGGAGTAAGGTTCGAGTCACGAATTAGGAAGGTCAACCTAGGTCAATGTAAGGATAAAAGTTGTTATTATCATAATTTTAAAACCCGACTTGGGATCGAATGGGGTGAGGCCTAGGTCATGGGTCAGTAGGGTCAACACGGATTGACTCGAGTCAATGTATGGATAAAAGTGGTTATTATCATAATTTTGAAGTATTGATCAGTTATGCTTGGAATATCGGGTGATTTGGAGTAGTTAAGTACTGATATATTATAATTAAATAAAGATATACATTAAATAGATTATGTGAATTGTATAGTAGATAGATTTATAGATCAATAAAACATGTCTATTATAACTCAATTTTTTATCCATATTTTTTTTAAAAAAAATTTAACATATAAAAAAATTAAAAACATGTTTTCAATGAATTTGCCTTATTTTTAACATTTTCAGTGTCGTTGCAAAAAAATTTAAATTTTAAAAAAGATTCCAACGTTTTTTTTTAACGCATCATTTTTAAAATCATTAATTTTTTTATTATGTCTGTATTGATATTGTTTTTCTAAAACAAATTAAAATATAGAAAAATAATAAGAACATATGCTTCGGTAACGTCATCATCAACAACAGTAGTGGAAGATCTTCCTTCCAATAGCAGCCAATAAATATAATACGAATATAGTAAAAAACTACATGTTTTCTTTTCAAGAATGGGTCAAGTTTTTAAGAACCAAATATTGACACTCCCAACCATCTAGGTGGTGGCCCAGTGGTAAGAGCTTGGGACCAAGAGGTTTGCTCCCTCTGTGGTCTCAGGTTCGAGCCCTGTGGTTGCTCATAGATGGCCACTGGATGCTTACATGGTCGTTAACTTTAGGGCCCGTGGGATTAGTCGAGGTGTGCGCACTACCAGAAAACCGGAGAAAAGCAACGGAATTACCGACAGAATATTTCCGTCGGTAATTTATACCAACGGAAATAATTCCGTCTCAAAATCTATCGATATATACCGACGGATTTATTCCGTCGGTGATTCCATCGGTATATACCGACGGTTTCGCCGACGGAGTATACAGCTCGTCTGGAAATACGCAACGGCATGGTGACGTCAAGCGATTTTACCAACGGAAATTACCGAGGGATTCAAACTGAGATAGCCGTACAGTGACGTGGCGATTTCACCGACGGAATCACCAACGGAAGTAATCCGTCGGTGATTCCGTCGGAAAAAACCATTATATGCACCCATCTGCCGACACTCTCTTCCTCTGTTTCTCCTTCTTCTTCTTTCCCATCCCACCTCTCCCCTCCCAAACTGCAGCCAAACACCC
>Ga0307515_10023750_pt1 | contig 10727 bp, 8 predicted proteins | sample 17_EM_MG_FD_194513 | JGI IMG/M metagenome (GOLD analysis project Ga0307515, IMG submission 194513) | Populus trichocarpa ectomycorrhiza microbial communities from riparian zone in the Pacific Northwest, United States - 17_EM | ecosystem: Host-associated > Plants > Roots > Unclassified | place...
TGGCGACGGTGGCTGTCCGTATCCAAACTCGTAACAAGTAACCAGGCTAATCTGCTTATGGAAGGGACGCTCACTCGCTCTACGCCCTGGTGGCCCACGCCCACGCCTTACGCGCAATGAGAAACTCTCTCCAGCGGAACCCTTATCATCATGCTCAGGGGTCAGAATAAAACCTGTTCAATTAAATCGCTACAGACCCATTTCATCTTCAACAGCAGATCTGGCAATGCTCCCCCTTTGTATCACATTGCTACTGAAATCCGATGTCTATTCCCGCAAAAGGAGTTCTCTAATCCTCTGATATTCGAGTCCTGGCAGACGTTGGCGTTATCATCGTGGTGCAAAATTATGATAGCGAGATGCTGTGCATGGAGTGTTCCTTACTGTACCCACCCGTTGCAAATTGGGGTCGCGCAGATCGGTTTCACGTTCGTTCTAACCGTGGAAAAGGTTTAGACGCGGGAGCTTGACTTTGGCAGTCCCACCGAGTCTTGAGACGATCTGGCACAACGAACCCCACCACACAAGCCAACATTGGGAAAACCAACCATCAGACGCACTTTGTTGGCACTGGGTAAGTACATTGTTATAGGTATGTATTCTCAAATTATACTCCAGAGGTCACAGTAGTCAGTAAAATAGGAATCGGTCCGCCCGGCTTGGATTTGATTGTGTGATTTAGAGGTGGAATTTAGGTCAAGCATCCATGTTGGTAATCATTGCCTCGCCGAGATATCGAGACGGGCGCTTTTTTGTGATCGAACATTGTGCAATCGTAGGATTTTGTGTGAGGCAAACGGGCTCGACATCTCAGTATTAGCCACCAGAATTGCGGAGAAGAGACCCTTAAAACAAATATGCCGGAGAGCTGCATTTGCAAACGGTTCTTAAAAAGCAAAGGTTGGAGGAGGCTGAGAACATGCATCCATCCCACTTATCCTCCTCGAATTACCTCATTTGCACCTCATTTGCGTGCTGGGACCCGTCACTTGACTTTGCGGGCCAACTATTCCTGAGATGCCCAAGGCACCGCAGACCGCGTGCGGGAAGTTGCGTCAGCGTTTCCATCAATTGTTCTCGTTTCTCATATTATTATGATGCGGGTTACTTCTAGATATCAATGGGTGCCAAGCATTCTCGCACCGCCTCCCGCCATCGTGCACATCCACGATCCAGGCTGCAGGAACTTGCGAGCAGGGTGGCCTTGTTTACTGGGTTAGCTACGGATTGCCGGTCAGCACTACTGACCAGTGGGCCTTGAATACTTCAGCTTGCCTTTGGCGGAGTTTGCATACTCGCTCGGAAACGAGATGACATTCGTGTCTCTGCCCTCGAATTTTCAAGACGAGATGCAAAACTCGATATCAAGTGGGCTGAAGTCCCGCTGAGCCAATGGATAAGAGGGTGTGGCAATCCAAGATTGCTGCAATTTCTTGGATTTCTCCCGCACGGCACAACGCTATTCGCTTAGTACCGCCAAGCCAAACTTTACTTCTCGAAAAGGAGACGGACCCCTGTCTGGTCGTCCCTTGGTTGCCCCCCTCGAACATTTCTAAAATAATTTCGAGTTGCCCTTCCTCGACAACCCTTCGCTGCTGCCGCCTTTTCTGCGCCTCTACAGTCCTGAGTCCATCATCTTCATAAGCCGCACAGAACCTAGATTTCTATCTGTGTCACATCCCTGCTTCAAAAATTTCGAATTCCGGTCGTCTCTCAACCCCACAGAAGGTTGATAGAAGATGGCTCCCGCAGACGAGTACGTCCCCCCCCCGCGCGCGACCACGACAGTGCTACTACGCTTCAAAGTTCCATCCCACTGACATTATATTACAGGCAAGTCGACATTCTCGTCATTGGCGCTGGCCCTACAGGCCTTGGTGCTGCGAAGCGCCTCAACCAGGTTGTGAGATTTCCCTACACCGCTAATGCCAGATAGGACATTGACGATGTTAGAATGGACCATCATGGATGATTATCGATTCAAACGAGACACCCGGTGGTCTTGCCTCCACAGATGTCACTCCTGAAGGCTTCGTGAGTCTGCCACTCCCCAATGGTGAAGATAGAGTCTAATCCCGTGCGGCGCAGCTCTACGATGTCGGTGGCCATGTCATCTTCTCCCACTACAAGTACTTTGACGACTGTATCGACGAGGCGTTGCCCAAGGCCGAGGACTGGTATACCCACCAGCGTATTTCCTATGTGCGCTGCAAAAATCTCTGGGTCCCATACCCATTCCAGAACAACGTCTCCGTCCTGCCAAAGGAGGACCAAGTCAAGTGCATTGACGGCATGATCGATGCTGCTTTGGAAGCACGCACCGCACACACAAAGCCAACGAACTTCGATGAATGGATTGTCCGAATGATGGGAACTGGAATTGCTGACCTGTTCATGAGACCATACAACTATAAGGTTTGGGCGGTCCCAACTACGAAGGTATGCGCCAAGTAATATTTCGCTTCAGAGTTTTGCTAAAACGATACAGATGCAATGTGCCTGGCTTGGAGAGCGCGTTGCCGCACCAGATGTAAAGACCTGTGTAAAGAATGTCATTCTCAACAAAACCGCCGGAAACTGGGGTCCTAATGCTACCTTCCGATTCCCTGCCCGGGACGGAACTGGCGGTATCTGGATCGCCGTTGCGAACACTTTGCCAAAGGAGAAGACCCGCTTTGGAAAGCAGGGAGAGGTCTCAAAGGTCAATGCTGAGGCTCACACCGTTACCTTGAAGAGCGGGAAAACCATCGGATACAAGAAGTTGATCACTACCATGGCTGTGGACCAGCTCGTGGAACAGATGGAAGACAAGGAGCTCATCACCTTGAGCAAGGGTCTGTTCTACTCTTCCACTCACGTCATTGGCGTCGGTGTTCGAGGAGAGCGCCCCGAAAGAATCGGAGACAAGTGCTGGGTAAGTCGCTTGTAATGATTGGACGCCTGCGCTAACCCACACTTAGCTCTACTTCCCAGAAGATGACTGCCCCTTTTACCGTGCGACCATCTTCTCCAATTACTCCCCATACAACCAGCCAGAGAAGTCTGTCAAGCTCGCAACTCAATATCATGCAGATGGCAGCAAGGCCAAGTCCAGTGAGCCAAAGGAAGGTCCTTACTGGTCCATAATGCTGGAAGTTTCTGAGTCTTCAATGAAGCCTGTGGATCATGCCAACCTCCTCAAGGATTGCATTCAAGGTCTCATCAACACTCAGATGATCAAGCCTGAGGATGAGATCGTCTCTACCTATCACCGTCGCTTCGGTAAGCTTATTTCCATACCCAAATGCTATTCTTTTGTTTGAGAGCTCGGGGTCTTCACGGGAGCTTGCATGCGCTTTCGTCTTTGAAGCCCGGCTCCCCAGTTCATGAGATAGCTCTTACAAATCACACGAAATTGCCAAACTAATTCGACGATTAGATCACGGGTACCCAACTCCCTCCCTCGAGCGTGAGGGTGTTCTCAAGGAACTCCTCCCCAAACTCCAAACTATGGACATTTACTCTCGTGGACGATTCGGAAGCTGGAGATATGAAGTCGGTAAGTTTCGGCCCCCCATTGCATTTCCAGCTTGAGCAACGCTAACACGGCAAAAGGCAATCAGGATCAGTATGACTTTTTCTCGCTCTTGGCTCTCATAAAAATTCTCAGATCACAGTGCTAATAAGGTGATAGTTCATTCATGCTTGGCGTTGAGGCCGCGGATCACATTGTGAACGGTGCGGTTGAGCTTACTCTCAACTATCCCGATTTCGTCAACGGCCGCAAGAATGAGGAGCGACGACTTTTCCAGGGAAACCACGTCTTCCACAACAAAGCCACCGACAAGGCTGATGCCGCTGGCGATGCCAAGATTGTTGACATCGAGGCAAATAAGGCGGGACTCACCAACGGAACCAACGGCACTCTGCCTACTCGGGAGAGAGCGTCGTCTAAGGCTCATTCCAGCTCCCACCATAGAAAAACGTCCAAGAGTGTCAAGTAGAGAGTGCTTCGACTTCGAATTCCAAGTTGGAATGTGGTTGTTTTCTAGAGTATTAGATTTGCACACGCATTTGTTGCTTGGAGCAAAAGTGTGATTGTTGTTGCAATTTCAGCGCGTGTAAGGGGAACCTTGAGCATCTGTCGAACCTGAAAGAGAGTCTGGGGACTGGGGACTTGCTGGTGTTTGCTAGGATATATCCATTTGTGAGCTTTTCATAGCTAAACACTGCATGGCGAACACCAAAAGGCGGACTTGGAGGACTGCTGACCGTAATTTACCCGCGCATAGAAAATAGAACGCGTTCTTTCCGCAGATTGGCTTACCAGCTGTCAAGAGTTGCGAACCTTGGAAAACAGTGGACAAATTTTTGCCACATTAATGTTTGCGTTCCATCTGTCAAGTCCCACGAATCGCCGTTGTGGACCGGTGCAGTATTTCTTTTTTTATTAGCAGAATTTTGAAAATCTGATCGGCCCACGTTTTGTGGCGGCTCTCGGCTTATCTATTATTTGGCTGCCCGAAGTGCGACACCATTTCGTCATAGCCAACTTTCCCACCCGAGCCATGTTCTCTCAAATCAGTATAGCAACAGTGTGCATGCACAGAAGTGACGACTTTCCTGGGTATCGAATCAAAGTCGCTCTGTATTTGTATCTTCATCTTCTGAAGTGCCCCAGAATGTGTACTTTCTAGGCCGTTTTTGTATTTCTTCACCGGAGCCTTCCTCCTACCCCTGTCTAAACAAAATGACGTAGAGAGCGCGCCAAGGACCGCCTTGGAATCGTCGATTGCGGGTACAACCAATCATCCGTTGCATGGGTGAGAACTCCCTTTTGCTCGCCAGCGCGTGAGAGTACTGTATCCACCTAAAACACATGTTCGGCGTGTCGACAGCCGTATGAATCCTTGATATGACTCAAAGAGAAGAATGAGACGAAAGAGATGACTTGAGATCCCGACAGAAGCAGCAGTATGGATGGCGGTACGGTCGCGCTGGGGGATGAGATGCTGGATCCTCCGCCACGGCTCTACGAGAGATTGCGACACATAGCTGGCTACACCTTTGACGAGTCGGAACCCCCCTTTCACTCTTCTTACGATAACTGGCAAGCTCTCCCTTCCATCTCCTCTGATTCTTACGTTACTGAGAGATAATAGGCAAGTGTATGGGACGAAACATGTTGTGCATAATCCGAGCAATGGCAATCTCTCGAGAACCGAGTCGGAACGCAACAGCCCACGCCCCGAGGGTCAAAACCACATCGGATATCGAAAAGCAATCAGTGAGAGCGGAAGTGAAGCCAGCGGGTCTCACGATTCCCAAGAAGACATCATCGAGCCGAGGGCGATCAACGTTGTTGCACGGGTATCCGCACATGCTTTGCGGGAAGAACGGGCATACCACATCTGCAAAAATTTAATCAAGAAAGTCGATCCGGAGGGAAACCACATCATCAGGCCGATAGATCTCACGCGCTTACCAAGTCAGCAAGGGGATAAGGGCCCGATTGTCGTCTGCATTTTCGCCCATCCGGGCCCCAACTACCTCCCGAAGGTTATCGACTACGGGCCAGCTTGGTATAAAGGTAGGAAGGCGGGGGACAAGAATGACGAACTCGAGGCTTTCCGGGAGGAGTTCGTCCCCAAAGAACAGGTTCCTCTACAGACTTTTCTTGACTTCGCCATCGGTGCCTCCGAATGCCTCGAAATCCTCCATCATGGCCAAAGAATCGTGCATGGCGAGATCAGAGGGGATGCTTTCCACATGAATTCAGAGACAGGTGGTGTTAGATTGATCAACTTTGGGTCTGGATTACGGACTTTCGAACATGGGCTGACTTCCACTGGATGGTCTACACTTTCTAAAGAAATCGGTGCCAAGACCAAGCTCTCATACATGAGCCCAGAACAGACTGGCCGTATGCCTGCGGAGCCTGATAGTCGGACAGATATCTACTCTCTGGGGATTCTCTTCTGGGTCATGTTAACCCAGCAGCCTGCTTTCGATGGCGAAACACCAATGGATATTATTCAGGCAGTGTTGGGCAAACGGCTGCCGTCAGTGTCGAGCATGAGAATGGACATTCCCGATGTCATAGGAAGAATTATTCAGAAAATGACAGCGAAGATCATTGGTGATCGATACCATTCTGCGAGTGGGCTCCGGTACGACCTGACAGAGGTTAGGAGGCTTCTGGGCGTTGGAGATTCAGCATCTCTGAAGCATTGGCAGATTGCCACCAAGGACGTTTCCTCATTTTTTATCCTGCCAAACGTGATGATGGGCAGGTCCAAGGAGCACGACGAGGTTGTCAAAATCATCGACAAGGTCGCGAAACGGCATATCATCGGCCAGAAGCAAGATATAGGGAGCATTTCTTCCGGATCAAGCATATCTCTGGAACTTTTGGAGCAGGCGATCGGAGGAGATAATTCAAGCGAAGGAGATAACACCAGCTCCGCTGAAGGGCGATCAAATTCTATGAGTGGAGGCTTGTCTGTAGAGCCCAAAAATTCTTACAAAAGTGGCTCAAGTCAAGTGCGTTCAGGACCGAATTCTCAACACAATTCTATGGATAGTCAAGATGGGCTTTCTCGCCACAACAGTGTGTTGAAACCTTGGGAGAAGAACAGTTCGCTATCCTTAGATTCGAAAAGTGTAACAGACAGCCTGAATTCCGGCATGAATTCAGACACAGCACAGAAGTCGCCAAGCTCTGAAGGGGTAGGAAGCCTGACAAGCCATCGAAATAGTCAGAAGTTTAAAAGGAAAGGTCGATGCGAGGTGGTCAGTATCTCAGGTACTGCAGGCTTAGGGAAGAGTTGCCTTGTTCAATCGGTCCAAGTTGAAGCCCGCCGCAGAGGATATTTTGCATCCTCCAAATTTGATCAGGCAAAGAAGACTCCGTTTGGTCCGGTCCTCAAACTCCTCTCGAGTCTCTTTAAGCAAGTTTTCTCCGAAAGTAACACCAACACAGCATTCCACCACATGCTCAAGCAGTTTGTTCGACCCGCTTGGCCACTTCTCCACAGAGTCTTAGGCCTTCCAGAATTTTTACTAGGTGCAATGAGCACTTCTCAAAAGTTGGGTCACTCGAGCTCGTTATCTCAGGTCTACAACAAAAGCCTGCGGGCAGAAACCAAGAGACGAGACTCATCCCCTTCGAGCTCACATAACAGCTTGTACAGTTTATCTCTCGGTGCTCAAAGTTCTCAAGATTTCCTCCGTGCTGGAACTGCCACCAAATCGATGCGATTGATGAACACCTTCTTGGACGTTCTGCGTGTCTTCACACAGCATAAATTCATCTGCTTTTGCTTGGACGATTTGCAATTTGCGGATGACGAGTCATTAGATTTGATCACCCAGATCGTGGCTGCTAGAATGAAGGTATGTAGTGGGCGGAAATCCGTTTCCCGTTTGAAGGAGTCTTGATGATCGCGGGAGGCATTGTCCCAATGCTCGGTAACAACCTTTATCGAGCAATGGCTAACTCTTTTGGTGCCCGAAGATGATTATAATAGTGACTTACAGGCCGGACGAGGTGCTTCCAGAGCGAATAAGAGGCATAATTGACCCGCCCCAGACAGAGGGTATCAGTTTGCGCCCCCTGATTCCTCAGTGCCTGGCCATGCTGATTTTAGGCAGAGCATATCAAAGCCGCAGGCGTGGGTATCACTCGCGTCACACTAAAACCTCTGACAGAAGAGGACATGGTCGATTACGTCGCGGCAACCCTTTCGCGGCCAAAGCCGGAGGTAATCCCCCTGGCCGCCGTCATCCATTCAAAAAGTGCTGGCAACCCATTCTATATGAGAGAGATGTTGGATACTTGCCATCGAAAGCAATGCATATATTACGATTACAGAGAGAGCCGCTGGTGTTATGACCTCGACAAGGTGTTCAAACGCTTCGAAACATCCAGCTATACGGATATACTGAACCATGAGTTCGTTACGAGCCGCTTGAACGAACTGCCAGCTCCTTCACAATCAATCCTTGCTTGGGCTTCTCTAATTGGCTCGAGTTTCAGTTTCGAGTTGGTGCAGAGACTTCTAAGTGGGGAATTCGATTACGACGATTCGACTCCTCATAAGGAGCCCAGCCAGCCGTACTCGTTGTCCCATTCACAACAAGATGTCGTAGAGGGTCTTCAAGCTGCCATTCAAGCATACATTATTGTGGCCACGGAAGACGATGATCGATTTAGATTCGCCCATGATCGGTACATGCAAGCCGCTTCCTCTCTTCGCAAGTGCAATGGACCGAAGATGCATTTCATCATCGCTCAAACGCTCATGAAATATTATATTTCCGAAGAACAGAGTCGACCAACCACGGCAGTGCATATCTCCGAATGTGTAGAGATCATCAGAGAGCGTGTTAAACACAGGCAGTCATTTAGGAAGTTGCTTTTCGATTGTGCGACGTCCGCCACGGAGAGTGGAGCGAGGTCGACGGCTGCAAGATATTACACAAGTTGTTTCGCGCTGCTGCAAGACAATCCATGGAAAGATGGCGAAATTGACGTGTATTATGACGAGACTCTACAGTTCTATACCAGAGCGGCCGAGTGCTACCTGTACATGGGATCATATTCGGAAGCTAAGCGACTTCTATCGTCCGTCTTCTCCAATGCCAGAACTGCTGTCGAAAAAGCTCCTGCTTGGGTCTTACAGTCCAGAATCTACGCACAAGAGGGCGATTCTCAATCTGCATTCAAAGCCTTAAAGCAGTGTCTGGCAGGACTAGGTGTGGATGTGGAGGACGAGCCTAGCTTTGAGAAATGTGACGCTGAGTTCGAACGGCTGATCATCAAAATTCAGTCCATCGACCAGAATGATCTCATCAAACGAACCATGGCAAAAGACTCTAATCTTGCAGCAGTGGGAGCAGTTTTAGTTGAGACTATAAGCGCTGCCTTCTGGACGGACAGGCTGACCTTCTATCAAATGTCGTTGGTCATGGTCAATACCCAGCTTACTTGCGGCAACTTCCCTCAATCCGGAATGGCGTACCTTCACCTCGCATTGATCGCCATTACCAGATTTACCATGATCAAATTCGCCACTGAAATGGGCAATCTGTCACTGGCAATCATGGCGAGGTGGAGGGATCCGTATACAATGGGCCGTGGTAGCACAACATATTCCCTCTTCATTGGACATCTTTCGAACAACCTGCAAGAGTCGGTAGCACAATTGGAAGGAGCCGTCGAATATGCCATTCAGACTGGGAACAGAATCACAACAATATTGACTTTTGGCCTGCTAGGGAATCTCAAATTCTTTGCCAGCGAAAACCTCAATGAACTGGAATCTTTTCTTCATTTTGGAATCGAGGAAATTCAGGATTGGCAGCTTGATACGCGTGGTGGGACCATGGGAATCGCTGTCCGCCAAGTGTGTCGTGCGCTACAAGGCAAGACCTTTACAAAAGATCCTTTGGGGATCATGAGTGACGACTCACACAATTCTGAGGTGTACAAAGCTTGGCTAAGGAGCTCCTTAAGGAACAGCGATCGACCGCTCTTGTTTTATGAGGGAATTGAGATTGCTCCCTTATTCTTATACGGCCATTACCAGAGAGCTATCGAGATCGGATCGACGTGCCTTGAGAACATCGATAACATATGGTCGGCTCGCAATACTCGATTTACCATGTTCATGCACGGCTTGTCTCTGGCGGGCTTGATGTGGGATAAACTCCAGAATCCACTGAGACGAGTCCAACCCAAAAATGACAACCATCATTCGAATGTCGGATTTGGCCCATCGGAAAATGAGCTTCTCAACGACGTTGCACAAGTTACATCTCAGATGAAAGAACTGCGGAAAAAGATCGTTGACTGGCAAGCTGTCAGCGATATCAATTATCTTTGTTGGTCGGAATTGCTCGCTGCCCAGATCTCTGAGATGGAGGCTGATCATGCTGGGGCGATGGCTTCCTACGAGAAGAGTTTGGATCATGCTGCGGCTCATGATTTCGTGTTCGAAGAGGCGCTCGGAAATTATCTCCTGGCTGGATTCTTCTTGCGGACCAGCTCGAGGCGAGCAGCTAAGGGGGCACTGCGAGAAGCTTTATCCCTTTACCGAAATCTCGGTGCTACCGGTATGTATATTCTCGAGTCTGTTTGTGCCCCTATATGGTCCCCGAGTTTTGCAACATTGCAACTTCCTAATGGAGTAATACTGACTAGAGATTCCAGGTGTTGCTGAATATATCGAACAGGAGCACAGTCTTCTATTGCAAGGACCGACAAAAAACGATCGTACAGCCGATGCTTTTGCTCAAACAGACTTTGCGGGCGATTCGGCTCCCGTGCAATACACAACGCTAGAAGGTAATGAGGATGAAGAACGCCCACAGACTCGAGCTATTATAACGGAAACACGTGGCGATCGCATTGGACAATGGCAAGGGGCTTCAGCTCGACCTGATGTTGGCTCAGGCTTACCCGCTCTCGATATGCTAGATTTGACGTCAATCTTAGAGAGCTCGCAGGTCATCTCGAGCGTATTGCAAGTGGATCAACTCCTCAAGACGATGTGCGAGATTATTCTTCAGAATTGTGGTGGCCTGGCAACTTCTGCTGCTATCGTCGTCGAAGAAGATGATCCAGTCGGTTGGAGCATTGCAGCGAGTGGCGATTCTGAGAAAGGAGCGGTGGCACATATCCCAGGAATTCCTCTGAATGAGACAGCTCTCGTGGCTGAGGGTGTTATTCTTTACTGCACTCGCTT
>Ga0307515_10023751_pt1 | contig 10726 bp, 2 predicted proteins | sample 17_EM_MG_FD_194513 | JGI IMG/M metagenome (GOLD analysis project Ga0307515, IMG submission 194513) | Populus trichocarpa ectomycorrhiza microbial communities from riparian zone in the Pacific Northwest, United States - 17_EM | ecosystem: Host-associated > Plants > Roots > Unclassified | place...
ATTAATACCTTAACGAGAATTAACCTATCGGCGCGTCTCCCTTAATACCCTACTCGTATAATAACTGGTTAAATGTGCTACAATTAACAGTATACCTTAAACCAATGAATTAACTATGGCTAGTAGTACGATAGCATATCAATTGATTGAATAATCGATAACGTCTCAAACTACCTACCAATCGACGGTAGACCTTGAGAAACCGACAGACGGATTGTGCCGTTACGCCTGCGATCCGAATGCGATCCGAATGCGATCCGAACGCGACCCGAACGCGATTCAAATGCGAACCCGACCGACCGTCGTGCCGATATGCCTGCGACACGAACTACGACTTTGACAACGACCGTATGAGTTCATCAACGATCGACTGCTCCCTTACTGATTCGATTGTTTTCTTCTCAACCTACAATAATCCTTTTCGACTGACACTAAGCTACGCATACTGGGGAACGACTACGGTTAATACTGAGTTATACAAGCTTACCTCAGGCATTTGTACACTTCGACAACGAGGTTAATACTAAGCTGTGTAAGCTTCGATAACGAAATCGATTTAGACGAACTGGATAATAATCGCGCCGTTATGCCTGTAATCCGAATGCGATTTAAACGCGATTCAAATACAAACCGATTAACTAATTGTGCCGTTATGCCTGCGATTAATCGACCAATAATAGCGCCGATACGCCTGCTATCTATTATCAGACGCTAGCACCGTACTGCTACCGAACAGACAAGAGCTCGTGCCGATACGCATGCGAGCTATATTTCTTTTTTTATGGCTCGGGGCGCGCCATATTAAAGGAGGGGGCAGAGAGCTAGGAGGTACTAAGTTCTAAGAGAAGGAACGACAACCACGAAGGACTTCTAGCGATATACACCTCTCACAGCAGCAGGATGGCTGTATGCCCTACGCTAACCTAACAACGACTGTGCTACTACGCCTATAGCCTAACCAACAGACCGATCGTGCCGATACGCCTGCAATTTACTAGCCAACTAATAGATCGAGCTTCGAACGTTCGACTACTGTCACTACCTAACGCTTGCACCGTACTGCTATCACGATCGACCCTTGCTGCTCTGCCTGCAGCTGATCCCGATTTGACCATCGCTGCTCTGCCTATAGCACCACTACCGACTTCTACTGCCCTGCTTGTAGTAACAACTGTATATAAGGTGGAGCTTTGCCCCTTATATAACCCTGCCGCTTGCACCATACTGCTACCCCAAATAGATAACTGATTGTGCCGTTATGCCTATGATCTACCGACCGAATGATAGCGCCGATACGCCTGCTATTATAATAGACGCCTGCTGCTCTGCCTGCGGCTGACTAACCCTCGCTGCTTTGCCTGCAGCCAACTAACACCTGCTGCTCCGCCTGCAGCTAAACGATCAGACCATCGCTGCTCTGCCTATAGCACTATAACTAACTTCTACTGCTTCGCCTGCAGTAATAACTGTATATAAGGTAGAGCATTGCTTCTTAGGTATACCCAGCCAGATAGAGCATAGCTCTCTAGAAGGCAACCCCGTCGCTAGCACCGTACTGCTACCTAAATTAATAAGCTCCGCGCTGATATGCCTATGGAACTATAACCTATTAATAAGACTTTGTGCCGATATGCCTGCGAATATGACCCCGTCGCTAGTACCGTACTACTATTAGACCTCTGCTGCTCTGCCTGCAGCTAATTGACCTTTACTGCTCTACCTGCAGCTAAATATAATACCTTGCTACGTTACTGTAGCCAACCAACACCTGCTGCTCTGCCTGCAGCACTATAACCGACTTATACTGCTCTGCCTGTAGTAGTAACTGTATATAAGGTAGCTCTGCTCCTTAGAATACACCTTGTCGCTAGCATTATACTGCTAGAACTAGATAAGTTACTGCGCTAATACGCCTGCGGAATAGATAAGATCTCGTGCCGATATATATGCGAGCTACATTTCCCTAACCCTCCCACCCTTATTTTCGCCTGCCTTTTTATAAGAGGGGGAGTAGGGGGGTTTTCTTTTTTTTATAGCTCGGGGCGCGCCATATTAAAGGAGGGGGTAGAGAGCTAGGAGGTACCGGAGTTCTAGGAAGTCTTAGAAGGAGGAACGACAACTAACGGAGGGCTCCTAGCGATATACCTCCCGCAGTAGCAGGAGCTGTAGGATGGCTGCCTGCCCTAAGTATAACAAGGTATAGCGATATACCCCCGCAGTAGTAGGAGCTATAGGACTGCTGTAAGTCCTATGTTAACCAGCATCGCGATTGAGCGCCAAATACTAGATTTTTTTTTCTTTTTCTTTTCTTTCTCTTTCTTTTCTATAAGGGGATAAAGCCTGAGGGCAGGCTTTCTTAAAGGAGGGGGTGATGTTACGGCACCGTTACAGACCCTAGTTAGGGGCTCTCTTGGAGACTTGGCGCCTGTATATAGACATGTCCTTTCCTTGACCTTCTTCTGCTCCTTAGCTTAGTATCTTCGTAATACAGCATTCTATAAGCTTCGGTTCAGAGGCATTTATACGAGCCGTAACACAACCTACTATTAGCGCTAATGCACTTAATAGCAGTTACTATTGTCCGCTTAACACCCGCGCCTCTATAGTCTTATAGATCGTCCTTACCTATAAAAACTTTAACGGAGCTGAGCATACTTAGTATAACTCCGGTCTTATCTATATTATAAATATTTTCTAGTAAAGTAGCCAGATTCTATAGTACCTTTCTAATTACCTTAAACCACTCTTTAATCTTATTATATATATTATTCCTATAATGTTTTTAGTTAATTGCCCGGACTCTTCTCGCATTAAGTTTAGAATAGCGTTTCTTAAAGACCTAAGGCCAGTTCTTACCTAGAGGCTTAATTGGTTTATTTATAAACCACTAGCAGCCGACACTAAAAGCTAGCGAAGGTATAAACTTAATTTGTATAAGTTGCCTAAAATTAAATATTAGTAATAAAAACTTAATAATAGCTTTCTCCTCCTCTAGTGACGGCTCGAACCATCGAACAAATGTCTCAACAGAGACTTAAACGAATGCTTGCAAGATCAAGCGAACGAATGCTGTATTATGAAGATATTAAGCTAAGGAGCAAGAGAAGGTGGTGAGGCGACGTCTATATACATATGCCAAGTCCTAAGCGAACCCCTGACTAGGTGACGCGCTCCAGCGCCGTCACACCTCTTAGGTAAGGTATTGCTGGCTTTAGGCCTATTCCTCTCTTAAGCGTTATCCGTAACTACAATAGTAGAGGGTAGAGAGAGGAATATCGCCCTATTTTAATAGGGCAGTATATATTCTAGGCACATCTATAGGAAGGCCTTTTACTAGCACCTGGCTAGCTCGGTCTATATTAGCAATTATAGTAATAGGAAAGAAATAAGTAAAAGGCTAACAATAACCCCATACACTTAACTTCTAAAAATAGCCAGCATATAACCACTTAAGGAAGGAAGCTTCTAGAAGAGCGCCACACTTTACATTATTTTAGCATAGTGTAGAGTATAATATAACTAGCTAGATATACAATATATCACTATATAAGCGCGCTAAATCTACACGCCAAGCTGCAGAGCATACCTCCGCATAGAGAAACTTAAAAGTGCATACTTTTTAAGAGCTAAGCGTCTTCAAATCTTAGAGGTATTCTTTTTTCTTAATAGAATTATTGTCTTAAGGCTCCAAAATCTAACAATACGTAGATAGTTATAGTAGAGTAGGGGTACAAAGCTGATATAGTTCTAGATGCTGTAAACGGAATAATTAACAGCATAACTAAGACTGTTGTATTTTTCTCGCTATAGATTGGTGTCGGAAGGAGAAATATCTAAAGAATAATAATATATTAATTATAACTTTATAGACTTACAAGGTAAAGACTTAAGGTGCCTAAATAATAAATTTATTTCAGCGTGGGGGGTTTTTCGCCCCTTAGGGAGGGACGTTACTAATGTATTATATCTATCTCCTGCTTAACTCCTAGTTATAATGCTGGTACAGCAGCGAACTTTATATACCAAAATACTCGTCCGTTAAGTTTCTTTATTAATTTAATATTAGGTCACGTAGATAATATGGAAGTCTATATTATAGCCCAATCTATATAATAAAGAGTTTCTAACTCCAGTTTAAAGTATCCAGCTCGCACACGCCTATGCACTTACCCGTACTACAAAGGCATTCTTTTTACTAAATTATGTTTTTATATATTGTGTTTTTATATTTATTGTTAAGCAAAAGCTTTAGGCTAAGACTAAATAGGACCTTTATTGGCTTATACATGAATAAAGTTAATAGGCTACTTTTGCGTCAGATCGGCTCACTATTGTAAATAACTATATCCTATGTAATAATGCCAAATTCTAAAGGGTCTACCTTAATAACCTCAAATTCAACTTGCTCTATGCCGTTATAAGCTATAAAGTTATTACCTTAGTATACTGGCCGGTATGCCCCCTAAAAGTAGAAAATAAGAAAGTTATTAAATAGTAAATTAGTAATACTGCTTTAAATAGGACGAACAGCAATACGCTTAGCCTAAATATAGTTAGTATTATTATTAAATCGATAGAAATACCTACCGGTTTAATATCCAGATATAGATATATCTAAATGCTATTACCACTCGCGACTTAAAGATTATTACGAATAATATAATCTACTTAAGCGATACTATCTTCTAGCTTATTATTCTTTAATATAATTAGGACTATACTTTTTCCTACTTAACCTTTAACTAATATAATGTTCCTATAAGAAAACTTAGAGGTATTTATAGTATTATTTAAAAGGGCGATAATAGAGCTGTTAGTGCTAATAGTTTTAGCAACGCTGTTATTAATTAACTTAGTAAATATTTAAAGCTTTATAATAATGCTTAGACACTTATATTAAAGAATTTACTCTGCTCTTTTTATAATTAATAGATATTATCTTATCCTACGAGAATGTTAGATAAAAAGGATATATAAGTAGTTAAGCGTATATTAGGAGAATATATTTTTTAATAACCTCCACACTAAAGATCTTATTTATTCCACGTTTTAGTTATAGCCAAAGTTCTATAAAAATGATTTTCTGGGGGAAGAGACCGTTCTATATACTAAAATTATATAAAAATCGATTTAGGTAAAGTTTTAACACCCTTATAGAAACCGTTTCCGGAGTTATATAGGTACACTTTACATACTAAAAATAGCGCGTCCTATCTTAGGGTCTAGATTAACAGTTTTCTTCTCCTTTTATATTTATTGATAAAACTAGTTATATATATTACGTCAGACAGCTTTAAGGAATTAAAAAGTCACTTTCCTAAACATTTTAATATCCTAGGATATTAAAAGGCCTGTGGGTTATATATATATACTAGTATTTAAAGCAAACCCTAGCTTATTTAGCATTAACTAAACCCACATAGTGTTCCTGTTAGAACTCGTGTTAGGATTATATTAATAAGGATCTAAGCTATTTATATAGGGGGGAGGGACCCCCTATAGAACCCTAAACTAGGTCCTATTTAGCTTTTAATAGTTTTATATTTTAGTAGCTAGGCTTAAATATTATACTCCTATTATCTAAGAGATTTAAGGATTAGCTAATCGAGACCCTAGTCTTATAGTTAATATTATTATAATATAGTAGCGAAGGTTCTTTAATTGGAATATAAGAGCTACTTAGTTCTAATTTATAGCCTAAATTAAAAAACCAATAAGAGACGCGAGCGAGATAGAGTTTTAGACAACTGCGGTAGGATAATCTTATAGGGCATGTAGGCCTTAATAGGCGTATAATAGAGATAAAATCGTTTATACTGTATATCCTTTTAATAGTAGACAAGAGGGCTGCCATAGGTAGATTTATATTACAACCTTTCTTAAATAATATCATTTTCTAAATATAGTAGAGTATAAGAACCTTTTCTAGGGCCTTTTTATTTTTAGTAATTAAGAGCTAGCGACAATATATATAAGTATAGGGTCTCCTTTTAACCTTTTAAAGGGATTTAAATTAAAAACTATATTATAAGTAATAAGGTAAGTCAAACCCTATAGCAGAGATGCGTATACTAACAAAAAAGTAGTAATAAGATTCTTAATAGTTAACAAAAAGTCTCTAACTATAAGTCTTTAGGTAGTGGCAGAGTTGTAAGTATTACAGTAGCTATTTTCGTATTTATTATTATAGTAAATGCCCTCTATATATATTTGCGTAGGCGGAAGCGCCCAATATGGGTTAGAAATTTTAAAATCCGTTCTAGCCCGGCTATATTACAACCTTAGCTAAATAGAGTAGCAATATTAGAGTAACAAAGTAGCAAATTTAAGTTAATATTAGAGCCTACACTTAAGATTAGTAACTAGCTTATTTAAAAGGCCTACGTTACTTTTATAATATTCGAAAAACCTAATATATCTACTATTTATTATAATACTCTAAAGGCGGACATACTTAATACTAAGATAAAGAATTATATATCTATAAACTTGCTAAGGTTATAAAGTTTTACATTTATTAAAGTTAAAGCTTTAAGTAAATCTTTAAATAGTTATAGGGTAGTTTTAAGACCTTAATAACCTATCGTGCACCTAAATATAGTTAACTCTTATAGCTGCTTAGAACTAATATTTTCTAATATACCCATAATAGCACTCCAATTACCCGGTTTAAATGCTTTAATAAATAACAATAGAGTTTTAAGGTTTAATAAGTAATATATAAACTAAAAAGAACTATCTACCTACGGCTACGAAAATCTGCTAAGCATAACTATAAGATTTAGGAGTTTTATATACTTAAGAATTAATAAGTATTTATCTAAATTGCGAAGGTCTTTAGACCTTATATTTTCTAGTTAGAGTTTAAGGGGTCTATTTTACAAAGCTTTTACTATTACTAATAATGTAATCGCGAGTTTGTATTCGTCTCTATATTTATAGCGGTAAGGAATATTACAATATATAATTGTAATGAAATTCTTTATAACCCTTAAGCTTTTAATAAGGAGAGAGGTAAGAGGGCTTAATAATAGCTAACGTCCACGCCAGTCTAGTAAGGTTATATTAAGAGTAATAAGCTTACTAAAAACTGAAGACACAGAGTCTATTCTATTAGAAGATATAAACCTCTACCACCTACAGTAGGGGGGTATCTATATTGCTGCTAAACGACAGATAGAGTACCTACTAAAAGCTATAAATACCTAGGGCCTTAAGCTAGCCACCCCCCTAGGAGTAATTATATGGCAATAAGGCACCGCCAGAAGCATAATTAACCTTATATTTATAAACAAAGGCCTATACTAGAGACTTAAAAGGTGCAACCCTAAAGAAGAATAGGCACTTGCTCTAGACCATATCCCCATCCAGATACAGCTAGATCTAAATATTAAGGCATAATTAAATAGTAAAAGATATATAATAAGAAAGCTTAAGATAGATAGCTTCCTTAATATAGTTAAACAACAACTTTAAAACCTAGAAGAAATCCACCTAATACTAAATAAGCGAGGCTTAGTAGCTACCCCTAAGGAAATCAACCAAAGACTAGAAAGGATCTAGGCAGCAATTAAAAATAGGTTAGAAGAGCACTACCCAGTCTCAAAAGCGGGCCCCTATACGCGACACGCATGGTCCGCATAATACGCGGTTCTTATCGCCAGCTAACAACGAGCAAGAAGAAAATATATAAGCAGCTACGATTTTAAAGACGAGAGATATTATAAAGACATAAGAAACCAGCTAAAGAATACCCTAAAAAAAGAAGTAAGGAATAGCTGGAGACGGTTTATAAATAAGCATACTACTAACCCGAGCCTCCCCTATAATAAAGGTCTTTAGAGAATAATAAAATAGGCAAAGAGAAAGGTAGGATATCTAGTAGAAGACCTATACCTTCCGCCCCTATAAAGACCAGGTAAATTACTGGCTATAAGCGACAATAATAAGAAGGCAAAAATCCTTACAGAAAGATTTTTCCCTTAACTAGCTTTAGTAAACCTTAGCGATATTACAGGCGAAGCACCAGTAACTCGCCTAAGGGTCAACAGTAATATAACAACTAAAGAAATAGCCAGAACTATTAGCCGCCTTTTAAATAATATAGCACTAGGACCAGATAGGATCCTAAATAAAGCCCTAAAGACCTACGGACCACTAATAGCACCTTAGCTTACGGATATAGCTAGAGTATACTTTGTAATAGGCTACTACCCAAGACTCGGAAGAGCTATAATAACATTTATCCTACGTAAAGAAGGCAAAGCAGACTACTTATTTCCAGGGAGCTACCGCCCTATTGCCTTAGAGAATACCCTTAGCAAGATCTTAAAAAGGGTAATAGCGGACCGCATAGCAGATACGGTAAAGGAACACACCCTACTACTATAAAGCCAAATAGGGGCAAGAAAGAACCGCTCAACACTATTAGCACTTACGCTACTTACTACCACCATTAAATTAGCATAGGCGATGCGAAGGGACTTTATAGTATTAATACTTAGTCTAGATATTAGTGGCGCCTATAATAACATACCCCATAAGCGTCTCCTATATATCCTTAGAGCAAAAGGCTTCCTAAAATAGATTATATAATTTATTTAAGGGTTTATAGGCTAAAAAGAAACATCGCTAGTCTTTAGCGGATACTAAAGCCCTCCTATTACAGTTGCAATAGAAATACCATAAGGATTACCCCTCTCGCCTATACTTTTCCTTTTCTTTATAAGCAACCTACTTAACTCCTTTAAGAAAGGGGCAACCTAGGGAATAGGCTTCGTTAATAATACAAACCTAATTATATACGGGCTAATAGCCGCAGAGAATTACAAAACGCTAAAGAAAGCTTATAATACCTGTATAGAATAGGTAAGACAATATAGAGTCCAATTCTTACTAGAGAAGTACCAGCTAATCTATTTTATAAGAAAACGCAACTAATCTATAGATCTCTAGCACATAATTTACATTTAAGGCTTTAGGGGTCAGCCAGTTTAGGGCCTAAGAGTATTAGGAGTATAGGTAGATAGTAAGCTCCGGTGGAGCGCATATGCGGCCTAAGCAGCCCGTAAGGGCCAAGTATAGTACATTATATTATCTAGGATCGTCAATTCTATATAGGGCCCATGCTTCCAGAGGTCACGCCTACTATATATAGCAGTTGTCCGGCCAACCATAATATATAGGTCCAGTATTTGGGCCATTGGAGAATCTAAGAAAGGCCCCCCCAAATCGCTCCTTAAACTACTCTAAAAGGTCCAAACAGCCTACCTCTAGAGTATAATAGGCGGATATAAGCGAACGGCCACAGTACTGCTTAAGAAGGAAGCTAATATTCCCCCCCTACAACTATATATTAAAGCCACTGCAATACAAAGGGCGTAAAAGGAACGCAACTCTAATATTATAAAGTATATCAAAACACGCCTAAATAAACTATAGAGGGACCCTAGGGCGCCTTATAGGAGAACAAACTAATAACCCTAAAGTAGGGAAGATATATTAGAGAAACAGGTAAAGAAAGCGGAAGAAGAATAGTGCTGCTTTAGGGCCTAGGCCTATATAGAGAAAAAAGGGAAATGTGTAAAAGGCCAGTAAGGACAACAGCAAGAGAGAGAAAAGAGCTAAAGTAAAGCATAAAAGAACGCCGGGAAACTAACTACCGTAATGCAATACTGGCTAGACTAACGCTAGAGAGGCGTATAGGAGTCGAAGGTACAGAGGTTAACTAAGGCAAGAAGAACCCAAGCCGTAGCATAGTTAACGCCATAGGGGGTAAATACCCTAGGGCTCTAAGAAGGCCTAACAAAGGCAGAAAATATAATAGCAATACTCTTAAGAACAGGAGTAATAGGACTAAAAGACTGGCTCTACTAGGTAGGTATCCTAGTAGGTAGCCTAAAATGTAAATATAGCTAGCCAAGATAGACACTAAAGCACGTAATACTGCTATGCCCCTTATATACTAACCGAGAAGCAATACTCTTAGTAGCTGGCACAGAAAACTATAAGACACTACTCTTAACACAAAAAGGCCTTAAGGCGGTTACCTAGTGGCTTATTAGCCAAAATATACTAAACCAGTTCTGGGTTGTAAAGGAAATGGCAATAGAAGGTAGGGGGGCGAGCAAAGGGTGCCCCCTGATAACCCTATAGTAGTAGAGTAAAGTTTGCGATACTAGCGCGTCCGTAGGCTTATTAAGGCAGCAGTGGTTCCTAAGGAGGTCAAAAAAGTAAGGTAGTAGGAGCACCATAGGTGACTCGCAGGTGCCTTATAGGCGAGTCCCAAAAGGCAGGGAGATGGATTACGGGGTTTTCTTAAATAGAGTTTTCTCCCCACATGTATATAAGGAGTAGTCCGCGTGGGCCCAATAGGGATCCGAATCAGACGTTAAGTAATGAATTATTATTATTAATAAGTCTAAGTTTTACTCTACTAAAACAAAATACCTCAGCTTAATTATCTTAACTAATAGCATAACTATAGACTCTAAGAAGGTATAGGCCTTATAAAAATAGAAGGACCCGACATTAATTAAAGAACTATAATAATTTCTCGGCTTTGCGAACTTCTACCAACAATTTATCCAAAGCTACTCTGCTATCGCTATACCTATAACAAAACTCCTAAAGAAGGATATTGGATAGCTATAGGGACTAGAATAAGCTAAATCGTTTAAGGCCCTTAAGGGAGCCTTTACTTTAGCACTAGTACTAGCATACTATA
>Ga0307515_10023752_pt1 | contig 10726 bp, 9 predicted proteins | sample 17_EM_MG_FD_194513 | JGI IMG/M metagenome (GOLD analysis project Ga0307515, IMG submission 194513) | Populus trichocarpa ectomycorrhiza microbial communities from riparian zone in the Pacific Northwest, United States - 17_EM | ecosystem: Host-associated > Plants > Roots > Unclassified | place...
CGTGCCGTTAACGAAGAAATAACCCCCGGATCGAGTGAGCAATCGGACATGGTAGCAAGTTGCACCTCGGAGTTGCCACTGAGCACGCACTTGTTGCTCCTGAGCATGATCGGTATGCAGGCCGGCATAACGGGCGGCCGCTAGATGCGCCTGCTCCTCCGCGGATACTCGATACCGACAAACACGGGTGCATATTACGTCGCGTCCCTCGGCTTTCATTCCTGCTGTGTGACGAGCCGGTCCCCAGCGCTACCAGTTCCAGCGCCACCTCCATGGTAGTCTCGCTCCAGCATACTGACATAGATATTGGTATAGACGAGCAAAAACTTTGGATCGACGTCTGAGGTAACACGGTTGCTCGCGTTTCTTAAGGTCGTGGTCGATAAAATAATCAAATGAGTCGATGTGTTGTTTGATTCGTCCCTTTGACTTTGAGGAACGCGGGAAGGAGGAGCCATTCTTCTTCCGCTGTCTTGACTGGATCCGAAAGACAGAGTCCTCTATAGATCTTTTGCGGATTCGTCCAGTCTTCGTTTTCTTCTGTTACAGTCACTGCACGCGAAGTACCACTTAGGAAGAAGAGTCAATTGAGGCAGTGATGCTTCCTCTATGTAATATTGCTGTACCTTGTGTCTGGTAAATATGAGTAATCGGGAGCGGGAGGATACTGGGAAGTGTTCAATTTTTTGCCAGCTAATTTCGAAGGTTGCGCTTGGTCAGGCTGAATATTGCGCGTTATTCAGAGCCGATTTGCGCAGACCTGGCAGAAATGAGCCGTCCGTGAAGGCTGATCAGAACGCCTCTGAATGGGACAGGTTTAAGATGTGGACCACATTGTCGAGAGACGTAACTGAGACGCAAGTATAAGTCCTTAGTCTCCAAGAACTCTCCCTAGATCCCTTCGCAGATACACGATAGAATAAAAGAAACGAGGGAGTGGACTAAGCTAATAACACAAATCCCGCAATAAAGAATGGAAAGACGGGGAGATGAACACAACAAATAGATGACAGAGAGAGGGGTAATGTAGTAGCGGTAGAGGCCATAGTCGTGGTAGACAACTCTGGCACGACCCGAAAACCATGTCCGAAGAGCCCGCAGTTGGCTTTGACCCCAAGGACACCGAGAAGTGCGTCCCATTGGTTCCTATACCAACCAAGAAGGGTAGTACACGGCCTACCACTCACCGGGCTTCTCTTTCTAAAAAGATGAGTCGCCCGTCTAGCCCCGCTGCTAAATCGTGATCGACGCGCCACAGTCAAAGAATCGCAACAGTGGTACCTTCTCATGTCCCCATTGAAGGCGTAGACGCGAAAATGACCAAGGCAAGACGGATTCCAATACTCCGCCTGGCGTTCTTCACCCTGACAGATCGAGTGATCGGGCTCTCGTGCGTTGCTTTCTACTTGAGTCACTGTGGTGCGGAAATTCTGGCTGAGAAGAGGAGGACATGACAGACGTCAGCTGTCATGGTGCGCGGGCGCGCGCCAACGCCGAATCCCCGATCGATCCTCTCCTGGACCCCGAAGTCATACAGAGGGAACAACCATGGCGACCAAGGCACCCCAAGGAATGAACCTGTGAGCATCTCGACGGTCATATAGCGCCCCGTTGTCACTGATAATGCCCAAAAGCCTCTACCTGAATGGTGCGGCGCTTCACTTCATTTTAGGTCCATACCACTCATCTCGGGTACCAAAAAGAAATCATTGTGCAAGATGTTCCAGATTTGAAGTATAAGCTGGTGTTGATTGTAGGAGGCGACACGATAGAATTAGAGAGGAAAGACAACCAGACGTGGGCTCCAGTCCAGCGCCCGTATGTCCTCAGTCTCTTAACAACGTACACTCACCGAGGCATGTGCGTATATAGAGATATTTCTCCGAGATCCCAAGTGCGCGTAGAGATTCAAATGAAGAGTAGTCATCTGCCGTTCGCGAAGAAGGACCGGAATGTCAAGGATATTGGCCTCCACAAGCTATTTGATGCGTACTGGGCCTCCGGAGAGCACGAGCTTATGGTACCGGGTCGGTCATACTCCCCAACCAGTCTCTTCATACCTGATACAGAAGCGCAGAGGTCGTTGTCGTTGGAAAATATCATTGCTCGTTTGAATTACACTTCTCTGCGGGCCCTACTGTTCGTCTCTTTGCAACTGCCCATTGCATCCAGCTATTGACGTCCGCATAGGCGGAAACTCTCCACGGCTTGCTCAAAGAACTCAGGGAATTGCTAAAGGAACACTCCCCAATGATGAGTGCATCAACAGAGGGGATTGTGGACAAGGCTATCAAGTACGGGGCTGTCTTCGCAGAGGTCAGTTCTCTCAAATGGAAACCAGTCAGACACTGACACTTTCTAGTTGAACCCTGTCTCAAAGGCTGTCTTTGGTCTTGCCAGAGTCACGTTTGAGGTTCGTACCCGCTGCCTGCGTATCAGGAACAGACCTAATGCATGACGATGTAGCTCTTGAAGGAGCAAAACAAATATGACCAGATGCCGTCGGCCCTGTTGGGTCGGTTGCAGCGCATTTTGCCATTGGGGGAGAAGGTCGCAGACGATGTTGTCTGCGAAGAGACAGAAATCTTGGAGAAGGTGATGCAACGAATGTTCGAAGTGATGCGAATGGTCGCGGAATTCTCATGCAACTATGTCAAAGGTAGTAAGCGGTCATGTCCTGGATTCGGCGAGTACTAATGACCACAGCGAGAACACCGGCCAACCCAGAGAAGATCGAAGAAATGGACAGAGAATTGACCAAGGTCATTGAGGACTTCAACCATGCAGTGGATGTTGAGGCGCTCCGGCTCGCCAAAAAGAATGGTAAGCGTGTATTGTCCCTACCTGTTGATCACCCCTTCTCAGTGACCTATGTAGAGCAAGAGTTTTTGCTTACACGGCTTAAACGCGTCGAGACCGGTTATGACTTGAAACTCTGCTGTATGGAGGGCACCCGCGAAACTCTCTTGAATCAACTCATGGCCTGGGCGGTCAATGAATCAGAAATAGGCAATCTATACTGGATCCACGGTTTACCTGGAATTGGCAAAACGTCGTTGGCTCATTCAATTTGTGAAAGGCTACACAATAAACAGCGCCTCGCTGGAGCATTTTTCTGCCAGAGGGATGACGTGAATATGAGCGAGCTCAGAAATATCCTTCCTACTCTCATCTCCAAACTCGCCGAAAAATTTCCCCCGTTTCGAAGGATCGTCACAGACCGTCTTCGTAGCGACCCAGATCTGACATCAAAGTCGATGAAGGACTCTCTCTTCCTTGACTTCATCCACAACCTTCCTCGTCACCCAAAACACGCTCTCGTCTTTGTCATTGACGCACTCGACGAATGTGGTGACTATAAAGATCGTCCAATCCTCCTGAAGGTTCTTAAAGATGCGGTCGGACATGCCCCGTGGCTTAAAATCATTGTCACCAGTCGACCTGAAGAAGAAATCCAGCATTTCTTTCATCAGCTCCCCCAATTATCATATTCACCTTATGATTTATCTATGGACCTGGGAGCCGGAGCTGATTTGCAAACCTTCGCCCGAAGCCAGTTCAATTCAGTGGCCAAAGTGTGGTGTCTTCCCACCCCGTGGCCAGAACAACCGCTCTTTGATCGAGTTATCTCTCGGGCGAACGGCCTTTTCATCTTCATCAAGACTCTTGTTCTTGCCCTTGAGCAATGTGAAAACCTCGAAGAGACTTTGAAGGCGGCCTTGCAAGACTCAGGCCTGAAACCTCTATACAACCTTTACTCCAGTATATTGAAAACACGAAGAGTGCCAAATAATGCCGAGTTCCGACAGATGATTGGAGTGCTTCTTACAGCGACTCCGTATCGCACACTGAATGATGATTCGATTGCTGAGCTGGCAGGAGTGATGCCCAATCTGGTCAAAAAGTGGGTGAATGATCTCAGCTCCCTGCTATATCGAGACGAGGCGGCCAATGGAGGAATTCGTGTCCGACATTTGTCAATTTCGGAGTTCTTTGTGAGCGATCACTGCGCTTATAAGGTGAACATTGAAGACGCGAACACGCAGCTGGGAATTGCTTGCCTCAAGACGATGATGGAACAGCTCCGTTTCAATATCTGCAAGCTCGACGATTCCCGACTTGCTAATGCAGATATCAACGATCTCCCATCCCGAATCAAAGAGCACGTTTCCAACGCTTTGCAATACAGTTCTCTCTATTGGTCAAATCATCTTTGCTTTACTCCCGACAATGAAGATTCTCGCGTGTGGGGAAAGCTGAAGGGATTCTTCGAAGGGTTGTATGGGATATTTTGGGTTGAAGTATTGAGTATCATGGGAATGGTCCCGATTGGCGCTCCAAACCTGCGACGAGTGATCTCTTGGGCCAAGGTGAGTTCAGCTCCGAGTTGTCACCTGCGAAAATGATTCCAACTGGATGTAGAATGCCGGTTCAGATGTTGTTCAAAGAATTCAGGATGTTTGCCGCTTCATCATCACCTTCCACCACCCCATCTCTATTAGCACTCCACACATCTATATTTCGACAGGACCCTTCCTACCTTCACAGTCACCTTTATCGATCATCTTCAACAAATGGTTTACTAAAACCATCAAGATGCAACAAGGGAAGCTGTTGACATGGCCAGCGCCACCATTGCAATGGACTGGACACACCGACGCCATCAATTCCATCAGCTGTTCCCCAAACGGGTACCGCATCGTGACCGGATCCAATGACAAGACGATACGGATTTGGGATGCCGAGACTGGTGCTACAGTCGGCAATCCACTGAATGGTCACACTGCCGATGTGGAATCCGTTGCTTACTCTCCCGATGGGCGGCACATCATCTCTGGATCCGATGATATGACTATTCGGATCTGGGATGCCGAGAATGGTGCCCCAGTTGGCAGGCCTCTAGAAGGTCACACATATTATGTGTTGAGTGTTGCTTACTCTCCAAATGGGCAGCACATCATTTCCGGATCCAGGGACAAGACCATTCGGATCTGGGATGCCGAAACTGGCACAACAATCGGCACACCTCTGGAGGGGCACACTGGATTTGTGGGGTCTATTGCTTACTCTCCCAATGGGCAATATATCATATCGGGATCCGGTGACAAGACCATTCGAATCTGGGATGCCAACACTGGTGCTGCAGTTGGCCACCCTCTAGAGGGGCACACTGACGCTGTGTACTCCGTTGCATACTCTCCCGATGGACAAAATATTGTCTCCGGATCCGCTGATAGAACCCTTCGAATCTGGGATACCAAGACTGGTGCTGCACTTGGCCGGCCTCTAGAGGGGCACGAAGATCTGGTGCGAACTGTTGCTTACTCTCCCAATGGGCAGCACATCATCTCCGGATCTCGTGACAAGACCATTCGAATCTGGGATGCCGAAACCGGCACAGCAATTGGCACACCTCTACAGGGACATACCATGGATGTGAACTCTGTTGCCTATTCTACCAATGGGGAGCACATCATCTCGGTATCCAGTGACCTCACCATTCGAACCTGGGATGCCAAGACTGGTGCTGCATTGGGTAACCTTGTGGCGGGGCACACTGGTGCGGTGACCTCTGTGGTTTACTCTCCCGATGGACGGTACATCATCTCTGGATCTTTTGACATGACTATTAGGAGATGGGATGCCGAGACTGGTGCTATAGTTGGCAAGCCCCTACAGGAGCACACTGACCGCGTGTGGTCCATTGCTTGCTCTCCCAATGGACAACGCATCGTCTCTGGATCTGGTGATGAGACCATTCAAATCTGGGACGCTGAGATTGGTGCTGCAGTATTGAGTCCTCTAGAGGGGCATACAGATGGTATATCATCCGTTGCTTACTCTCCCAATGGGCAGCGTATCATCTCTGGATCTGGAGACAGAACCATTCGAATATGGGACGCTGAGACCGGTACTGCGATTGGCGAGCCTCTAAAGGGCCACACGTCCTCTGTACTGTCCATTGCATACTCTCCTAATGGGCGACGCATCATCTCTGGATCCGATGATAAGACCATTCGGATCTGGGATGCCGAGAATGGTGCGGCCATTGGCTATCCTCTAGAGGGGCACACTGGCGACGTGAGTTGTGTTGCTTATTCTCCTGATGGGGTGCACATCGTCTCTGGATCTGGTGACAGGACCATCCGGATTTGGGATGCTGAAACCGGTGCCGGAGTTGGTAAGCCTCTGGAGGGGCACACTGATTGGATCCGCTCTGTTGTTTACTCTCCCAGTGGGCAGTACATTATATCTGCATCTCATGACAGGACCATTCGAGTCTGGGATGCCAAGACCGGTGCTGTAATTGGAAAGCCTTTAATGGCGCATGCTGACGGGGTCGTGTCTATCGCTTGCTCTCCCGAAGGGAAGCGCATTGTCTCCGGATCTGGGGACAGCACAATACATGTGTGGGACCTGCTTCCACATCCTCCTATCCAACCATCACTCTCTTGCGACCAGGCCCATGCCGATTTTTGCGCACAACAAGATGCGAATGGTTGGGTCAAGGATTCAAATAATGGTTTACTATATTGGGTACCTCCAGATTGTTGTACAGGCCTGCATTCACCCGCTGTCCTGACAATCCCACCGACATCTCACACCCGATCAGTTACTCTTGATTTTGATGACTTTGTTTTTGGGACCTCTTGGACCCAGGTTTTTAACAGTACATAACCCTGGGGTTTCTCCTCAACCTCCGTGCTTGTATTTCAGTTTATTGGTGTCTCTTTGGAAATTCCGCTTGTAGTTTCACCTTCCCTAGTGTCACAGATAGGCTATCCCCCTATGCAGAGGTTAAATATAGTTGAAGATTGAGCAAACTTGGCTCTTGCATGTTGTATGAGGGTTCATGATGCCGACTAACTTCCCAATATTTTGGAGGTGACGGTTTTACAATATTTCTCGGTCCACAACATTATCTCTTTGAAGATTGTCTCAAGCCTTTGGTGGTGACCCAAGCGGTGCCAGACCAAGTTGCAGTGAGTTAATTGGGTTATACGCGGGTATCGAATGCCCCGAAAAATGCCATGTGGACCATCAAATGAATGCTTGTGGTACCCGATATTGAACATATGTGCTGCCCCTGAGCTGTTGTGCTTCGATCGATCGATGCACACCTCTAGATTATCCCACTCCGCTAGTAGCCTGGCTCAGCTGACATATGTAACTGTTCCGCCTATCCAATAGCTAGAAACGGTAGGACTATCTTTAATTAATATCAAAATGTGAGCTCAGCGGTCCTGATCCGGTTTCTCTCGTTGTGGACTGTACGGCCGAATCCGTTTTTCACACGCCTTGCGAGCTTTACAGGTAGTGCAAGTGCAGTCTATTTGTCTAGCGGTGATGCCTTTCGCAGGCGTTGCATTCCACCTCGGGCACTCGAATCCAGGGCCTCTCAGGCCCCGGTGGGCCTATTAAATTTACCCCCCTGAAGGGGGTCGTCAGCAGTCAGCAGTCAGCAGCGATGCTGACGGCCGTCCTCATCTCTCCCTCCGTCGGCTTCTTCTGCGCGGGCTGTTTGGGTCGCGATAATTTTTGTAGGCACTGTAGAGTAGTATAAATATAAATATATAATTTATTGTATAATCTACGTCGTCTAGAGAATGTGAGAAAAATCGAAATCTTCTAGGGGGAACCGTCACGACGGCCGCCCTCAGGTACTGATGGTCCGTCATGACGGGCCCCCTAAGTGCTGACGGTCCGTCATGACGGCCGTCCTCAGTGCTGACAGCCCGTCATGACGGCCGCCCCTAGGTGCTGACGCTCCGTCATGACGGGCCTCCTGAGTGTTGATGGGCCGTCATGACGGCCGCTCTAAGTGCTGACGGGCCGTCATGATGGGCCTCCTGAGTGCTGATGAGCCATCTTGACGGCCGCTCTAAGTGCTGACGGGCCGTCATGACGGCCGTCCTCAGTGCTGACGCTCCGTCATGACGGGCCTCCTGAGTGCTGATGGGCCGTCATGACGGCCGCCCTAGGTGCTGACGGGCCGTCCTATGTGCTGACAGTCCGTCATGATGGCCGCCCCTAGTGCTGATGGATAGGGGCCCGTCATGACGAACCATCAGCATCTAGGGGCGGCCGTCATGACAGACCGTCAGCACCTAAGCGGTCGTCAAGACGGACGACGGACCGTCAGCACGGGACCGACAGCCATCAGGACGACGCGCAGCGGAGTGCATAGGAGCTCCAATGAATGCATAAAATATCTCACTGTAGTTTATTTATGTATTTACTTTGAATTTATTTGAATATTTTCATGCGCGCGGCGGCCCAAATCGCAGGTTTTTGTGAAATAAATTTACTGAATTTCAATGCTTGTATCAATCCTAATGGCTCGAGAAGTAAATATATTTATTTCGAATATATCTACGCGCGCGGCGACCCAGAACGCCTGTTCCTGAACGGCCTATACAGTACGCGTCGGGCCGATAGGCACTTCAAAGTTTGTATTGCAATACTGAAAGAATTGAAAAGCATGTCTGCGTCTCCTGGGAATATGTCGGATATTCCCGATGCCGCCGCCGCCGCCGGCCACCTGCCCGGCCGCCCCCAACACACAATAATTTGTATACACTATAGAATAGCTTGAATAAATATATATAATTCATATTATAGTTTACATCGTCTAGATAATCTCAGAGAAAATTGTAAGTTGACGCGCCGTCAACCGCCGTCATGACGACGCACGAAAGAAATAGGCGCTCCAATGCGGCCCGTATAAATTATAAATTACACCACCTTAGTTTATCTATATGTTTATCCAGGATTCATTTATTTTCTTTGAATTTATTTGAATTTATTTGAATTTTCTTTGAATTTTCTTTGATTTTTATTTTTATTTTTTTGGGGCGCGCGCAGCGACCCAGAATGGAGGTTTTTGTGAGGTATATTTACCTAATTTCACTATATGTATTGATAATAATTGCTCGAGAGGTAGGTACATTTATCTCTAATTTATCTGAATATATCTATATTCGTGCGTGGCGACCCACCTGTGCGCGCGCGTCCCCTGCAGCCGCGATGGTCCTCGAAGCGTTGCTAAAAGGGCCGCAAAATAAAGGGGATTGTTCGTTCGCTCTAATACGGCTTGCACGATGAACGGTTGGAGGTGGGGGACCCGACGACCTATACGGTACGTGTCGGGCCGATAGGGTACACTGGGGCGACCGGTACGCATCGGACCAATAAGGTAGGTCAGGGTGGTTGGTATGCGTCCGCCCGATAGGGTAGGCCAGGTCGGTTGGCGTGCATCGGCCCGACTTTGCATTGCATTGCTTACAACTTGGGCACTTACCTGGGTTATTTAGAGCAAAAGATACTATTTTGTATATATTTCAGAACTTCATCGTAGCTGTACAATGGCGCTCAGCACTGCTGCTCCATAGGGCGGACACATGGATATGATGCTCCCCTCGAATTGAGGGAGAATGGCAATCCATCAGCCACTGGTACATATTGTAATGGACTGCCCCTGCATGTACTTATACCTTCCCTACTCGCGGTGCACATGTACCAAGCCGCAGAACAGGAACTGTGACCGCATTGATGTTCCCAACACCCCCAAAAGTTGTGGCCATACCCATTGTAGGCTTTTTTTAAATTTCAAATCTAGACTATTTAGGTACTCTAAGCCGGTTTATCCGAGCCCTTTAGCATACATATTACTCTCGCTAGAATTTTTTCTTTTCGGGGTTGCTTTGTCTTTTCGTGGTGGTTTTTCGTTGTGCCTGATCGACGCCCTGGCGCTTCGCCGAATGAATGGCATGATCACCCGGCTGGTACACCTCGGCATGTGTGCCCTGATATCGGGTGGTCGGGTGGCATACAACCGCCCTGGCCTACCATATCGGTCCGATGCATCCCGGTGTACCCTATCGGCCGATATATTCAGATAAATTAGAGATAAATGTACCTACCTCTCGAGCAATTATTATCAATACATATAGTGAAATTAGGTAAATATACCTCACAAAAACCTCCATTCTGGGTCGCTGCGCGCGCCCCAAAAAAATAAAAATAAAAATCAAAGAAAATTCAAAGAAAATTCAAATAAATTCAAATAAATTCAAAGAAAATAAATGAATCCTGGATAAACATATAGATAAACTAAGGTGGTGTAATTTATAATTTATACGGGCCGCATTGGAGCGCCTATTTCTTTCGTGCGTCGTCATGACGGCGGTTGACGGCGCGTCAACTTACAATTTTCTCTGAGATTATCTAGACGATGTAAACTATAATATGAATTATATATATTTATTCAAGCTATTCTATAGTGTATACAAATTATTGTGTGTTGGGGGCGGCCGGGCAGGTGGCTGGCGGCGGCGGCGGCATCGGGAATATCCGACATATTCCCAGGAGACGCAGACATGCTTTTCAATTCTTTCAGTATTGCAATACAAACTTTGAAGTGCCTATCAGCCCGACGTGTACTGTATAGGCCGTTCAGGAACAGGCGTTCTGGGTCGCCGCGCGCGTAGATATATTCGAAATGGGGGAACTTGGACTCTACCACGTCCGAGTGCAACCGCGACCTAGCCTCCCCATCCCGCTACCTAAGTTCGGAGGATGAGCATCCAGTAAGCGGGATGGAGAAGCACAGGGGCTATGACGGTCGTATGGAGCCTCGCCGTGAGGTTACCCCCCCCAGCGCGACGCTGACGTGGCACTCTCGCCTTCGTCTGAACGGGCGGCAGCCGGCCTCTACCCCCCCATC
>Ga0307515_10023753_pt1 | contig 10726 bp, 4 predicted proteins | sample 17_EM_MG_FD_194513 | JGI IMG/M metagenome (GOLD analysis project Ga0307515, IMG submission 194513) | Populus trichocarpa ectomycorrhiza microbial communities from riparian zone in the Pacific Northwest, United States - 17_EM | ecosystem: Host-associated > Plants > Roots > Unclassified | place...
ATTTGGGCAGCCACTTCCTTCTGATGATCTTCTCCATTCCTACCCCAATCACCCATTACAATAAAATTGAGTGCTTGTGGATTCACTTCAAGCTTAGGCACTGCTTTTTTTGCTGTCTGTGCTTGCAATAAAGAGGTGCAAAGACTTGCACATAAACAAAGCAAAAAGTTGAAGGATTGGTTTTTCATTTTTATATGCAATTAAATAAATAGTCCACAGACCAGGTCGGCAGCCGACTGTGGCCTGTGGACTTCTGACTAATCAAATTAATAACCTTCGTTCTGCACTAAATAACCTGGAATATTAGAAGCTGCATCTATTGCCGTTTGTGGAATCGGGAAAATTCTTTTCCTCACATCACTATTGGTCTTCTCCGTCCAGGTGCTTTCATATTTTCCGAAACGGATCATATCGGTACGTCTATGCATTTCCCAATACAGTTCGAATCCGCGTTCGCGTAACAATAAATCAAGGTTCATCGAAGTCAATGCAGGCGCAGCTGTTGTTAGTGTTCGTGCAGCTCTCACTGTATTCACATCTTGTAGTGCAGTTCCTGCATCTCCTTTACGCAATTTTGCTTCAGCATGCATCAGATGTACATCGGCCAGACGGAGAATGATAATATCAGCATCACCCTTGTTTCTTCCAGTGTCTGAGTTCTTACCAAACTCATACTTCTCTACACGATAACCATTATTGTGGTTACTGAAAGTTGAATAATTCACATCTAACGTAAAATCCACAGGCAGTGTAGGCTTATTACGACTTACGTTAAATAGTTTAGCCATTTGGTAAGTTCCATCTCCACATTTTACGAAAGCGCCATTTTGCTTTACCAGTCCATACTGCTGACCTCTTAATATACCACGATTGATATTATAGTTATCTGCAGAAACACAAGTAGCAGTAGGATCAGAGTAGATTGCCAGATTTTGCTTGTAGAAACGAGGATCTGCATTCGCTGGATCAGTGGCTCCATATGCGTCTGTCCATGTACGATAGAAATCTGGAGTGATAGCCGGGCCATCAGTACCATTAGCGTTTGGATAATTTGCTAATGGCCACTGATCACCTGAAATAGAAAAATAAGCGAGACGATTGTGTGAACCAGCAATATCAAAACGTTGATCGATAGCAAAGATCAATTCTTTATTGTCATGATTGTTGTTACCAAAAACAGCGAAGTAATCATTTGATAATTGGTATTTGCCAGATTGAATGATTTTCTCTGTATAAGAGATCACCTTATCCATATCATCTCCTGCGAAGTTGAATGAGGTCGCATAGCGATCCGCATAGACAGCCGCATTCAAATGCAAACGTGCAAGCAATCCCCAAACCGCGGCAGGAGTAAGTCGGCCAGGACCTGCGTTAGGATCCAGATCCGCTTCAGCAGCCAATAAATCTGCTTTAATGTATTCGACCGCTTCCGCACCACGAAGGATAGTAGAAACATCATTTACGTTTCCTTTGGTGAACACCAGACCAAAAAGATCCAATGACAACATGGAATAAAATGCTTTCATCCCTCTTGCTTCTGCAAGATAAACTTTTGCACTTTCATCATCGATAGCAGGCAATGCACTGATGGCAACCAATGCTTTGGCTATTCCCTGATTAATAAATGTCCATGTACTTCTTATGTTGGGATCTGAGCTCGTATAGGTATGTTGATGCATAGCAATATAAATACCATTGTCACCCCAATCTGTACCTCCACGATAAGGTAGAATAGCTTCATCAGTAGATATTTCTTGTAAGGCAAAATAGTTAGTATGGTTAAATAGATCATACAACCTTCCGTACACCGGAGCAATGGCACCATCGGCAGCTTGTTTAGCTGAAGTACCGCTAGGACTCAATGTTTCGTCCAACACTTGTTCATTCAAATCGGTACAACCGATAATGCCCATGAACAATAGAAGTATACTTAGTTTCTTTTTCATTTCTCTAAAAAATTAAAATGTAACATTCAAGCCAAATACCACTGACTTCGCCTTAGGGTAACTCAGGTAGTCAATACCATAAGATGAGGCGTTATCAAGAGTACGTTCGGTATTCACTTCAGGATCGTAACCATCATATTTGGTAATCACAAACAAATTCTGTCCGGTTACTGACAGGCGAATCGCCTTCACCCAATTATTGATTTTTAATGAGGTGGTGTTAAAGTTATAACCTAATGAAAGGTTATTCAAACGCAGAAAAGCAGCATCTTTAAGGTAACGGGTAGAAACCGAAGCTGGATTAGTTGCAGACTCCTCAGGATTAGCAATCGCTTCATCTGTAGCATTCAGATTATTCTTCACACGAAGTTTGTAGAAATTGGCGTTAGCAGTATTGTCATAAACTTTATTTCCAGACACACCATTGAAATTGGCAGTTAAGTCAAATCCTTTATATGCAACACTTGCGTAGAAGTTATACATCTTCTTAGGCAAAGCAGTACCAGCAGCGATTCTGTCTTTATCAGTTACTACACCATCGCCATCATTATCTGCATATGTGCTCTGGCCATTGGCATCGAACCCTGTAAACTCTTTAAGATAGAAAGTACCAATAGGTTCTCCATTAACATATCCATTGATAGTCGCTGATGTTAATCCTGATCCGGTAGCAGTACCTGACGGAATAACTGTATAAGGAGAATCTTCTACTTTATTGCTGATGAAAGTAATATTACCCCCTACGTTGTACCTGAAATCGCTTGTTGACTTAAACTGATAATTTAAAGCAAGCTCTAATCCACTATTCGTTACCGTCATATCTTTCAGGTTAGTCCATGTTTCGGTTGCCACCTGAACTGGATCAGCTGTTGCCAGCAATCGCAATAGAATATTATTTGTTTTCTTACTAAAGTAGTCGACAGATCCTGATAATGCACCATCCAGAAAACCAAAGTCAAGACCTACATCTGTTTGTGTAGATACTTCCCATTGAAGATCAGGATTAGCTAAACGCGTAAACGTTGTTCCTGCAGGATAAGGACCTGTATATAATGGATACGTAGATCCTGCTGCTGTAGATGAATTGAAAGAAGCTTGTGTCTTCTTTTCAGGAAGATCCTGGTTTCCGGTTTGTCCCCATCCAGCGCGTAGTTTCAGGTTACTAAATGGCAATGACTTTATAAATTCCTCTTCAGACAATCTCCATCCTACAGAAAAAGACGGGAAGTATCCATATTTATTATTATCACCAAATTTAGTAGAACCATCTGCACGGAAAGTTGCCGTGGCCAAGTATTTATTCTTCCACTCGTAGGTGGCACGACCAAAAAACGACTGAAGCTCATTCTTGATAGTCGATGCCGTTGGTCGGTTATCTGTCAAAGTAAGCGATGAACCCAATGAAGGATTGTTTCGTGGCTCAACATCTGAAATCGCAAAATTATTGATGCTATATCCACGTTCCTGAATATAAAATTTCTGATACGATTGACCAATCATTGCAGTCAAACTATGCTCTCCAAATGATTTAGTATAGGTGATATAATTTTCAATCAATGAATTGCTATTGTGCTTATAAACGGACTCGATACGACCTATACGTGCTGGCTGTAAACTTGGCAGCGATTCTATGTCTCTTACTGAATTAGAATTATCCACACCGAAATTCAATTTGTAAACCAATCCTTTGATGATTTCAAATGAAGGCGATATATTTCCAATTGCCCGGTCGATTGTAGTGATGTCCTTATTCAGTTTCAATTCCACCAATGGAGTTACCAAATTCAAAAAAGCAGGATCGCCATTGTCATCGTACGCTGGATAAGTAGGATTCATAGATAATGCACCACCAATAACACTTTCAATAGGTGGACGTTCATTTACTGTATTTGTTGCATTCAGGTTCAAATCGATACTTAATCTGTCATTCAATGCTTTTTGAGTTACGTTGACACGACCCGAGTAACGTTTCATATTGCTGTTCTTCAGAATGCCTTCCTGATCCTGCATACCTAATGAAGCATAATATGTAAGCTTATCGGCACCACCACCAAAAGAAATATTATGATTTTGAGTAAGTGCTGTGCGGGATACTTCCTTCTGCCAATCAGTATTAGCACCTTGATCATCAAGTAGACCACCAGCTGCTACCACATTTTGACGGAATTCATCTCCCGTAAACACATCAATAGGTCTTGCCATTTTGGATAACCCAAAATCTGTTGAGTACGTAATGGACGAACTTCCCGCCTTACCTCTGCGTGTCGTAATTAACACCACTCCATTAGCACCTCGTGATCCGTAAATAGCTGTTGCTGACGCATCTTTCAATACATCGATAGAAGCAATGTCTTTTGGATTAAGAAAATTCAAAGGGTTAACACCACCGCCACTTGTACTGGTATTGTCCAACGCCATTCCATCCACCACAAACAATGGAGTGCTTCCTGTACGTACACCACCGGGACCACGAATCGTGATTGCTTGATTACCTCCCGGCTCACCACTTGCGGAGACAACATTTACACCAGCCACCTTGCCTTGCAGCAATTGCTCCGGTGAGTTGATAATACCTTTGTTGAAATCTTCGCTTTTAACAGAAGCGACTGATCCGGTTACATCCTTTTTCTCTTGTGTTCCATAACCCATCACCACTACTTCGGAGAGTGTGGAGGCATCGCTTGACAGCTTAACCGTGATTTCGGATTGACTTCCTACTGTAATCTGCTGGCTCACCGTGCCCACAAAACTGAAAACCAAGACCGATTCGCTGGAGGCTACGGATAACTTATAGTTTCCGTCTGCATCACTCACTGTTCCATTAGTAGTACCTTTCTCGATCACATTTACTCCTGGAAGAGGTTCTCCCACCTCATCAGTAATCTTACCACTTACGGTTTTATTTTGGGCATACGCATTTGCACCATTAAATCCCGCAAGGACGACAAGCACACTCAGTATAAAATAACTTCTGCGCAGAGGCGAGAGAAGCTTTCTTTCCTGAAACAATTCATAGATTTTTTTCATAGGCGTGTTATTAAATTATTAACGGATTGTATTGAGTTGGTGAATTTTCAAACGAGAGTGTACAGAAAGACATCTATACAAAATACTTCATTTTTATCAAGGGATCAAATTGGCCCGCAAGAAGGTTTTTTTATTTTGCTATAGACGCAACTCAGTGTTAAGGATTTATTAAGCTATTGTCGCCAACTAAAACGGCAAGCAGGGATGCAGCATCGACAAACTGTATCCGTACGTCCATCGAATTTCAATCAATTAATAATTTAAATTTCAGGTGGTGCTTATCTAAAACCAAGAAAGGCCGCCTCTACTACTCTGGAGGCGGCCTCTTCTTCTTATAAGATCATATCACTTCAATAACCATCATTTTGGACAATCTGTTTGTTTACATCGATGGCCGATTGTGGTATGGGGTAAGCCCTGCGGAAAGGTAATGATACCGCCTTTGCTGTGAAAGGAAGATCGAACTTGCCAAAGCGAATCATCTGTGGTCTGCGCTTCATCTCCCAATACAGTTCAAAACCAAGCTCTTTATAGAGTATGTCTTTATCCAAGGACGCGATAGGCTTACCAGGTGCATTGGCATAAAGCGCCTCACGCGTTCTGGTTGTGCGAAGCATATTGATATCGGCAAGAGCAGACGTAACATCGCCTTTGCGGAAATAAGCTTCTGCACGCATTGTGTAAATACCTCCAAGACGGTACAATGGAATATCTACTCCACTCACGCCATTATCAGGACCCGATACACCTGCAGGGTCAAATTCAAACTTGAAGATACGAGCACCGCGGTTCAATTGATTGGTGGTCAATACCGACACAAGTGGATTATCAAACACCAGATCAGGAGTAAAGTTCATGGGTGTACTCGTATTCTTCTCTATTACCAGTGACTTTACTGCAATGCGTCCGTTTGTCATTACAAATTTTCCGGAAGCATCCAATACGGGTCCGTACTGTTGTCCGTAAATAATTCCGCGATTGAAATGAAACCAAGGTTGTGTAGTTCCGGCAACTACATCAGAAGCCGGTACACTTACGTCTGTTCCATCATTCATAAACCAGGTACCATCACTATATTGATACTTGCGTGAAAAACGCGGATCATCCTGATTACCATCCCAGCTGTGGAAAAATTCGGTAGTCATGCATGCTGCATTGGTACCACGATTGGCAGGAGAAGGACGCTGATTACGTTCAACGTTTACATAACCCAGGTCATTATCTCCGGCACGGAACGCATCAATCTTTTGAATGATAGCAAAGATGTGTTCTGGTGCACCTGAATTATTAATATCGAAATTGGAAAAGTAGTTTTTCGCTAACTGAAATTTGCTGTCGTTTATCAGTAAAGACGTGTAATAGATAACACGATCCATATCACTCTGGCCGGTAGTCAACGATGCTTCCGTGAAAGCAAAACTAGAAGAGGCATTAAAACGATCTTTGCACACAGCACGATTTAGGTACATATCTGCAAGCAATGCATAAGCCGCCTGCTTTGTAAAGCGACCTGTATGTGTACTGTTATCTCCCAATGATGCCAGATTTGGAATGATCGATTCAACCAGGGTGATCAGTTCATCAATAACTTCCGGTGCTTGCTTCATTTCCGCCACTTCATTTGTATTCAGTGGATCTGGAGTTTTCAGTGGGTCACGATAAGGTGTCTGATTGAACAGGTCTATTGTATTGAATGCATAGAACGCATAGAGTCCTTGTGCCTCAGCCAGGAATATGTTCTTATTGGCATCTGTTGAATTGGTGACAACTGATATCGCAGACAATGAACGGGCAATACCATTAGTAAGACGTCCCCAGTTGTCATTGAGCAAAAGACTGTTTGATGTCCATGTGAACTCATGCATTTCTCTCCACTTTCCTCCATCACCCCAATCGCTACCTCGTGTAGCAAGTAGCGCGATATCAGAAGAATATTCCTGCATAGCGATCATTCCGCTATTGTCAGTAAAAGTTGCATCACCAAGACGATCATAAGCAGCAGCAAGTGCACTTTCTGCTGTGATCGAACCACCTCCCAAAACTTCATCATGTACTTGTTCTTCAAGGTTGGTACAGGCAGAAAAACTAAGGAACAAGGTGGCAGCGACAATCTGTGTCGATTTCGATTTGAATATATTCTTAATGTTCATGTCGTTTAGAATTTTAAAGATAAACCTACAGTAAATGTTCTGGCAGTAGGATAGCGCGGGTAATCGATGCCCAATGATTGATTACCGCTCAATGCTTTAGGGCTATTGATCAACGGATCGAAGCCACTGTAGTTGGTAATCGTGAATATGTTTTGTCCTGTAACATATATATTAGCATTATCCAACCATGACACAGAAGGATGACGGAATGTGTAGCCCAGGCGTGCGCTATTCAATCTGAAGAAATCAGAGCTCTCCAGATATCGAGTAGACAATCTTGGAGGGTTGGTAATAGCAGCTCCGGAGTTGGCATTTTCAACAGAAGTATTTCTGTCTGAATTCAGGTTATTCACATTGATCACACCTACAGCAGTATTGTTGATAAGGTAGCCACCTGTCTGGCCGATGAAAGAAAGCGACAAATCAAAAGGGCCATACTTCATCTGTGAGTTTATACCATAAGAGAACTTAGGTAATGCTCCTTGAATAACATAACGATCTGCGTTAGTGATCAGACCATCACCGTCTTTATCTACGAATTTCTCAGCTCCGTTTTCATCAAGGCCATCGCTCTTGAGCAAATAGAATGAGCCAACTGCATAACCGCTTTTATAAACGTTAGCCCATACGTCAGTAAGACCTGTTCCGGAAACAATACCTGAATAGATTTCAGATACAGGAAGATCTTTCACTTCGTTGTGAAGGGTTGCTCCGTTTGCATCTACTGACCATGTGAACTTGCTGCCACGCAAAATGTGATATCCCAGTGAAAGCTCCACACCTGTGTTTACGATTTTTCCATCAATGTTAACCCATACGTTTGATGTAGGGCTTAATACAGGAGAAGGGATAAATAAGATGGCATCGGTTGTTGTCTTGTTGAAATAATCAACTGTACCATACAAACGATCATCTAACAGGCTGAAATCAAGCCCGAAATTATACTGAGTAGATACCTCCCACTTCAGATTAGGGTTTACCGTACGGGTAATTGTCAAACCGTTTACGAGATTAAGATTGTTATACAAGTAATACCCATCTCCACCTGACAATGCATAACTCGCCTGAGTAATTTTGTTAGGCACATCTTGATTTCCGGTTTGTCCCCAGCTGGCACGAAGCTTGGCGTTGGAAATCCATTTGGTTGACGACAAGAAATCTTCACGTGAAATATTCCATCCGGCTGCGAAAGAAGGAAAGTAACCGTACTTATTATTATCACCAAAACGTGTTGAACCATCTGCACGCATAGAGGCTGTAACCATGTACTTATCATTAAATGAATAGTTCACACGTCCAAAGGCAGATTGAAGTTCATTCGCCTGGCTGTAGCCAGTTGCAGGAAGAAGCGTACCCTGGTAACCAGGATTATATTTTGGAGGAACACCTTTGTCTTGTGCCGCAATACCTGACAATCCCCATGTAGAACCTGAGCGATCAAATTTTTGATAGGAGAAGCCCGCCAATGCATCAAATCGATGACGCTCCACTACTATATTGTAAGTCAGATAATGTTCGAGCAATGTATTGGTTGACTCGATATTAATCTGTGTATAGCGCCCTGTGGGATTGATATCGGTAAGATTTGGATACAATGTAGCATCGCGTTTACCTATAGAGCGATCAACACCCGCATTGAATTTATATTGAAGACCTTTAACTATTCGGAACGAAGTTTCTATGTTTCCTAACACACGAGTAGTGTGTGCTACATCATCATAAATGCTTAGTAAGTAAGCAGGGTTATAGTAAGCATTTGCTTTGAAGTTAGTGTAATTACCATCCTGGTCGAATACAGGATAAGTAGGATTAGCCATCAATGTCTGTGTGATCAACTGACCATTTGAACCACCATCATCGCTGGTTGGAACAGCTCTTTCCTTCGTTTCGCTTGCAGTTAAGTGCACCCCTATCTTCAGACGCTCGTCATCGAAGAAGGATTCAGAAGCATTGAGGCGCGCAGAATAACGAGAAAAACCGCTATTACCAACAATACCTTGCTGATCCATGTGGCCTAACGACACATAATAATCACCGCTATTGGTCTGTTTAGCAAATGCCAATGCCTGATTGTTAGTCACTCCATTTCTGAAGATCACATCCTGCCAGTCAGTATTACCACCATGATCAAAGTTCTTATCTTTAATGGTATCACGATACTGATCTGCTGATAGCAGGTTCATTTTCTTCGCTACGGTTGAAACTCCAACATAGTTATCGAAAGTAAGAGTTCCCTTTCCTTTAGTTCCACGCTTGGTAGTAATGATGACAACACCATTGGCACCACGTGCTCCATAGATGGCAGCAGCCGAAGCATCTTTCAATACGTTAATCGATTCGATATCAGAAGTGTTAAGAAAGTTAAGAGGGTTGGATGCATTGGAAGAACCAAAACCTACGCTACCTCCCACCGGACTTGAGTTATCATTTGAAAGCGGAACACCATCCACCACAAACAACGGAGTGCTACCGCTGCGGATAGATCCGATACCTCTGATTACCACATCCATACCGGCACCCGGTTCACCGCTACTATTGACTACGCGAACACCGGCAATCTTACCTTGAATCAGATTGTCTGCAGAAGTATTTACACCTTGCCGGAAATTTTCAGAAGTAATTTGTGCAACAGCTCCTGTTACATCGGCCTTATTCTGATCGCCATAACCTACTACAACAACTTCAGAAAGTGTGGAAGCATCACTCACCAAGGCAACTTCAATTTCGGATTTAGCTCCGACCGTTACCTGCTGACTTACCATACCTACGAAGCTAAAAACCAACACAGATTCATCAGAAGCTATCGATAAACGAAAGTTACCATTGGCATCTGTTACCGTACCATTAGAAGTCCCTTTCTCCAAAACATTCACACCAGGAAGCAGTGAACCAGTATCGTCACTTACTTTCCCGCTTACGGTTTTACTTTGCGCCTGTGCTGTTGTAAATCCAGCAAGAGCAACCATTACGCTCAACATAAAATAACTCCTTCGCAGTGAAGCAAGAAGTTTTCTTACCTGAAACAATTCATAGTTTTTTTTCATAGGCATGTTATTAAATTATTAACGGATTGTATTGAGTTGGTGAATTTCAGAAGAGTGTAAGGAGAGGTAATCTGCACGAAAGACTTCATTTTCGTAAAGGGATCAAATTTGGCCCGCAAGAAGGTTTTTTTATCTTGCTACAAGTGTAATTCTATGTTAAAGATTTATTAAGCTATTGAGACTTATCCACACGCCTGTACTTTTTGAATTAATACTTCATCGATGAAACGACTAAGCAAACGAATGATCTGTATGATGATAAAGGATAGCGTAAAAAGATTTTACCCAAAGCCTGAAAGAAATTCAAAAAAGAGTGTGACTAATTCCAAACCCGTGCATTGTATAGGCAATAACAACCTAAACATCTATTGCTATGAAAACAGAAATAGAAGACTACTACACCTGGGATGATGTGATTTTTGAAAACCGTAACAGGAATTACGGTGCGTATCTGGTGAGGCGATCGTATTCGCGCAACGCTTCGATTGCTTTTGGTGCAAGTGTTTCCTTTGCCATTCTATTGATCTTCTCACCGCAGATCATTCAATATCTCTCTGGC
>Ga0307515_10023754_pt1 | contig 10726 bp, 1 predicted proteins | sample 17_EM_MG_FD_194513 | JGI IMG/M metagenome (GOLD analysis project Ga0307515, IMG submission 194513) | Populus trichocarpa ectomycorrhiza microbial communities from riparian zone in the Pacific Northwest, United States - 17_EM | ecosystem: Host-associated > Plants > Roots > Unclassified | place...
TATAACTAAATAACCCCTTAAAATCTAGATTATAGATTAGTATTAATTAACCGCTAGCCTAAAAGGGATAGAAACTAGGATTACTAGGCTTTATAAATTAGGCTATCTTTACTATAATGCGCTTGTCTATTTTAGAGATCTTATTTAGCTATAATATATAATATTGCAATATACCATATTTTACCTAGTACTATAGCAAAATTGCAAATGTTAAAGGCCTATAGCTATTACCGCTCTTAACTTTTATCTAGTATCCCTATTTAAGGGTCTCGCTATTAGTAAAGTCTATAATATCTATCTTTACTACCCTCCTTATATTCTAACGCCACTAACATTCTCTCTATTATTATTATTCTCGTTATTATTACCGGTACCGCCCCAGCCGTTATTATTAGCGCCCTCTCTATTAGCCTTATTTTACGCTTTGGTATAATTACCGGTACCACTAATATTTACTACACCCGCGAAGTTAGGGATAGTAATATTAAAGTTAACGTCTATACTATATAAAATGGGCGTGTAATCGGCTATACGCTAGCGGTAGATATACTATATGGTTTTGTTAACGTTAAATAGGGCAATAAGTTACTAAAAGTGCTCTTTTTACTTAGGATTCTTAAGGTTAATAAATACCTTATTATCCTTACACCACTTCTTAATTTTATAATATGCGGTATTTATAAAGGTCTTATTGCCGGTATAATAATTATAGACTACCTAGGGACTATTAACAATAATAAGGCCTGCTTATAGTCTAGTAATTATAAAAAAGTTTCTTACTGTATCCTAGATAAATTTTAGCGGACTAGTAACTATTATATTATATACTAATAACTCTACCTAGCTACCTTAGATGCCATTAATAGTAAAGACCTTAATCTCACTAACTACTAGCGCAAATTCCCGCCACTTACTGCTATCTTGCTAGGTATAGCACCATTCTTTAAGCGTATACAGCCCTGCGGAGTAGATAGCAAGTTAGGTTATATATAAAACGGTAAGGCTAACCTCTAATGGCTTAAATCCAAAGTTTATTAGCGCTATAGCTACCTAAAATACGCGTTAAGCGTAGACTAGATTATACGTTAATTAGCTAAGCTTGTTTACCTATATAGTACCATTAACGGCAAGGAAGGCAATAGGGTGGTTATAGCACAGCATATCCTTAAAAAAGCTTGCCGCTAGCTTTAACTACTCTCGGTCCTTAACTATTAAGCTTATCTAAAGCTAGCCGTGTAATAGGATGGTATTTACGAGATATATAATATCTTTAACAAATTAATATTATAGCGAGAACCACACTATATCTATACTAGCCGCAAGAAGACGTATATAGAGGGAGATAGATTTCTAATAGTGGAACGGATTATTAAAATTAGGACTAAGGATTAGTTTTAGTTAGTATATATCACTAAGGAAAACCTAAGGCACGGGGTCGCTAGCCTAAATCTATAGACCTCCCTAGATTAAATATGGTTTGCTTTAGGCGAACCCAATAAGACTACCTAGCTTAGACGCCTTCCTGGCCTTATTATGGAAAACTACGCATATAGCGCTAATAGAATGTATATAAGTCTACGAGACTATATTAGGTGTTATAAAAATAATATTAGCCTTCTTAGCCAGGTTTATAATGACTATATTAGCCATAAGTGTTAATCCCATCTTATTATCTTACGTTATATTATTACTAAGCGCAAATTAGTATAAGTATTAGCGGAATTTGGCGTATTTAGTCGTATTAGGGTCTATAATAGGATATAGGTTTCCGTTGCTATCCGGGATACCTATAAGGCGTAACAACTACTAACCTTTAGATAAATCTATAACCTATAACCGCTTATTAAAGCTAGTAGCATTACTAGCCTTAAACGTACGATAGAGTAGGAATGCTATATTTAGTATAGACGCGTCCTTATTAATTGTAGTATAGTTATCCTGTTCCTTAAAATACTTAGGATAAGTATTAATGCCTACCGCTATTCGCTGTATAACGGCATCCCGCTTATAGACCTTAGTTTCCGTTAAGCGTATATAGCGGCGAAGGATAATAGGAAATTTAGCGGGACGGCCTTATGTAATTAGTGCCTTATAGTCCTCTATAAGCGCATTATTAATTATCTTAGCCAGTATATCCAGTTGGCGATTAAGCGGCAATAGGACCTAGATTCTAGTAGGATCCTACTAGGGCAACCTAAGTTAATACTAGTATCGTACTAAGATAGTTAGGAAGGTTAATTTCCTAATACTACTAGGGCCTTATATTAGTAAAATACCGCCTATTATATATTTAAGCGCAGTATAGGCACCTATTTACTCTTTATTAAGTAGCGGTAAGACGGCCTTAAGGGTATTATCAACCGAGTTCTTTCTATACTTAGCAATATTATAGTTAAAGTAATTAATACGCGGGAGATCTATAAAGTTATTAGATAGCATAATTTGGCGCTTAATATAGAAACTGTCACCTTCTTACCATAGGTAGCGTAAAGTGTTAATCTCTTAGGAGATTCTAACCTTAGGGACACGCTTAATTATAAGACATTTAATGCCCTATGCTGTAATTAGGGCCTTACTTAGGTTACTAACTATTATAAAGTTATTACTGCTTAGGACATACTCCGGAGCAAATACAGGGTTTAGTATAAACTTATAACCCACCTATAGTTAAAAGATAAAAGTATAGTAGTTATAGCCGGAGCTAAAGGGAGTGGTATTAATAATAACTCCTTTTTAGCTGGCCTAGCTATCTGCGTCTTTACCTAGGAATAAGATATTAATAAATAAAGTTAGTGTAAAGGGTAAGACTATTAACTATCTAGATAATAGCGTAGTAGACTTAGTCTGCGCCACCTAGGAAGGTAATAAAATAAATAATAGTAGGTACCTAGGGGTTCTAATTAACGGCCTTAAGGCTTACGACTGCGGTATAGAACTAGACCGTAAAATACTTAAGAATGCTATTAAACTAATACCTCACAGGGATTTTGTATAATGGTTGGTCCTCTATTAAGAGCTATATGCTAAGCTAGATATTTATATTATAGTTCTTTTACTAGCAACCTAAAGGATTATTAACGCTCTGCTGTTATAGGCTCGCATTTAGGCTCGCAATATAACTATTAAGCCATTTAGTGCCTAGCGTAAAGAAGTAGATAACAACTATAGGACTATTTAACAGCATGTCCCAAGCTTTATAGATTTACGGCGTAAATAGGCCGAAGTCCCTATTAATAAAGAAGTACTTACTAAGCAATATACGCGTACCTAGTATGAGTTTATTAAAGGCGATAACGAACCTAATATAGTAAAGTTATAGGGTCATGGCATCTTACGGGAGAATGCAAGTAAGATGCTTAAGTGTAGTTAGATATAATAGTTGTTAAGTAACCGGAGAAGTAGTATTAGCAGTATTAACCTTAACATCGCTAGTAATATTAGCATCCGTAAATCAGATAGACGCCGTCTTATATAAATAATAAGTAGGCATTTTACCGGTTTTGTAAGACACCTAGAACGTAATGCTATATGCTATAATATGCTCTTTAATAATTTATATAATAAACTAAACTATAAGGTAGTTATTCTTTAGAAGCTGGAGTATATCCGAAGGTTTAGCTATTATAGAATTACTATCCTTTATATAGGTATCTAAATTATCCACTAGGCTATTCGCCACTAGATAGAAGCCGGCTATATTAAGAGGTTTAGGCGATAAAGAGGTAGTAGCTATACTTAAAGCGGCAGTACCTAGTGCATCTATCTTACCTAAAGCAGTTACGGCGTCTGTCGCCTAAATTAAAGTAGGTCCATTTATATAATTATTAATATTATACCCTATAACTCCGTAGTTCTTATATACCTAACTATAAAAGATAGTTTAATGGTTTAGGGAGCTATAGTTTAGGCAAGTCCGCTTCTTCTTACCCGATAGCTAGGGATAGTCTCGCTTTCTATAGCCTATAGCACTATATTAGTTACACGTTACACTAGAATAGTTACTTTTAAAATAACTAGCTTCCCTATAATTATTGTATATAGGGTTAGGGCAGTTAGCTTTAAGATAACTAGCTTTACCATAGCTATAATAAAGTTAAAAGGCTTTCTTAAGAGGATAATCGGCGTATATATAGCCGGTAGATAGATAGAGATAGCATTTTAGAGCGTTATTGGCCGAGAGGTATAGACTACTAAGCTCTAGAAGAAAAGGCTTATTAAGCGTAGGGCTCTTACCGTTACCTTACAAGACACCAGAGCCCGTAGTCACTACAGTTAAGGTAATCTTAAAAACTATAACGCCCTTAGCGAACTTTTTATGGTTATAGATGTAGTTAACGTCGCGAGTTATAAAATAATTAGTGGGTAGGTTTATTTTAGTAGCAGGCTATATTAAGTGGTAGTTTATATAAACGCATTAGTAAATATAGACCCTCTATTATATAGCTAAGGCCGAAAATAAGGTAGCTAACTTACTATATTATAAGGCTCTATAGCTTAGATAGATCTGCGGAGGTACTAGTTATAAAGGTAGATGCTAGTAGGGTAGGAGTAAGAGTAAGTAGTTAGTAGAGTTAGGTTAACTAGTAAAGGTAAGGAAATAAGGCGCGTCCTAATAAAATTATATAAGTAAGGCCTTAGCGGCAAAGTATACGGTTATATACTTTGCAGGTTAAACGCGTATAAGGGTAAATCTATAGTAACAAGACTAACCTATAGAGGAAGATACGGTATAGTGTAAGTTATAGGGACTACTCTATTTAGCCTATCTCTTAATATAGGCTAGGCGATGGTCTAGCACTATTAAGCTTTTATAGTTTATAATGCGAGTATATAAATATATAAAAGGGTAAAGGAAAAGAGAAGTAAGTAGTAAAGTAAAAGTACTTTATTATAGGTAGGCTAATTATATTATAGGTAAACGGAAACTTAAACACTATAATCCATTAAAAATATCACTAATAAGCACAGCCTGCTACTGCTAGAAAGTATAAGTCTTTTCCTCCCTTAATTAGTAAGAGAAAAGGTATTATTAACTAAATAATCTCTTACTGGAGTACTGGGTGGGGAGCGGGATATTATAAAACTATATATAGTTCTAGATAGATTTAAAATAAAGATATTAAATTTAAGAGACTCTAACATAATAAATACTATAGTAGAATATTAACCTCTTATATAACACTAAATAGATAAATAGTAAGATAAGTTAATGTTACTAAGCGGCTGGATGCTGGTATATATAATATATCTACTATCCTAAAATGCCCTAAAATGCCGCAAAATGCCGTAAAATGCCATTAATTATATAAACTTATAATATAAGATACAAAACCTCCTACTACCTTTTATGGTAGATATGCGTTTAAATAAGCACTAGATATTTATATATAGACGTAAATTCTATATACTAAATAATTATTATTCCGGATAAACTTATTTAGTAGGCTCTTAAGTGCTATATAGTGTAATAATAACACTAGTAATTATAAAGTAAGTATAATACGTTACCGTCTACTAGAAGTACTACCTATTATATACTAAGTATTTCACAGTAATAGAGTCCGTATATATAGACGTAGGCTAGCCCTCTAACTCTAGTAGCGCGTATATCTACTAACTTTGTATAACAATAAGAAATATAGTAACGCCTATAATAAGTATAATACGTTGCCGTCTACTAGAAATACCACCTATTATATAGTAAACACTTCGCAGTAATAGAGCCCGCACATATAGATATAGGCCAGCCCTCTAACTCTAGCGGCGCGTATATATACCAACTCTATACAATAATAAGAAATATAGTAACGCCTATAATCTTTTATAGTCTACTATACCGTAATAACTAGTTACCCCTTTATAGGCACTTAATAAATCGCTTATATTAAAAACTATAAGAGTTTAGCGGTACTAAACCGCCACCTAGCCCTAAATAGGCTAGGTAGGGTAGTCCCCATAAATTATATAATTATACCCTTATTTAACTGTATAGTATTAAGTCTAGCCATATTTACCCTAACTAGTAGCAGCAAACTATAGCCAATTTCACCTCTATGCGGGTACGTGTAGGCAATTATAAGATCTACCTCTTTACCTCTTTTTAATTAACTTTACTTACCCTACCTTTTATCTCTCCTATAACTAACCTCTAACTACGTCTAACACTAAAGTTATGCTAGTATAGCGCTAGCTAGCTACTATATAAAGCCCTCCTACTTTAATAGTTACCTTTTACTTAATATATGCCGTAATATTATATATACCTAACTGAATAAGCGACTTAATAATAATGCAACTATAGGTAAAGCTAGATATATAGTATAAGGCGAACCTAAAGCCGACTAAAGATGCGGATATTGCCTAAGGCTTTAGAATAAGCATTAAAAACTATAATAGACTAAAAGAAAAGGTTAAAGATATTACAATTAAAGTTAAGCCTAAGCACATAATATATCGCGGTAACTCTATAATAATAAAAGAAGGGCACATTAAGGAGTTTTATAAGCAACTCCTATAATTTACTAATACTCTACCGGATTAGAAACTATAGGTAATCCTAAAAATTATAGGAAGTGCTCATTTTAATTGCGTAAGGAGGGTACTAAGTACCTCTAAGAGTAGGCATACTCTGCGTAAATATACGTTACCCCTAAAGACTAAAGCACAAGACAAGATAACGCTATCTTAGCTACTGCATGCGATATAGCCCATAGACGTTACTATAACCCCACTACACGGTATCCCTTTGCCTTAGCCAGTAACCCTAGTAGTAAGTAATATAATTAATATAGAAGATATTAAGATTAAAATCTAATCCATAGGCTTAATAGGTAGGTTAATAGTTAGGGTAGTTTAAGTCTTATATCTAATAAGCGGAAACCTATATATAGCTCTAGGCAAGCTATAGGAGGAACTGCGAGCCTATATAGAGCTTAACATCAATGGTTTGCCTAAAAAGAACATCTATATATCGCTGTAGAGATATAAAAACCTTATAATACGGTTAAAGGGCATACTTATTACAGCTCTTAGCGAAATAGCATAAAATATCATAAAGGAGGCCGTGCTTATAGCATTACTCTCGCCTTTTAGCTTAAACTCCTAAGTTGCTGCTACTAATAATATACCGCTAGCTATTATATCTAAGGCGCCTAGATATAATAGACGTAGCGTAAAAGATAGCTAGTAAGTCCTAACGCCGCGTAAGGCTAGCAGTAAGAGTAAACTAGGAGAAGGCAAGAAGTAAAGTTATTTAAAATTAGCAGTATATAGCTCTAATAAAAATAGCGAGGGCGAGCCTGTTAGATATAAGAAATCGAATAATAGTAAGACTAAATTAGGCAGATATAATAAGTGGCCTTAACTAAGATCAGTAATAAGTGCCCTAGTAAAGGATAATAAAAGCGAGCTAGCCGCGCCTAGGAAGTTAAATAGTTATAAGGCCAACCCAAATAGAAGTAGGAAATGCCCTTAAGCAGAATTAATAGTAGGCACCTTTATAGAAAATAGTAATAATAAGCCGGTTGTGTGCAAAAGGTAATTAGTAAAGGGAAGACATAACCCATCTGCCTATAAGCCTATATTAGCGAGTAACAGCGGTACCAAAGAAATTGCCGTAGATAATAGTAAATCGCCGTAATCTATTACTGAACCTAAAGGTATATACTAGCCTAACAATATAATAGACAACCCTACTACTATATTACTAACCGTTAATATCCCTTAAGATATTACCGTAGAGGATAGTAAATTACCATAATATGCCGGTAGATATAATAATTAGTTCCTATATTATACTAACTTTAAAAATACAAAGAGTGGAGACAAAGATAAGGATTTAGTTAATAATAGCGACTAAGACAAGAATTTGGTTAATAATAATAACTAAGACATAGACGTAGAGGAAGAACTTAACTAGCAAACTTTCTTAGCCTAGCTCTATAAGGCTAGGAAGGATAACCTAAATAGCGCACTAGCGTACGTAACGGAGGCGGATCTTCTACTTACTCTAGAGTATTTCCTACTCGTTTTATTAAAAGCACTTTCTAAAACCACCCTAATCGAACTCCCTAATTGGGGCCTTATATTAGGCTTTAAATTTAGCCCATACTAAGTAGTATATATAGCTTAGGCATTTAAGCAAAAGAGGATGATTAAAGGAGGCGGTATCTATACAGACGAACCTAGCACGGGTAAAACTATATAAATGATTACTTAATAGCTAATAAACTACTTTTATTATTAGAACGTAATAGATATTTAAGAGGCCCAAGCTACTAGGGACGTAACCTACTACCTACCTAAGATGTATTCGCTGGATTTAAAATGCCTATAGGCAGTAAAGTAGCTAATTATATACTACTGCGAAGACAACCCTAAGAAGCTATACCCTACAGACCTATAGCGAGGCTGCTTAGTCGTCCTTACGCCAACCCCAGGCCTACTAGGATTCCTAAAAAACGCGAGTGTAATATTATAAAACGGCACGATTATAAAGCGCCCTAACCCGCCCCAGATTACAATTCTCGCCCCTAGCTATAATAAAGTTAAGATATTTAGTAAACTAAAAAAGGATAAATAGCCGCAAATCTATAAGGCTCTTAAGTGGACTAATAAGGAATAATAGGAAAACAATAATAACATATATCTAGTTAGCAAGGCTCTCCTATTACACCTATAGGGTAAAGCCAGGTTTAAGAATAATTATAGCCCTACCCCTAATGCGATGGAGCTATTAGCGCTAAGATACTTAACCTAATTCCTTCTAATTACTACGCAAAATTATATTACCACACAACTAATACGCGGGTTTATTACCACATAAACTAATATATAGAAACACCTAAATGGCCAATCCTTTAAAACGTATTAGAAATTAAAAAGTATAATATAGGTTAGGCGTATCCTCTAGGACAAATGCTACCTAGACGCAACTAGTAGAGTCTTAATATCGTTTATTAAGGATATGGTTAAGGAGTACCGTATTACGTATAATCGCAGCCCTGCCGTATGGGGTATATTTAGTACGCCCAATAATAGAAACCTAATGCAACTAATACGGTTTATTATAGCAGGATTAAAGAGGCTAAAGTGGGAAAAAGCTAATAAGCTAAAGGGAACGGAGTTTAAAGTACTGCTTAAGCTTAAAGAAGAAAACATCTAGCTAAAGAAGAAGAAATTTAACCGTCTTTATAAGGATGCAAAGACTAACCCAGCCAGAGTAATAGCAGATAGGAAATTTAGCAAACTAGCTATATTTTTCCGCATAGTTATTCCAACGTTTTAGATATATAGAGGGGAGTTAACACTTTGGTTTAACCAGTAAAAGCTTATCCTAAAAAATAGCTGTCTTAAATTAGTTACGTTATAGGCCGACCCTAATAATACTAAGGCGGCTATAATTACAGCTATAGAGGACCAAGTAAGGATAGAGCAGAGGCACTAATATAAGGAACTTCTAGCTATATAGGAGGAAGATGGCAGCAATCTAAATACTAAACTTAAGATACCGAAACTTACCTAAGCCGAGTTATATACTAACGCGAAAACGGTAGTAAGCGTAGCCTAGGTTATCTAATACTGGGACTAGTATACCCCTATCATAATTAAGTCTAATAAGTTTAATAAGTCCAATAATAAACGCCTAAAAACTTAGAGTTGCACACTTAAGGACCTAATTATCGCTAAGTAGACTACTAACCTGCTTAGTAAGGAGTTTACTAATATACTTAACCGCTATTTTTAATAGAATGTAAAGTTCTTTTAAGCTAAAAAAATCTATAATTGCGTTTATATTAAAAAACGAACAAATAGTTTAGTATATAAGATTATTATTACTACTTACTTACCTCTTATACTAGCTTATTAGTTTAATAGGCTATATAAAGAATACGGTAAAGATAAGGTGCTCCGCTATACAGCCAGTATATCTAATATTAAGAAGGCTAAGGCTAGGCAAACCTTTAACACTAATAACTCTAAGTGGATCCTACTTTATACCTTCGCATTAATTAGGCTGTCTATTAACCTATAGCGCGCAAATTATACTATTATAGTTAAGCTAAGCCATAAGCTCTTAGAGGTAAAGTAACTATTTACTTAGATAGATTAACGAGGATAGACTAAGCCCGTCTGCTATAGTACTATTATAGCTAATTAGAAGTTAAGTATTAAGTAAAGGATATTAAAGTTAACTAAATTTATGTTGTTATTGTATAAGTTAGTATATAAGGAGAAGGCTAATTTAAGCTTAAAAGTAGGCTAAGGTAAAAAGGAAGATACCAAGACTATCTAATGCTGGTAACAATTATAAGAGTATAATATAACTATAGATAGTTCTAAATACTATATATAGCCGCTATATAGCGAAACCTGTTATAATTATATAGTGGCGTATACGTAGGTTAAGGGACGTATCTTCTAGTAACTTATAGGTAGTAGCGTAGCGTATATAATAAACTTAGTTAACTAAAATGTTTCTAGTATTATTATTTCTAAGAGAGCATTAAGCTGCAGCTTATAGCACTTTTATTATTAAGGCGGCGTTTAGCCGCAAATTGCAGTATTATTATTAGCGGTGTAGTATATGGCCGCAAAATATAACTAAATGCGGCTAAATGCCGAAATCGCTTAATTAGCATAAACCTAATTTAAGATACTAGTAAATTTTTTTATAATGCCGCCCCGCCCCCTATACTTACTAATATTAATAAAATATATATAAAAT
>Ga0307515_10023755_pt1 | contig 10725 bp, 14 predicted proteins | sample 17_EM_MG_FD_194513 | JGI IMG/M metagenome (GOLD analysis project Ga0307515, IMG submission 194513) | Populus trichocarpa ectomycorrhiza microbial communities from riparian zone in the Pacific Northwest, United States - 17_EM | ecosystem: Host-associated > Plants > Roots > Unclassified | place...
AGTGCGCAGCACACTGACTGACCTTAGGGAACATTCCATGCGCGGTCAATGCGCAGCGCAAGGGTTTTCCTTGACCCGCACAGGCCGCGCAGACCACTGAAATTCTCCGTGCAAATTTTTCACAGTGCAAGGCGAGAGAAGGGTCCGACTTGTATCTCCAACTTGGCGGACCAACCACAGAGCGGCCAAATGGAGGCACCCAACCTTGACTCTATCCACTCCCAACCTTAATTGTACTCTGGCTGCCGCGTAAATCCACTTCGAAGGCTGTTTGGCATATTACTATGAGTTGAGAATGTAGTCATAGACGAGAATGGGGCGTACAACTTGACATATTTCGTTCGGTTGCCATATATCGTAGGTGCCTCGATCGTACCAGCGACTCGATTTGCAAAGTTTAGAAACGGGCGGCTTGCGTTGCGGTAAACAATGTGCATGTGCAGCGCGTAAGTGAGAGATATTCCGCGACGAGGGGGCATCCCTGACTGGGCATTACATATGTAGACTAACTGAAAACGGAGTCGAGTGAGAAGGTGAACGACCAAAGAAAGTATTAATAACAGAAGGGACTATGCAAGCACGATGGGCCAAACTGTACTAGATGTGCTGAATATAGAGTACCTCTCTCGCTTCCCTTACACACCACGCACAATTTGCATTGGATTATCCGCTTGCAGATCTCAGGTTATTATTTTTTATCATCCTCGAACTCACAAGGATGTGAAATGAAAGGGGTGGTACGGATTGCATGCACATAATCAGCGGTTTCATACACATAGCTAGATACAGATAATACCTAATGGTCCAATAAACGCGGTACGAGTGACGAAGCTATCCTCTCCCAGTAATAGATATTTTCCCAGCACCTGCACCCCCTTTGCGAGCCCTCTTCCTACCACCTGTCCAAGTGAAGAGTATGCATATGGTTCTTCTTGACATCGCCACCTGCGCGCTACAAATGTGTCAACAAGTAACTTGACCGGATCGCGCGTAAACCCATGAACGGACGTTAAGCCCTCCTTGTACAGGTTGCCATCCGTGTATTCAGGCTTAAGTTTCGATTTCTGAGGTTCTTCCTCGCCAGAGTTGTCGCCATCGATGATCATCCGACCCGTTTCTGCGTCCGTCTTGAACCTGGACGCCTCTTGACTTGAAGAGCTAGGAGGCGTCCAAGTTAAGCCTAATGACAAAGTCGCTCAAAAAGTAGGAGTGCTCACAAATGAGTCCTTGTGCACCAACACCGTCGAGTAGATCCATCGGATCGTTGCCATCTGGACGCAGACGAGCAGCGCTATTCGATCTCTTCAGTGCACTCTTTAGATGCCGCATAGGCTGAGCGTTTCCTTGAGCCCCCTCCTCCTCCAAATCGATTTCGCTCTCGCTTCCATAAATGACACCCTTAAAGGCATCTCCCCCTTTGCGTTCGGTCAGTTCCTGTTATATCAATGGATAAGTTGAATTGGGTGCAAGTGCGGACGGAACGCACTTCCTCATCGCTCTCTCCCGCAACGGCCTTCTTTCGTTTCGTGCGTTCTCGTCGCTTCTTGACGTTGGCAAGGATTTTTCACTCGCCCTCCATATCGGTGGTATACTGTATGATGTGGCGGTATCCAGAGGATCGAATCATGCGCCCAAGAGTATGTCGGATCTTGACCTAACTCACGAAAGACGACTGAGTAAGAACCTGAGGAGGCAATAAAAAAAGACTACGCACCTTGAGCACGCGATGTGTTGTCAAGCACCCAATCGGCCCCCGACCCATATCCCCGAGTTGGGGCTGGACGACCTCCGCGGGGAGACTATGCACGCAAATGTTGACAAAACCAAGGACAGCCTTGACAACTTCACGATTTCTTGCAGTAAGAAGGGGATTGGCGGCGTTGAGAATCGACGTGAGGTACTCTGGTGAGAGGTCATCTGCACCGAGCAGTAGTTAGGGACTACCTTCATCGAACGAACACGACGTAGCGTACTCTTGAACTCGAAAAAGCACCCGAGAAAGCGCTATTACTCCCGCACTGATCGTATGATCCTTCTCCGCGGCGAGAGAGGCACCAACCTCATGCCCACTATCCCGTCGCTCACATCAAGCACTCAGCCACGAACCACAACGTCCACGACCTCTGCCTTCTGCACGACGGCCAGATATGGCGCAAGGACAAGCAAAATGTCGAGCATTTGCAGCAGCGTCTTCACTTTGCCCTCCTTTTCCTTGGGCTGGGATCCGTCAGGGTTGGTTCGGAGCCCGGCGAGGGAGGTGTCAAGGTGCCCCAACACACTCCAATACGCGCCTGCCAACTTATTTTCCCCCGCTACACCTGCCCACACACCAATCACCTCCCTGACTTGCGCACGCTCCCCGCGCTCGACGCTCGCAAAGACGTTGAACAACACCGCGAGCCAGTTCTTCACCTGTCCTCTCAGATACCTAAGGTTCTTCTTGCTCTCTTCCTTTTCGCTCTCGTTTTCCTCTCCCTGGTTTTGAACTTGTGTTTAGGACTCAACGACGTCCCTCAAAGCGCGCAAAATCGGTGGACGGAGTGTGGGGTTGGCATATATTTCCTTCGTGAGCCGCTCGCCTAGCTCACGTCACGTCCGAACGCGTTAGAAAGGGGTTGAAAAGGTTGGGTGGGTTGGAGCAGTACGCCGGGAGGGTGTACCAGCACTGATCCGCGAGGACCGACCAGACTTTTGCAATGCTGGGGTTCGAACTCGGTCCAGTGGCGGGGTTGGTGAGCTGGTCGATCAGGGGCAGAAAAGTTTGGGTGAAGTGCGCGAGGGGGGTTGGATGCGAACGCAGCGAGGCTAGGATGCACGGGTGTGGCGTTTGTGTTGGGTTTCTTCCCCCAAACTTATCTTCCGATCAATAATCCAGCAACCCTCCCTTCGGAAACCAAGTTCAGAGGTAATAGATTTAACAGTCCGTCGACCCCTGCCGCTCGTGCAAACGCCTCGCGAAATGACGAGGACGAGCGACGAATTCAACAGCTCACGGCGTTGGCCGCCCAGCTAGACATTCAGGTATCCTCCCATGTACCCCCTGTCGTCTGAGTGTGTTTCTTGACCGCGTGTCTTGCAGAAGCACGTCCAGTTCACGTTCACCGTCAATGCGCCGTACTCTGAGCTCCTGCACTGGCTTGGGGCCGCTAGCATCGGAGTCAGTACTATGGTAGAGGAACACTTTGGGTCAATATCGTGGAGTTCACGGTGCGTGTTTCGTTGGCGGTTTCTCTATGCAAGTAACTGACAAAGGAGGAATCTATTTATAGGCGGTATGACTCATTCCAGTTGTACCTGCGTCAGGAGGGCCGATGCATTCAATGAATCACCAACTGGTGCGTTCCTGCTCCATTCTGGTTCTTGTCACTGTTTTCGGCCGGACAACAGGGGAAGCTCCCTCACTCCGGCTTGGAATACGTGCTAATGAATCTCGGCTAACGCGTTCAAATTATCGCAGGGCTCCACACACGCACAGTCGCGGAATTCGTATCAGCTCTTCACAAGGCACTCAGCCTTCACGACAACCACCCAGAGGAGCAATTGGCAATGCGGCGACGCGCCAGGGAGAGCAGCCTGCGGTTTGAACAGACGCGATTCGAGGATGGCTTCAGGGACCTTTTGGGCTTTGGGTTGGTGTAGCGCTGATTAGATAGCTGAGCGCTCGGTGAGCAATACAATATTTTCAAAAACAAAGGGGAATCTGATTTGAAAGGTTGATAGAACATTGACAGTGCAGAAATTGAAAGCCGAAGAGCGGTCAATAGTATGAAAACCCCACACCCCGCGCGTACCAGTTCTTTTGTCCTTCGTCACCCTCCTGGTCGATCAATCATCTAAGCCGTCTCTCTCGTCGAGGTCGCGCTCGATGTCAGCGTCAGCTGAACAACCCAGCTCCCCTGTGATGAAAATGCAGCCTACGTATCAATATTCGGTGGAGCAACTTGCCTTGAGCAAGGAGCCTCTCCCTGTCGTTCTTTCCCTCCCAAAGCCACCAAAGGAATCGAAGGCACGTCGCACAGTCCGCTTTCTCCTCACTGTGCTCCTCTCTATTATCTTTACTTGCTTGGTCGGCACATACGCTCTGAGGAGGCCTGCCTCAACCCCGGCGCTTCACTGTCTCGATCCTGTGGACAAATATGTAGCAAAGGAAGGCCCCATCGCTCTCCAAGCCCTCTTCGACAACATTGGAACGAAGGGTTCGAAGTTGAGCGGTGCACACCAAGGCGTTGTCATTGCTTCACCGAGCACGGGTACGTTTGAATACTCTGCATCTTGGCCTTCTACTGATGCGAGGGGTAGTGAACCCCAACTATCTCTATACCTCGATTCGGCAAGTTGGAATTTCCGGTGACAAAAGTGGTTCCTCTGGCTGATACCCCGTACAGCGATTCCTCCCTTGTCTTCAAAGTCATTATCGATCGTTACGTCTCCGGACGCGACTCCGACAGCGCCCAGCTCATCGTCGATTGGGTGGCGTCTATGGCGAAAATGCAGCAAGTTGAGAACCCATCTGGCGGCGTATCCACAGGCGGACTCGGCGAACCAAAGTTCAATATTGATGAGACGGCCTTTACCGAGAGTTGGGGCCGCCCTCAGCGCGATGGGCCAGCACTCCGTTCTACGTCTATCATTCGATTCGCTAACCACCTTCTGGCGCGGGGCGATGAAACGTGGGTGAAAAACCATCTTTGGCCTGTCCTCAAGCTTGACCTGGGCTACGTCGCCGACTCGTGGAATTTGACCGGGTTCGACCTTTGGGGGGAGGTTGACGCATCATCTTTCTTCACTACTGCCGTCCAGCACCGTTCACTAAGAGAAGGTATCGCTCTCGCCACTGCACTTGGTGACCCGGACAAGACGGTCGCGGAGTGGACCATCCAAGCTGATAACGCACTTTGCTTCCTCCAAAGCTACTGGAGCTCGGAGCGCGGTTATATCGTTTCTAATGTCCGTGGTGGTAATGTGATCAGGAGCGGCTTGGATTCGAACTCGATTCTTGGGAGCATTTACACCTTCGATCCCGGTCCGTCCGCAAAGTTCTCCTGAAGTTCCTCTCACTGATGCTTTATCCAGCCGCTGGGTGCGATGCAGCTACATTCCAACCTTGCTCAGATAAAGCACTCGCCAACCTCAAGGTCTACGTCGACTCCTTCCGAAATGGCGTGTACTCCATCAACAACGGTCGCCGCGAACGCAGCCATCGCGGTCGGCCGCTATTTTGAGGACGTTTACTTGGGCGGCAACCCCTGGTACCTTACTACCCTCGCTGTCGCGGAGCAGCTATATCACGCTGTTCACACATGGGACGCGCTAGACGCTGGGATTGAAGTCACTGCAATCTCCCTTCCGTTCTTCAAGCAGTTCCTCCCTTCTCTCACGGGAAAGACCACCATCGCTGCTGGGTCCGATGATTATGCGACAGTCATTAACTCGATCAAGAACTTTGCCGATGGGTTCGTCGCAATCGTGGCTAGGCATACTCCAGCCGATGGGGGCCTCAGTGAGCAATTCAAGAAGGATACAGGTGCTCCGTTGAGTGCTGCGGACTTGACGTGGAGTTATGCATCTGCTCTCACAGCCTTTGATGCGAGGGCGAATGCTCCCGTCGAGAGCTGGGGTGCGGACGGTTTGGTAGTTCCGGCCGTTTGTGGTATCATACCTTGGGGGTCGGCGGTGAGTTTCGAAGTGCATGCCCAAACAATATTCGGGGGTAAGTCCTTATCTCACACACGCACACACACACCTCATCCTGACGTTTTCCGCAGAGAACGTATTCGTCACTGGCAGCCTGCCTACTCTCGGTGAGTGGAACCCAGACAAGGCGTACCCCCTCTCTTCGACAAGCTACCCCATCTGGTCGGCCACCGTCACCGTCCGTGCAGATACGAAGTTCGAGTACAAGTACATCAAGAAGCACGGGGGGAACGTTATTTGGGAGCCGGGCAGCAATCGTGAAGGCACGACTCCACCCAAGGGACATATTACTCCTTTCAAGGACACCTGGAAAAAAGAGTAAGAATGATTCGTTCGTGTGAAGGAATGTTTGTGAGTCCCGTTGTTTGGTATCCCCTCCAAAGATTGTGTATTTCTTGTGTACTGCGGGCAATTTGAATATATGTTTTGTTGATTACAGTAGTGGTTATTTAGCTAAGTGGGCCGGTTTCTGGTTCCGATGAATTTTTGGTCGGCAGGGGTTATTATCAGGAAAGAAGACCTGCATGAAAATGGTATGGATGCGGGGGAAAACAAGTTCACGGCCGTCTGCACTGGCGGTCATAACACAACGCATCACATCACGGTCAAAAGATCACTCGCGTGCCAAAATCGATACTGTCTTTTTTCCATGATGATTTCAAATAAAGTCCCTCGATCGAAGGCGGCCAACAAATAGAATAATTCAAGATCTTCGGCATCGGCAGAATTTGACAAAGAGTGATATTCATTCAACGTAAATTGGTCAACGCAGAGAAGGCACAAGGATGAAACAAAGAACACAGTTGAACCGAACCACGACACCACAACCACGGCACTTGACCGTACCGCGCTCTAACAATACCAACGTTGACTATTCGTACACCGCAGTGACGCATACTCTCGAATATTTTATACAATGGCTGCCATCCTCTCCACTCAATGACGAGCTATCGACCCCTCTGGAGGCCTCCAGTGGGATCTTTGGACATGCTAACCTGACAATACAGGGACTATGTGCTGAAATTCGTAACCATTGGTGACGCGTCGGTGGGTAAATACCCATTGTTGTTTCGACCTGCCGACCAATGCTTATTGACCGTCCCAGATGCCACGGTTAGTACATGCTCGTCAATAACTACACACCCTATGGTGTCTTGGATGTCTCTGGCTACTGGGAGAGGGAGGATGACGACGCTCGGTTTCATGATAGCTCGGTGTGGAATCTGGAAGCAAAGTGATATACACTCTGGACGAAGACAAGACTGTCAGACTACACTGTGCGTGTTTGATCACTACCTCGACTGTTAATTTCTAGCCATGAGTCGGTTGTTGTTTCCTTACGAATTCGACTGTACTGATGGCACTCTAGGCTGAAACATAGCAGGAGTGGAATATTCCGCTCAACCACGCGCTCGTACTCTCGTGGAGCGGCCGCCGTGCTCATCGTTTACAACACAACCTCACGCGCGTCCTTCCTGTGGGCAGATGAATGGCTCAAGGATATCCGTGCACACTCCGACCTGAACCTCCTCATAGCGAACAAGGCCGACTCGGTTCCCAAAGAAGAGGAGAGTGCGAGCACCTGCAGCACGAAGGCGAACACTCTCTGGTGGCTTTCAGCACTGGAGACGGATCGGAAGCAATTAGCCTATACGATTGGCATAGGGAAATTCCACCGCTGTATGAAGACGATTATCGACATGGCGAACGGCGACATGACTGGGGTTGGTGCTGAAAGACGTACCTGAAGACCCGCCGAAGCTCGATTGCTGCCCGTCCTGTGCGTTCACAAAGCGCAACCCCTTCCGTTCAAAGCGGGCACCCACGCATTAGAACCGCTAGAACTCGTCCATGGCGACCTGCTCGGTCCATGCCTGTCAAATCAATCAGTCGTTGCAAATACGGTTTCATACTAGTAGACGGTGACTCGCGTGCTAGTTTGGTACTACCCCTGAGAGCGAAACCTGATGCAACCCGTGGAGTTCGAGAAGTGAGCTACCCTGATGCAGAATGGAGAAGGGACGGCGATTAGAACCGTCATGTTGGATAACGCGAAGGAACTGATAACAGGACGGACGGATGAATTATGTGAGCAGCAGGGGATTCAGATGATTTCGTCCCTTACTCACAGTCTCAACACGAATGTCATCACGCCACGTTGGGCTTTCCATTGGAACTTCGAGAATGGCTCACTCGTCAAGCACAAGGCATGCCTAGTAGCACAAGGATTTGCCCAAGTCTTCAGTGTCGACTATAAGGAAGCCCGCCTATGTGCCCCGGTGATGCGACTCGAATCTTTTTTTGAGTCCTTGCTTCGATCGCCGCGCTATCCGACCTAGATCTCCGTTCATTTGATGTATCAGCTGCTCACCTGCACGGGGACATCGACGGAGAGGTCTACATGGAACCACCTCCGGGATACATGGAGCCACCTCCGGGATACGGAGACAGAGGTTCTGTTCTGGAAGGGGACGGGTCGCATCCTAGGGCAGAGACACATGTGTATTTTATAATTTCTAATTATATACAAATTTATACGTGTTTCCTGTTGAACGAGTACGACCAGACCTAACGTTGGAGAGAGTAGGGAGACAACCGTGAAGTATATATGGGCAAAAAGTGCGCTAAATATACAAAACAGGAACAAACACAAAACACCAACATTTCCGTGGCCGGCGGGGGCACTGGTCGTTGAAAAGGAGAGGAGGGAGGACGATGACAAGGCGAGAGAGGGGTCCAACTTGTATCTCCAACTTGGCAGACCAATCACAGAGCCGACAAATGAGGCACCCAACTTTGTACCTTATCCACTCTCACTCTCAGCCTTGTACTCTGGCTGCCGCGTAAATCCACTTCGAAGGCTGTTTGGCATATTACTATGAGTTGAGAATGTAGTCATAGACGAGAATGGGGGGTGCAACTTAACATATTTTGTTCGGTTGCCATATATCGTAGGTGCCTCGTACCGGCGACTCGATGCAAAGTTAGAAACGGGCGGCTTGCGTTGCGGTAAACAATGTGCATGTACAGCGCGTAAGTGAGAGATATTCCGGCGACGAGGGGACTTTGTGCATCCTCCTCCAGTGCCTGACTGGGTATGGGGACTGACTGAAAACGAAGGAATATCAAGACATCGTGTCGAGTGAGTAATGAGAGGGTGAACGACGAAAGAAAGTATTATAATAATAACTGAAGGAACTATGCAAGCACCATGGGCCAAACTAGATGTGCTAAATATAGAGAACCTCTCTCGCTTCTCCTACACACCACGCACATTTTGTATTGGGCCATTATCCGCCTGCAGTTCTCAGGTTATTATTATTTATCATCCTCATGCTCACAAGGATGTGAAATGAAAGGAATGGGATGGGATGCATGCACAGAATCAGTGGCTTCATACACATAGCTAGACACAAATAATACCTAATGGACCAATAAATGCGGTACGAGTGACGAAGCTATCCTCTCCGCAATAGATATTTTCGGAGCACCTGCACCCCTTTGCGAGCTCTCATATTACCACCTGTCCAAGTGAAATATATGCATATCACGACGGCTGGGGGTAAATATTCCGGGGGTAAATAAATCAGGAATATGGCCGGAATATTTCATAACCACGGGTGGGTATACATACAGTATCCCATGATCCCTCCACTGCTATAACATATGAAATACTCAGACTGTACGAGACCTATTCCTTAGCTACTCTACTGTATAGTAGTGCGATAATACAGGCATTTCAGCAAGCTATTCCTTAGCTATCCAATAACTAATCTATGAATATTATGCTCTTTTTTTGCATCATCTTGCTGAGCTTTTCATTTCTAATTCACATATTATGCAACCCGTATTCCAGAAATCTCCCATTGTTATCTCACATGTATGCCACAACCTATGTGGTGCCTTATCTCACAAATGTCATAGGACAATTGATTGGCTACCATCCACCTATGCCACACCTATGCCACACCTATGCCACACCTTCCACACAAAAAAATACCCACCAATCCCTTGCATATTCCACACTGCCACAATGTTTGGTGTCCAAACAAATCACCCACCACCCTCGATCCATCCTGAACCTTCCGTCTACACAGGATCTAGTCCAGGACAACCAATGCCACATCTGTCATGCAGAATGGACTAGATCCTGTGTAGATGGAAGGTTCAGGACGGATCAAGGGTGGTGCGATGGATTCGGTAATTCCGATAATCTCCGACAGAGATTATACGAACGGAAGCCGAAAGGAAAGAGAAAGGGGGTCTTGAGGCTCGTCCGTTCGCTGACGGAATTCGGGATCTCCTCTCGTCCACGCGCGCCGGCGGGAATACAATCTCCGAAGGGGAAGGAGGGGGAAGTGGGTACGACGACTTACGGGCTTGTCGGACCTAATTCCCAAGCGACTGCCCAAAAGCACAACGGGTGCCCAATCTGTCTTGGCGGCTATGCGCTCCAACTAGGTACAACTCCGAAGGGGCTGACTGAAGCGGGGGTTCGGTCCGGCTGGCTAGCCCGGCGGTGCTGTGGGTGGGAATTAGCACGCGAGGGCAGGGAAATGATCCACACGGTCTTGAGGGCCGGAGTCCGAAAGGCGGAGGTGCGAGCGAGCGGGTCGGGTTTAACAGCGAGCGAGGCAGGGCGCAATAACAAACGTCTATAATCGAGACGTCGAGTGAGGGACATTCCCCATCGAGTCTGAGCTTAAATACAATGTGTAATTTACAGACATGCGGCTACTGGACTGCAGGAGGCGGTGGAGTGGAAGGCAGTGAGGTGGGTGGCATCGCATAGTGTAGGTGGAGCGAAGTGGAGGTTGGACCCGACCACAACTTTCACGTAGTTCCAACCGTGAGTAGCACCGGGGCCAGGTGTGCCCTGGATGTGAAACCAATGGTGGTCAAATGGGGTAAGCCTGCCCCCTGTGTCCGTTCTGGTCGCTGTGGGGGGGGGCCTGGATGGCGGGTTGGGCGCCCGCGTCCCAGGTCTAGGATCTGCGTGGCCGCGTTGACTAGGTCCCCAGCCAAGGCAGG
>Ga0307515_10023757_pt1 | contig 10724 bp, 10 predicted proteins | sample 17_EM_MG_FD_194513 | JGI IMG/M metagenome (GOLD analysis project Ga0307515, IMG submission 194513) | Populus trichocarpa ectomycorrhiza microbial communities from riparian zone in the Pacific Northwest, United States - 17_EM | ecosystem: Host-associated > Plants > Roots > Unclassified | place...
AAAAGGGTATTAGTAATGTGTGGGTGAGATAGTTGCAGTTGATTTTAATGGAATCTTGAATGGAAGTTGGAAATGAGAGATGAAACAATTTTCAGTACATGAATGAGAAGGAGTTCTAACGGAAACGAATAGGGAAAAGGAATAGAATAAGAATACATATCTACTTTTTTTAAAATTATTGAAAATTTGTGCTACTGTACTTATTGTGATATTCATATTTCAATAATATGTATTTTGTTTCAGGACCATTGCATGCACGATAGGAGTAGATGTTAGCTTTTATTCACCTTTTGTTATGTAGTCTAGGTTGGATGACCTTACATTTTGTAAACATGGAAACATTTGTATAACTTAATTTGTATAATTAATCTTTAAACTTGATTAGATTAACTTAACTCTGTAGTTCATATAACCATGTTCCATGTATGCGTATTTATATCTTTTATCCATCCATAATGATATTTGTTATATAATGTTTATCATAAATATTGTGGTTGATATGTATGATGATGTTTGTGGGATTGAGACCCAGGATGATTGGGTCGTGATTGAGTTAGGGGATGCAGGTTATTAGAAGTGTAAACAGGTTAAATGTCGATAACTTAGGACATTTCGGTATAATGAAGACTCCGTCGAAATTTTGGTAGACTTTAATATGAACACCATATATATATATTATTAATTACATTGTTTTTCAGTGGACATGAGATTGTTGTTTTTATCCTGGATATGGGGATGTTACATCATCAACCGATCTACGATGACCCATATCGCATCATTTCCTTTCCTCCCTTTGGGAAATCCCGACACAAAATCCATGGTGATCATCTCCCACTTCCATTCTGGAATTTGTAACGGTTGTAATGGTCCCGCGGGTCTTTGGTGTTCAACCTTGACTTGTTAACATATCCTACACTTAGACACATACTCAACTATTTCCCATTTCATATTAGGCCACCAATAGAGGTGTTTCAGGTCTCAATACATCTTAGTGCTGCCAGGATGTATGGAGAACTTTGACTCATGTGCTTCTCGTAGAACCATCCGTTTGACTGTTTCGTCATTAGGCACGTACAACCGTTGTCCCATCATTAATGATCCATCACCAGCTACTCGAAATTGCGTTTCTCCCCAGCCTCCATGTTCTTCCTAATCTTGGACCCCTCATTGTCACATAATTAGGCTTGTAGTATCTATTCCCGATATGTTGGTCGCACTAATAGTTGGGCTACTAACCCACCTCCTACATTAATGCCCAATTCTACACCCATCTCTTTCAATTCCGCCAATTGCCGATCCTTTCCCACTCCTGGCTTACTCAAGGTGCCTTTATTTTTGCGACTAAGGGCATCTGCCACCACGTTTGCTTTCCCCGGGTGGTATTCTATGGTGCAGTCATAATCTTTAATGAGCTCTATCCACCTTCTTTGTTGCATATTCAACTTCTTTTGTGACATCACATACTTCAGGCTCTTATGATCAGTAAAAATTTGGGTTTGAGACCTATACAAATAGTGTCTCCATATCCTTAGGGCAAATACTACAACAACCAACTCCAGGTCGTGGACCGGGTAGTTAACCTCATAAGTCTTTAACTGCCTCGATGCATAGGCGAGATCTCCTTCCCATGTTGCATCAAAACACACCCCAATCCCTTCCCCAAGGCATCACTATAGACTACAAAACCCTCGGTCCCTAAGGGAAGTGTTAACACTAGAGCAATGGTGAGCCTCCTCTTCAATTCTTGAAAGTTTTCCTCACATTCTTCCGACCACACCCACTTCTTATTCTTCCTAGTTAGCAGGGTCAAAGGGGTTGCAATCAGGGAAAACCCCTCAATAAATTTCTGGTAGTATCCTGCAAGTCCTAGGAAACTATGTATTTCAATGACCGAAGTTAGACTTTCCCATTTCAAGACTGCTTCGACCTTCTAAGGTCTACGAAAACACCTTCGGCTGAAAAAACATCACTCTTTCCAGCCAAAATTCATATTTACTTAGTTTTGCATACAACCGGTGACTTCTCAATGTCTGTAGGGCCTGCTTAAAATGTCCCTCATGCTCCTTGAAGGAGTTCGAACACACCAGTATATCATCAATAAATACCACCATAAACTTATCATGTATTGTTGGAAAACTCGATTCATTAAGTCCATGAAGAGAGCTGGGGCATTTCTCAACCCGAACGGTAACACAAAAAATTCATAGTGTCCGTAACAGGTCTTGAATGCGGTCTTTGGTACATCCGTCTCTTTAATCTTCATCTAATAGTACCCTGACCTCAAATCTATTTTTGAAAATGCTCTCGCTCCTTTTAGTTGATCAAATAAATCATCTATCCACGAAACATGTACTTATTTTGCATCGTTACTTTGTTCAACTGGCGGTAGTCAATACAAAGTCTGTGGGTTCCATCTTTCTTCCTTACGAATAGGACCAACACTCCCCAAGGAGAATTATTGGGTCATATAAACCCCTTCTCTAGCAACTCTTGCAATTGAGTCTTTAGCTCCTTCAATTCTGCCAGAGCCATCTGGTACGGTTGTTGGGCTATGGGTGGGACTCCAGGAAAAGTGTCTATAGACACTTCTACCTCTCACACTAGGGGTAGTCCCGGTAGTTCTTTGGGAAATACATCTGGGAATTCCTTCACCATAGGACTATCCTTCAGTCGTGGACCTTCATCATCAAAGTTTAAGATGTATGTGAGGTATCCCATACATCCCTTTCTCAAAAGTTTCTAAGCTGTTACAACCGATATTAAGGCAATCAGTTTGAGAATTCTCTCTCCTTCAAAAATCATCCTCTCACCCTCAGGTGTTTGGAATGTAACAGTTTTTGTATAACAATCTATTAGGGCCTTGTATTTACTCAACCCATCCATGCCTAGAATTATGTCAAAATCATGCAATTCTAAGGAAATCAAGTCTACTTCTATTTCATACCCAGATAAGCTAACCCCCACACCCACATACACAATATTGGTTTCAACCATGTCTCTCATTGGAGTTCTAATTACGAACCCCTTCTCTACTACTTCTACTCCCTTTCTCAATTTAGTGACATTTCTTCTAGAAATGAATGAGTGGGTGGCACCCAGATCAAACAACACATGCACACTAAAATTATTAATTAGTAGCGTACCTGCCACCATATCCGATGGGATTCGAACGGATGACGGGGACAAATGAATGATTAGCTTCGGCTAATGGTACTGAATGGATGATCGGGACAAATGAATGATTAGCTTCAGCTAATGGTACCGAATGGATGACCGGGACAAACAGTTGATTAGCTTCGGCTGATGGCATCCAAAGTGGATGGGCGAGGCGAGTGAATGGTTAACCTCGACAAATGATGCCTGAAGAGGATAACTGAATTTAAGATTATAGCTGATTGCAAGAATTGGTGCATTTATATGTACTACAAGTCGTTCATACCAAGTACATAAAGGAACTACAAATGTCACGCTTCAAACATGGGATAATGTTAATGCTTCATTAAACTGCCATACTACTTATTATCATTATTATTATTAAGTAATCGCATTCTTATAAATGTTTTGTATTTTAGCAGGGACGTCACACCAACAAGGTGCCTAGGAAACCCAATACACAGGAACCTACTTTTGCAAGGAATCATGTAGTTGCATTCTAAATCACGATGTATTTTGTATGAATCAATGTACTAAACATATAACTATTATTAGATCCTTTTTGTTTAAATTCGTTCTTGTTACCCATTTTTGGGTTCACATAAAAATGAGAAAATACAAAAAAAATATATCAAAAGAAATCCAAACAATAATAGGAGCGAGAAAAGGATTGCTGGAATGCCGAAAAATGCCATAATTGGTTGAGGAGAGACAGTGAGAGCCCTGTTGATGAGGAAAATTCAATTTGAGGAAGAAAAGTCCAAAATCAGATGTTTATGGACTCAATTAAATTTTATCCAAGGTTTAATTGAATTTATAGAGGGTTTGATTGCAAGAAAATTGATTTTTGTAAGTCAATTTAGGTTTTTATCGGAAGAAATTAAAGTTCTGGGGTCCAATTGTAATTTTAAAGAGTTGATTTGGTCAAATTAGGGGCTTAATTGTATAATTATTGAAGTTTGATGGACAATTAGGACTTAATTGAAACAATTCGAGACCAAGGATCAAATCAGAAAAGGCGCTAACATTAAGGGATCCAATTACAATTTTGTCGGGGGGTTTGATTATAAAACAGCGAAAACTTCAAGGGCCAAATTAGAAGAACCCAAACGGCGTCGTTTCCACCATTAATGGTCTTCAAACAGCTGTGAATCGGTGACAATAATGGAAGGAGACGTTAGCAACGATTATGGAATTATTCTCGAATCAATGGGGCGGGTATCGCGGCTGACATACCTCGTCACCGTGATGAACGCCGGCTTACCAAAATTGCTGGCGTCCTCTGGCTATAAAAGCCAGAGGAAGAACTGCAACAGAGAAGGGGAAGAGAGGAGAGGCTACCGTGAAGAAAAAAAAAGAGGGAGACAGTTTATGAGAACGTAAGAAAAGTGAGAGAGTGGACAAATAGTGAGCAAGCATAAGGGAAAGAAGAGGAACGAGAGAAAGAAGCAAAGCGAACAGAAACAGAGTACACGGTGAAGCAGAAAATCCAGCACCACCATCGTCTTCGTCTTCGTCTTCTCAAAATCAGGTATGTTCGATGCCCTTTCTCCGTTTCCCTGCAAAATGAGATGATGCATGTTAGTATGTAAAATACAGAAAGAAAACCTAAGGAAACCGACGCCAGAAATCGCCAGTTACATGCTCTGTTTTGTTTCCTTTTTTCATTCTCACACTGCAACAAAGATGGTTAACAGAGCGAAGGTAATTTAATTACCTTCGCCCTGTTCATACAAGCGTAAAAATATTATGGTGTCATTAGATAAAAATATGCCTTGCAGTCTAGATGGTCAGCTTACCCGGATCTCATTCAAGAGACCCGGTTTCGAGTCCCAACAAGGGAATCCCTTTTTGAAGATGGTCACTGGCATGGGCCAGTGACCATGCTGGGCTAGCTGAATCCAGCCCAGCTACGCAGGATTGGCTGGGGTCCAGCCCAGCCATATGGGCCGGGTTGGGCCCAGCAAAAAAAAATAAAAAAAAATAAAAATAAAAAAAAGTAAAAAATAAAAAATAAAAAAAATATTCAAAGAAATTATTTAAATATCTGTGATTTTCCGCCAATTTTTACTGCATTTTAATCAACACCGGTTTGTATTTTTATACTGTAAAGATACAAATCCGGTATTAAAATACCACGTTTTCGTCCAGACATAAAAAAATGTTTTGTTTTTATGCATACGGCCAAGTCTCTCAAAAAATAAAATAAAAATCATATTGTATTTTCATACAACAAAGAAAATTTCAAAAAAAAAAATATGTATTAGCATGCATTTTGGCTTTAATAACCAGTTTATTAAAGTCACGAGAACTAGGCCAATATTTCAAAAATTCTAAAAAAATTTATTTTGTTTTCTTTTAATATCTGGGGTTACGATCTTATACGTAAGACGTGTTCCGGATATTAAATTTTTTTTGTTGGCATTAGACCGGTTAGGTTTTACCCGATAAGATAAGGATCTCTTTACCGAAGAGAACTTTTCTTAAGCCATAGACGGACCAACAAATAAAAAGCACGACATGACCTTAGATTTTATCAGACAATAAAACAATGCAGCTTACCTTAGGTAGGGCGTATTTGGGGTGCTAATACCTTCCATTTACGCAACCAGTCCCCGTACCCGATCTCTGAGACCAGTTAGGGTTCCTAGTGACCAAAATACTAGGTGGCGACTCTCATTCCATTTTTCCACTAATAAAAGACAAGAATTCCTTGTCTCCACACATCTGCCGCATAAGATTAGATTTTGAGGGTGGATGTTTTCGCCGCGACGCCGCACCGGTGCGACATTCGTGATGACTATTAGTAGGATAGGAATGCAAACTCATGTCTATGTATGTATATTTTTAATTCGAACTTTTAATCATGCAAACATAATAATATGTGTTTATGTAAGATTCACTTTTAAATGAAATGTTGATTGTTGTTGGTGTATGGATTGTATCTTGATGATGTGAGGGAACAGGTTCGCCGATTACCGACACGAAGTGTGTCAAGTATATATATATATATATATATTACCGTTGTTTTGGGCTTGAAAAGCTGGGTTGGTATAAAGCTCTTGGTCTGGATCCTAAGGATCATTGATAATTGTGTTGTTGTGATAAATTTTAGGATGGTGCGCACTCGACAAGGGACACGAACTGAGCTGCCTTTCTTAGAAAGGAGGGGTGGGAGCCAAGTTGCCTAAGGTTGGCAAGACGAAGATCCCTTGAACGATACGACATCTCATGCTTCGGTAATACCACCTAAAACCTTGCAGGGAGGAGCCGTGATAGCGGAGGAAGGCCGGAGGCCTAACCAGACAAAGGAAGTACCCCTAGTTGCAGTAGAACAACAAGAAAGATCAGAAGCACAACTGTCAACTATTCCAACTAGTGTGCCCCTGCAGTATGTCGCGAGACTCCTTGTACAAATAGTTAAAGTAGTGATGAAGGGCATGGCTAGCTCAGCGACACAAACAACTCTCACCACGCAGATTCCACTGGCAGCCTCTATGACCGGCACGACCATGGGCAACGTGGTGCTACTGGTGTGACTAGTCAAGAGTGTGAGGGAAATGGGTTGTGAATCATATATGAGGGAACAAGATGCAGAGATAGCCGGGAGATGGATTATGAAGGTAGAAAAGACCATGATTCAAATAAGCATACCCGAGGGTTTGAGGGTAAATTGTGCAACCCAGTTATTGTCCGATAGGGCCATGACATGGTGGGAAACAGTTCAGCTTAGGCGTGCAACCGAGACATTGACTTGGAGTGTAATGCCTCACACTTTCATATGTGTTTATAGTTACTTTCCTACGATTTGGTACATAAAATTATGGGTAATTGTTTTTTTTCCAATTCTCATATAAGTCTACCGAAATTTCCACCAAAAATTCAGTAGTCTCCCCTATACCGGAAGGTCCCAAGTTATCGACATATACCCTGTTTACACTTCTAATATCTTACATCTCATAACTCAATCACGACCCAATCATCCTGGGTCTCAAATCCCACAAACATCATCATCATTATCATCACAACCACACATATATAACATACATTGAACAATAAATATCATTATAGGGGAATAAATGGGATAAACACGCATACATGAAACATGGTTATATGAATTTCAGAATTAAGTTCATCTATTCAAGTTTAAACATCAATTATACAAATTAAGTTATATAAAAGTTGTAATATTACAAAATACAAGGGTATACTCCCTATAACCTAGACTATAAAAAGATAACATAAGCTAGGATCTACTCCTGTCATGCATGCGATGGTCCTAGAACAAAATACATATTATTAAAACATGAAAATCACAATAATATAGCAACACAAATATCCAACAATTTAAAAAGACAAACATGCATTCATATTTTATTCACTTCTCCCTTCTGGTTTTCATTAGAAACTTTTTCTCCTTCAATTAATAAAAATTGTTTCCTCTTCCATTATCAACCTCCATTCAAGATTTCATAAGATCAACCATGATTATTTCCGCTTAACACATTACCGATACCAATTTCACTGGTATCATCATCACCCCGTAGGAGTCGATGTAAGGTGATCCCCTTACCCGGGATCCTACATACACTAAATGTGTTCTAGCCAATACATGGTGATCCCTTTACTTGGGATCCTAACATACACTAATTGTATGCTAGTCGATGTAAGGTGATCCCCTTACCCGGGATCCTAATATACACTAAATATATGCTAGTCAATACATGTTGATCCCCTTACCCGGGATCCTAACATACACTAAATGTATGCTAGTCGAAACACATATTACACTTCTCATATTTTCCTTGTTAGTGGTACTCCCATCACTTGGCAATGCACACAAGGGTAGTTCACCTTGAACACACACACATTCAGAATACTATCCAAAATAACAACATCATTACACCAACTTCCATCCTTTTACATAATATCCAACGTTGCAAATTCACATCTCACATTATTAACATATTAAATTCTTGAATTTTACTAAAAAGCTTAGGTGAGGATCACCTACCTGCAGTAGAAGCTCTACCTGTGCTCCCCTGCTGCTCCTGTTGCACCACACCGGTGGTCCCTCCTGCAATCACAGGCACATCTCATAAATTATCCTCATTCAAGGATATGTTTTATAATAATCATATCAACAACTAACAGATCTTTCTTTCAATCATTTCTTTCTTTATATTTTATGTTTTTCTCATTACATCCATTAATATTGTAGTTCTTCGACCAACCATAGTTATCATTCCTTTCTTTATATTTGAACTGTTACTGTTTAAATCTAGAACTGTTACTGTCCAACTGTTACTGTCTAGACATTGGATTCTTACTGTCCAACCATTACTGTCTAGAAATTGGATTCTTACTGTCCAACCTCTCCTCTGATTTTTAACTATATCTAGAGTTATAGAACCTCATTTCAAGCGAGATTGGTCTCGTTGGAAAGCTAAGACACGAGGCTACAAGTTCTCTATAGGAAGGAGAACCCAGTTCTGCCCCAAAGATAGTCAAAATTGTTCATCAACAAACATTGGATTGTTACTGTCCAATTGTTACTGTCTAGAAATTGAATTGTTACTATCCGACCTCTCCTTAGATTTTTAACTATATCTAGAGTTATAGAACTTTGTTTCAAGCAAGATTGGTCTTGTTGGAAAGCTATGACACAAGGCTACAAGTTTTCTGTAGGAAGGAGAACCTAGTTCTTCCTCTAAGACAGTCAAAATTGCTCATCAACAAATATTGGACTGTTACTGTCCAACTGTTTCTGTCTAGAAATTGAACTGTTATTGTCCGACCTCTCCTCATATTTTTAATATATCTAGAGTTATAGAACCCCATTTCAAGTGAGATTAGTCTCATTGGAAAGCTAAGACACGAGGCTACAAGTTCCCTATAGGAAAGAGAACCCAGTTCTGCCCCTAAGATAGTCAAAATTGCTCATCAACTAATCAGTCCTACTGCCTTACAGAGTCAGTCATGACCCAGTCTCGGTTAGTGACCCATAACTGGAGTTCTACAGCTCCAAATTAAGCAAGACTAATTTTCTTAGTTAGCTAACATCGAAAAGTACAATTACAATGAAGGAACCTGATCCTAATTCCTTCATCCTCCTACTCGAAACTCTCCAAAAGTCAAGAGACAAATTTGTCCAGATTCATCAACCTTTCCCTTTACACACAACATCCATAATTTAACTTTTTCTCATTTTGACACAATTAAACACACGTAATCAAGCTATCAAATTAAACATCCTCCCTTTTTTATGCCTAATTGACCGAAAGCATGGCCTTAAGGAACCAAGAGTTCCCTCATTCTATTCATGTTAATTTCATTCAATTCACACACACATTCACATAAAGAAAACAACCTATCATAATAAATTCATTTAGGAAAACCACAATTTCCCCCTTTTCCTCTTTGCTTTTCATATGGTCGGCTAACTTTCCTTGCCCCCACTCATATGGTCGGCTAACTTTCCTTGCCCCCACTCACGTGGCCGGCTTGTTATATCAATCCGAGTTGTCCTTAGAAATTAGGATAACAAGCACAATAACCTTATACATTTTTTGTTTTTATTTTTATTTTTGATTTTGGAGAGGTATTTACCCCCCTTAAACATACACTTTCAGGGTTGTCACAGCAGCCCCAAAGTCTCCCAAAAATTAAGTCTCTCTAATGCTCCATTTTCTTTTAATTTTAGGGTTGTTTCAGTTCACACAAAAAAACCAATTTTGACAACAGTTTCAATCAACCATAAATAACAAATGACTAATATTCCAAACAATCCATACGGTCAAGTTATAATGCATTATTATGAGTATAACATATCCAAATATGAACTTCATCAAATGGTGAAATTTCCAGAAACATGGGTTTAACCGAACTGACCTCAAACTTGCAAACCTACTGTGAGAGAAGCACAACTTCTATACCGAGTGTTTTTTTCTAAGCTCCACCGTTCAGAATCTAGACAGCATCAAGAAGAACAACATATCCAAATTATAGCCCGATCCAACGGTGGCCGGAGGAGAAAACAGTCGGCGACGAAGACTGTCCAGAAGTGTATTTTCCTATAAATTTGCCTCCCGCGATATCTCTCAAACAAAGACTGAGATAGAGGATCCCTCTAGTGAAAATGTACACTACATGGAGGAGAACAACATATCCGAATATCGTTCTGATCCAACGATGGAAGGTGGAATTATAGATGTTGGATTTTCTGCCATCAGTATGGTTTCCTTTCAGCCTCTCTCTAAACTCTCTCTTGCTCTTGCAAGTCCCTCCAAGAGAGAAAATAGAATGATATTTATAGTGCTATCATCTTGTTAATTGCACATTTATCCCCACCCCTTTTTATTATTTGTACATAAACTCCTAACCTTCTATTATTTGAATATTGACCTCTCTTGGTCTTACGTATTCATTTTGTCCCCACCAATGTTTTTCTTTTCAACAATTTAGTACTATATTCACTTTTCATTTCATTAATTTCACTATTTTTATCTTGATTTAGGTTTCTTTAATTTAATTTAACCCATTTTACTATTGGTTAAATTTCTCATATTTTA
>Ga0307515_10023759_pt1 | contig 10724 bp, 4 predicted proteins | sample 17_EM_MG_FD_194513 | JGI IMG/M metagenome (GOLD analysis project Ga0307515, IMG submission 194513) | Populus trichocarpa ectomycorrhiza microbial communities from riparian zone in the Pacific Northwest, United States - 17_EM | ecosystem: Host-associated > Plants > Roots > Unclassified | place...
TAAGGCTCCTTTAATATAAGTTATAGCCTTTTCTATAATCGGGTGGTCTTAGATAACTTTCTTATCCAACTATATATAGAAATCTTCCCACTTATTATTATATCGTTATCTATACCACCTTTAGTATAATCCTTTAAGTGTATACGGTTCGTCCGTAAGGAAGTATCTTCTTATTACTACATTATAACAGCCTTTTATGTGTCGTTCTTCGAACCTAGTTAGAATCCCTAAATCCTCTTCTTATTTTAGTTCAGTAAGCTACTTAGCTCTTAGTATGCCTACTTTCAGCCTATTAGTGACCTTTTATATAAGTACTCTGTCCCTTATACGTCCCAATATACTAGATCTCTTATCTAGTTTCTGTTCTTACTATAAGGTAATTCTTACTCTAAATTCCTCCATAGTTTCCTTTCTTTCACGTCTTATAAGTAGATCTTTAAAGTCGTCATACTTCTTAATCTTAGTATCGACTTTTTAATTTTTAGGCTAAACACTATATTCTCCTAGTAAGTCTTCTAGGTCTATATATCTGTCTTCTAGTCTAACTACTATTTATATTACAGATTCTCTAATCTATAAAGAAGCCTCTTACCTCTTACTTATAGGTATCCTTATTCATACTCCAAATTCTTAATCCCTTAGATTCTTTAATTCTAAGCTTACTTCTAACTTAAGCTTAGCTCCCGCCTTAGTCCAACTAGGCGTCTATAGTGTTCTTATCTCATCTTAAGAGTCTTAAATCTTATCTATCTCATCTTAAGAATTTAATGCCGTGGGAAACTTTTCTCCCAAGCTTATTCGTATGTCTTTAAACTAAGCTGCTGCTCTACTTTATCGGTTTTCGTCTATTATAGGTCCTTAAGCTATCCTTATCCTATTTACGGAATCTTAAATCTCTCTTATCTCATCTTAAGAATCTTAAGCCTTTAGCCTTTTGCCTTTATTAAGTAGTAAGCTAGCACTAGCAGTCATCTACTTGCTTAATCTTTTTTAGATATTACTCCTTCCGTCTTATAAAGCGATAAATACCGTATTCAACGGTGTTATAATGCCCGTTACTAAACCTTACTCTATAGCGGTCTTAGTCTTTACCTCTGTTATAACTTCTCTAAGGTTTATATATTCCCAGTAAACTGCCTTTATTTCTTTATCGTCTGTAAATATTTCGCCTATATTAAACTCATCGTCTTCAATATCCGATCTACGTATTAGTTTATTAGTTCCTCTATATTCTATAAATTTTAGCTCCTATAGCTAATAGCTTACGCCGTACTTAGCATCTTTATAAATTCGGCATGCGTTATTATAATAAAACGCGAAACTTCTAATTAAACACTCTTTTATTCCTTATAGTACACTATTATCCCTCTATACGTATATATCTTCTACTAGTTAGGTTCCCTTTATTACATAGTAACTCTAACTATCTTTATAATCCCTCGCGAAATAACTTTATTTCCCGTAATTTATATAAGCTCCGTCTCTAAACTACTAACTTTACTATAGAGTCCACCTAAACGTCTTCTACTACTAAGATCCCTAGTTTAGCCTCTGCTCCTTAGTCCTATAATTACTAAATCCTTAACCTCTAGGTTTCTATAGTTTCTTACTCCATCTCTTATAGGCTTCTTTAGTACCACTTAGGTCCATTAGCTCTACGCTATACTATAGTTTCTAACTTAGCTTTAGTTGTTGCGTACTCTATATCTTATATAACTATAGAACTCTATCCTAACCTCTCTTAGTCTATTCCCTTTAGTAGATCCTATTATTAATCTTAATTACTTAATCTATTAGTTCCCTTAGGGTATCTATATCTTTTATTAAAATAATTACGTCCTAGACTTTAGCCTTAAGTCCCTATTTATACTATGCCATAAGCGCCCTATTATTCCACTTAACTTATATTACTAGCATCTAAAACTATATTATATACTTAATTGCTAAGGTTCATTACGTAATATCTTAGAGTTTTTTTTCTACTGTGGTTACTGCCTCCAGGTTTCCAAATATTTGTATTAGTCGCTCTATAAACCCCTCCTAACTTAAGAATATATATCGCACGTCCTAATTAGTGGTTATCATTCTATTAGCCTATATCTCCATAAGATAAGGTTTAAACTATTTAAGTGCCCTTCCTAATAGAAACAGTCCTATATATACTATTCGATCTATAGGTATTGCTAGCTTTACTCCTTCTTACGTAACCTTAAAATGCATTTATATAAGAAACCCTTTAAGCTTTAATCTCTCTCCTAAGAATCTCTTAATTAATAGTAACTTAACCTTTACTACGCCTATTCCGTTAATTCTTTATTTAAGTATCGCATTATTTTCTATTAACTAGTTAACTATCTCTTATAATTATCCAACCGTTATAGGTTGCTGTAAGTTAGTATCTACTATACTGGTATTACCTCCTAACCTTAAAGTAGTTGCCGCCGTCGTTAGCGTCGTAGTAGCTGCTTTTAGTGGTATGTTATTTAACTTTCTATATTTAATACTATAACTAGGTAGTAATTATATAACGGAACCTTATAGTAAGAACTACGATGGGCTCGTTATTAAGCTAGGTATATAGGTGATATAAATTAAAGTTAACAACGTAATAATAACTGGTAGAGTAGTTACCTAATAGATTAACTCTAATTATATTCTAAGAATTACTATAAGGAAAGAACTATCTAGAGTAGGGACTGTGGTCCTTTAAATACACAACCGTACTCCTAGGAAACCCTCCTTATACATAAGGTACGTATACTCTATCTACTCTATCGCGGATTATATAGATTACATAGATTATACAGATTATATTACGTGACTTGGTTACTATTCCTCATTATATAGTTCTACCAGATCTATCCTAGACCGTACCTATATTAACCAACTAGCTTCTTCCGACTCTTCTCTAAGTAGTTGTAACATTGTACTTAAAGCGTCCGTAACATTAGGCAGTAGTCCTAGTAGTAGCCGTGCTTATTCCTCCTATACGCTACCCTTAGGCCTATAAGTACCCTTAGGTTTAAAATTAAACTTAGGGGGAATAAGTATATAGATAAATAGATAGATAGATAGATATATTAGGGTATAACGCGTATATACAGAAGCGAAACTAATGCTCTTACCTTATAATGGAATTGTCTGCCAAATTAGATAGCAAACCCCTAGTCTTAGGCACTATATTTAGTTAGCTTAGGCTAAACATATACTAGGTATAGAGTAAGTATACGCGATTAAAGTATAGGCGTTTATATACTCCGAAATTCTTAACCCCAAAGGGCCACGGCTGTGTGCAGTGTTAGTACTATATATATATTATATGTATATAACCTACCCGGGCTTATACAGGTATCTAGTATCCCGCTAGCTACTAGAGGGAACGAAACGCTTTAGAGCGCTATATTGTATTAGCGTTATATATATATAGCATATACTAGGCATATACTTCTCCCCTATAATTAACTCCGCAGCTAACATATTAGTAGTAGGAGGGTTAGTTACTATATATGGTAAGTATATACCTTTAGTAAACTATATAGTAATACATACGGGCACCGCTGTGCTCGTTGCGGACATGGCGGCGGTACTACAACTATATTAGTTGGAGATGTAAGTGCTGTGCATATGCGGAACATACGCTTAGCTAGGCCGTAAAGACACGGCCGCATATCTACGTGCCGTTTACTGCAATATCGCAGCTATATTTATTGTTAGCATATGCTGTATATAAGGTATAAATATGCGACCTATATTATAGAGTTGATGGCAGATAAGGCGGAGGCTGGGTTGGGTAGATCTAGTTTACGCTTAGCATATATACACTCTCTACGTAGAGCCTTCCTAACATATACTCGCGTTATCCTAAACCGTTATAGCTAGGGCTGTATAAGGTTAGCATATGCTATAGGTATGCGGCTCTAGATTTACGTACGCCTTCTACCTATTACTGCTGCTGCGGCGCGTGCTTTGTCTACTATAAGCATATGCCTTACATGCGCGTCCTCTATAACTAACCTGGTGTCACCTAGTTGGGGTTAGGGTTAGGGGTTGGGCCTATATACTTCTATTAGTATATGCTTACTATAGTAGTACCCGAAGGCGCTGGGGTTTATAGCACCGGCCACCTGCGCATTATCAAAGTCCGCGATTATAAGGTTGCTTATGGTAAGCGTAGGCACGGCGTATACGAGAGTAAAATAAATATATTAATGTTACCCTGGCCCAGTGTTAGCATATATAGCGCTTATGCATATGTTACGCAGTATATACTTATGGCGTACGCTGTGGTGTTATAGGGAAGTTCTGGTGCGACTATTGTTGTGGATATGCGACGCGTGTGCACAGGCCATATTGTGATGACTTAGCTCGCTTATTTTATGTATCGGCCGATACTCGGGTATCCTGATACCGGGTATCGGAGGTATCGACCGCAAGACTGAACATCAATTTGTTAACGCCAGTAGTAGTATTAATAAAACTTTATTAATTGGGGAAACCACTTAATGGTATGAAATCTTAAATCTAAGATCGAATCGCTACTAAGGGTTAAGTGTAGATGCAGGTGTATATGTGTTTGAAGCATTATGTCAAACCTTATGTGTGTAGCAGAACGCCTAACCCGCTACGAACGCGGTTGATTGATTGGTTGTGCACGGGCCATAAGTTATTGGACGAATGGGGCTGAATGTTCTTTGGCTCAAACCAGCCCATCAGCGACCCAAAGCAGGCATAAGCGACGCCCAACGCCCCGTCCGGCTGCCAAGTGAAGTGCGGAGATGCCTGGAAGAGAATGGGGCGCCACATCTGCACGTCTTTTTTGTCACAAGCTGATAAGAAAACCTTGCGGTCAGCCCCAACCGTCTGCCGTGGATGCCTGATTACTGTTAGCCGCAACCTAATTGCATCGATCCGCTTGCACGTAGTTCCCGACCAGCTTTGACTTTTCGTTCCAACGTTCACTTTGGTACCGTCATGGTCTTACCGCTCTTCATTGAGTCTCCTCTACCGTGAACGCATTCTTTTCCTCCACAACCAAGGCATCTATCCTACCCAACAAGCCATGCGAAGCCGAAACAAAGAGCATTCTGACCTTGAACTATCTTTGCAGTCAAGAAACTATATACTAGATCTCTGTGATTATCATGGCTTCAGCTGCCGATCTCGAGCAAATGCTCGAGGACGTCAAGACGGAGTTGGATGATGCTACCCAAAGATCGGACATTGAAACAGGCGATTTTGTCCTAGAAGCGGACATCAAGCGAATTTGGAGAAAGCCAGGTCGGCTATCCAAACTGTTTCCATTTGACTGGGCTTTGGAAAATGATGGAAGCGCTTTGGAATTCATTCGGATTAACCTGCTCAAGGTTGTATCGATCCTTGTCGCCATCCACTGGAGAGACTGGCCCCACTTCAACACCACATTTATTAACCAGCCAAGTCATCGCCTTGACAAAGATCTACCTTTTACTAGCCTTAGTGAGTTGAGGCAAGCATCTTTTCTGCGCAGCTTCGGCAAAGAATTCTATGATAAGCAGTGGACTTTCCTTCCGATTGTGATAGAAGCTGGCAAAGCGGAGCGCCACCCGCGAGAACGTAGACTACCTTTCGTACATTCAAAGTATATCGGCAGGGGGGGGTCTGCTACCGTTTACAAGGAAATTATTGCCGCTGGTTATTTCAGCTTTTTAAATGGCAAAAATGACAGCGTATGTCCTTTTATTCATCCCGCACTGGTCAAGCGTACGGTATCCCTAATCCTACTTTTTTCCCTTAGGCTTTTGAGATCGCTCGTAAGGTAGTCTACACGCAAGACCGGTTCACTATCGAGACTGGCAATCTCAACCAGCTGCGTGGATGTTTGTCGAGCCATCGCCGTATCATGATTAACCTTGCCACGATTATACACGATACTGAGCATGGAACAACATTTAATATCCTTTACGACCTGGCTTGCTTTGATCTGAATGAGTACTTGCACGATTTACCTACATACCAGGAGTATACGCGGAAGAATCCAAGCCATTTTTCAAGCTTCAAGGAGATAGACTTTGTGCAGGAAGCTTCCATCCTGGCTGACGCTCTACACTTTTTACATCATGGACTATGGGATGGTTCAAAGATAGGTTGTGTCCACAACGACCTAAAACCGGACAATATCCTCGTCGTATGGTGGCCAGATCGAAGGCACCCGGATGAATCAATTTCTCCAGTTGGAAAGTGGAAAATCGCAGACTTCGGTATCTCAAGGATCAAACAAGCTAAGGATCGCGAGCCCGAGGAGCATGGCTTTTCTGCGTCAAGTCAATATCTGGCTCCCATTCCACCTAGGGATTTGATTACTCGATTCTCTCCTGATACTACAAGAAGGCCTCCAGGCGCTTATTCGGCTCCCGAGATAGAGAAAGAAGGAGCCCTACTAGAAGATGGACGAAAGAGTGACATTTGGTCTTATGGATGTGTTCTCGCTCTGGTCCTTGCATTTGCATTGGGAGGATCAGCCATGGTCGGGGAGTTTGAAAAGCAACAATTCCAACACACAGTTCATACGCATTCTCGGTTTTACCAAAACACCAATGGAGAAGTTGTGCTGAAATCTTCAATCCGAGACTGGTTGCTTGGTCTTGCTCACCGGTTTCCTGAACGCGCTTCTTGGGTATCGCCTTACGTCAACCTTGTTCTTAGAATGCTCGTGATCAATTTCACAGACCGGCCGTCGGCTGGAGAGGTACGAGATGAGCTTTCACGGATTTTCAGAAGCACAGGTTTCCCTTCACAAGTAGGCCTTGGAATCTCAGTCACCAGGCTCGGTAGAGAAGGGGGAGGACTTCGAGCAACTCAAATCCATCCGAACCGAGCAGAACCAGATTCCGAGCCACTAGAAATCTCATTCCCAGTCCCCGCTATCCCATATCAGCATGCATCCCTAGGCGAAGCTGATCGCACAGACATGTACTCGACCAATAAAGAAAATTCTTCAGTCCTAGGCGCAGAGCAAGCAGGGCAGGGTGCCTCTAACACTTACACCGGGGGCTCACCTGGGCTAGGGCAGGCTCCTCACGCTAGCGGATCCTCATCGCCTTTGGCTTCTCCGCCACCCTTTGGTCAAAGTCGGGCAGACTCCTTTCCCATCCCCGATTCCCCTCAATTCGATCGTATGGCCTCTCGTGATTCCGCTCGAGTTGCCATTTCCAGGGGCCCCTTTCCACAGGTCCGGCGGGATAGTGGACCTGATGAGAACTCTCCCATTGCGGGTCGTTTTAGCGCACGAATCGGTGCTTTAATACTCCAGTCTAGCCCACCACTGGAACACTCCCGGTCTTCAAGCCTCCAGCAATCCTCACACACTTCGAGCGCATCTGATCCACTCCACCTTCGTCCCACCCCTCTCGACGAACGGTCCACGTTTGCCAGGATTGGGTTTGAGAAAGCGGGGGGGAAAAACTACAGCGCCGGTCATTGCGCCGTGTCACCGGATGGTGATATTGGAGTAACTTGGAATAAAAGGCACGCTATCATTCATCGTCTTCCTAAATTAGACCTAAAGGTTCCAGGTGAAACAGATTCATGGTACCCGAAAAGTCCTAAAGTGAATGAGTTGGGCCAAGAGATTCTCCCTGTAGAGAAGGGGTGGCAGATCGAATCAATTAGTATAGCGGGGTCTTTCAAAACCAATACGAAAGTATTCGTTGCATGTCATACGACTAAAGATGAGCGGAATATGGTATATTTTCTTCCTCAGCTATTTAACGTTAAATACTCACAGTTATCAGGTCTCCATCTACAAGGTTCATCCAACGCCGCTGGGCTTCTATAAATCTGAACCAGAGCCGATTGGTGGAAATCTTAGGAGAATGCTGGAAATGAGGATATCGGATAAGGGAGATGTTGCAATCTGTTTTATTGACCGTGTATATCTTTATAAAGAGGGGTATGTATCGCGATCTCTGAGATCCAACTGGCTAACTTACCTGACGGTAGTTTTTACGATGCTCTCCCGATATCGTTGGCTGGGTTCCCAATTGATGCAAATGCATGGCAATCGATTGCTTTCACGTCTGCCACTCTTTGGTTATTTGGATGGGCCGCTCGAAAAGACATGTGGCAGGTGTGGGACACCAGCCTTATTACTGCGAGCAAGCGTGAGCCGACCTTTACTAATTCAAAGCCCGTAGTAAGTATCTTCTGGATCTTCAGATTACCCATGGAGTATTTTTTAAACATGCTAGTAGAGAGATGCGGATTCTGGTGGAGAGCGGACCTTCTTTCTCACCCCATTCTCTCACTCGTCTGGACATTCCGTAGTCGTAAGCTACTCCGAGCTTGGCCGTGTTGCTCTGCTTGAAGACAACAGCCTATCCAGAGAAACGGAAAGCGTTGGATCCCAGATTGTAGCGGCAGCACCTACACCGTCTGGGAACCTGATGGTCTTCATCCGCCGATGGAAATGGCATAACGACGAGATATATACAGCAGCAATCAAACGTCAGAGGAGTGGTGCTCTTCAGGTTGAGAACCCTATTAAACTTTGCGACATCAAGAAGCACTTCCCTCCAGGCTGCAGCTTAGCCGTTGTGGAGCCGGAACCCGGAACGATATACGCCTTATTGGCGCATCCCAATGGTTGGATCGAACGAATCCAGATCTTTAAGTCGTCTTAACTTCGGGAACCACATGCAAGGCGAGTTAAATCCGATGCCAAGCTTCGTAAAACTGAAATATTCAATGTCTGTCTACGTCACCCAGCACTTCAGAAGTCAAGTTTCGAGGATTTCGGTTTTGATTTAGGCCGTTCTGGCCATAGAAAATTTATTCCGATGGGAAGCAGATAGATGCCGGGCATTCCTACCCTTAGCGAATTCGACTGGTTAACTTGGTGTATTTGGTGAAACAATGACGACTGGAGTTTTCTCAACAAGACTCTTCTGCATTCTGGAAGAATTTCTGTTCGCTGGCTTGTAGTAGGCGATTTCTGTTTTCGCTGGATATTCGGTGCCCAAGACAGTGTTAGAATGTATAGACACAAGTGGAAGGCTTTAGGAAGTGAATGTTTCAGTAGTCCATTACTCTTAAAATTTTCAAAGTGTGGTCGGAAAACGTTCGGCGAAGTTGTCTGCGCAGCTAAATCAAGGAGACTGGCCTGGTGGCTTCATTGTATCTGGAGTGTTACTGTTTCTATCTGTCCACGAAAGTGCCGAACGGACAATGTAGGATCGGGACTCTCTGTCTATTGAATACGGCTCTAGAGGCTCTATATAGATTAGGGAGGTCCAGGCAACTGAGTTAAATAGGTAATAGAAATAGGTAATGAGATATTCGGTGAGACATTTAGTTATAAGTTAAGAGACAACTAAGACAATAAGATCTTGGTCGACAGACAGTAGTACAATGGCGGTAAGGAGATCTGATTTAGGCCGACATACCCCCCTAGCTGATTGACCAGTCGGTGATCAGCTGAATATACTAATATACCCAAATAGGAAATACCCATGGTGTTGAACTAATAAGTAAGGAGATGATGCAAATAAGCTAAACAGTCTGTAAAGCGCTAATTGATCTTATTGATATGGGAATTCTGGCTAAGCCAAAGCTTCTTGAGGTCTAGTAATCTGGTACTTCTTAATTAACTCTTTCTTGAATAGTTAAAGCTTTAGTACGTTCTCTCTGCGGCAAATCGCTATAATATCGTTGATATAGACGCGGTAGATCTTACGCGTCTGTTTTTTAGGAGCTACTTCCGGACGCGTAGTTCTTCGTGTTAACGGCCCGGAAGGCCCTACTGAGGTCCCGTCTGGGGTAGGAGGTTCTGGGGTCTGTTCTAGGGTAAGATCTGGGGTAGGAAGCTCTAGTAAGAAGTCGTCTTTTAAGGCTTATGGGCTGATAACGTTATTGTCTTAAGGACCGAGCTCTTCTTGATCGGTTGCTTGGTCTTGATTTCCATACTTAGTAAAATTAATCTTACTTATAATATCTAGATATTTATACAGAGAATATTACTACTTAGTATAGTAGCTTATTTTATTAATAAAGGTAAAAAGCTTAAATTAGTACTTAGATAAATTGGTTCACGTCAAGCTATTATAGCTAGGCGTCTACTTAGTACCAGGATGCCAGTACACGTTGTGATATTAGTCGGGAGGGGTGGTCTTCTCTAAAAACCCTCCGTTTTACCGCGACAACATAGTTTAGCAGCTCGACCGCCTTCTGCATCTGTCCGTCTGCTCGGTATGCCATTGCGAGCATGTGCTGCGACGCCAGTCGGGAGGGGTGCTCCTCGACAAGCACCTCCTTTTTTATGGCGACGACGTGCTCTAGCAGCTCGACCGCCTTCCGCACCCGCCCGTCTGCTTGGTATGCTCGTGCAAGCTCGTGCTGCGACGCCAGTCGGTCTGGGTGCCCCTCGACGAGCATCTTCTTTCGTACGGTGACGACGTGCTCTAGCAGCTCGACCGCCTTCCGCACCTGTCCGTCTGCTTGGTATGCCATTGCGAGCACGTGCTGCGATGCCAGTCGGGAGGGGTGCTCCTCGACAAGCACCTCCTTTTGTATGGCGACGACGTGTTCCAGCAGCTCGACTGCCTTCCGCACCTGTCCGTCTGCTTGGTATGCTTGTGCGAGCCTGTACTGCGACGCCAGCCGGGAAGGGTGCTCCTCGACGAGCACCTCCTTTCGTACGGCGACGACGTGCTCTAGCAGCTCGACCGCCTTCCGCACCTGCCCGTCTGCTT
>Ga0307515_10023760_pt1 | contig 10724 bp, 2 predicted proteins | sample 17_EM_MG_FD_194513 | JGI IMG/M metagenome (GOLD analysis project Ga0307515, IMG submission 194513) | Populus trichocarpa ectomycorrhiza microbial communities from riparian zone in the Pacific Northwest, United States - 17_EM | ecosystem: Host-associated > Plants > Roots > Unclassified | place...
TAACCTACTTCCGCTTATATAAGATTTCCAATACTTCCTATATAAGTTAGTTATTACATTAATAGGCCGCTATTAAATTTGCATTAATTATTATTAAGTGGTTGTTAAGATATTAAAGTGCGATTTTTCTATTTTTTGGTGAGTTTTGAGGTGCGCAGCTCGCTTGTAAACTACGTTATAAGGATTCTTTATTTCTATAGGCAGTAAATAAGCCTCCGGTGTAATACGTTATTAAATACTCTACTTACATTAAGCATAAGTAGGCTTACTACGTCTTCCTCCCCCGTCTGCCATATAGCATATATTTTCTTTAGGAGGAGATATACTGTATATTTATAACCAGCTGCTGCTTTTCCACCTATATAGGTATATAGTAGGAGGCCATATGCGTCCGCTATAAAGAGCATCCATTTTATAAGCACTTTGTCTATAACCTTACCTACTATATTTAGTAGGGCTATTAGTCTGTACATCTTAGGGTCCTTAAAGTCTCCTTTCTTTAGTTTTTTTAATACTATAGTAATTAATCTTTAAAAGTGTATAGGGCAGTATCCTATTATAAGGTATTGGTTAAATAGTTAGGTTAGTAGTTCTTTTAGTTCCTATATAGCCTTATAGAGCACGCGGCTTAGGAGTTAGTCCTCCCCTAGTGCTTTATTAGGACTAGTTATCCTAATAGCTTCCTTTACCTCCTATATTTTAATATCCGGGACCCACGAGGGGTTTAGATATTAGTAGTTGTGTAGGTCTTTTAAATCTACGGGCGGTAGTATTAGAAAGAAGGAGTTCCTAAGGGCTGCTGTCTTTCCTTTTATAGTATATTGTGGGGTACCTACTACGTCTCTAATATCTAGCGTAAATATAGTTCTTATAATATTCCGTTCGCGGGCCCAAGCGTATAAAGACTAGAGTCCCTTTATATCTTTAACCTCGCTTACTCTATTTTTGTACTTTATTTTAGTTGCTTTCCTAATAGCCTTGTCCTTCTCTTACCTTACTATTTGCAGTATAATATAGTTTTCTTTAGTTGGGTATCTGTTAAACTGCCTATATATACATCGTTCCGCTTTAATAACTTATATATATTCGTCCGTCTATCCTAGCTTAAATTACAGGCTAAGCTTAGCTATTAGTATAGAGAGTTCTATAGCTTTAGTAAGAGTGTCTATAATTCTAATAATTATTATATTAATCTGGTCTTATAATAGAACTAGGGGTACTTCTAGAAGATCTTAGAGTACGTTATAAAAGATTTCTTTATTTATCTTTTTAAAAAGTTACCTAGTTAGTTCCTCTTTTTATTCTAGTTAATATCTAAACACTATTTCTACCGGGAGGTAGTCTAAGCCCTTATTAAGCTCCTTATTAATTCCTATTTAGATTAGGTAGTTTACTATATCTAAAGTAACAAAACTAAGGTTAATTATTAAGGGGTTAATGCCTACTCCCTTAGCTAGTCTTATAATAAGCCCTGGCTTAAAGCCTAGCTTAAGCCCATTATTTTCTATTATTTTAATAAAATATTCTACTACTATCCTGCAGTTATACCCGGCTTTAGGTCCTCCCTATTTAAAATAATAGAGATTAAAGTTTTCTATAACTATAGTGCTGTAGTCTAGTCCGTTCATTCGTCTTATAGCGTTATTTAGCTTTAGGAGTATATATCCTCTTAAGAGGCCGTCCAGCCGATTATACGGTAGGAGGGGGTTTAGGTTATAAATGTTAAATATAGTAATTATATACTATTATTCTTTCCCTTAATTTATAATTAATACTACTATAAGGTTGCTACCGTAATCTATAATACGGAGGTATTTAATTAGAATACTTCTATTAATAAAAAGACACACCTATGTTCCCTAGTAGGGCGGGTAATAGAGGTAAAACCTGTCACTAATTGGATTCGTTATTATAGGGAGGTCTTTTTCCGGTCTCTTGCTGCGCTACACCTTCTAGATAGCGATTATATTATACTACTACGTCCACTCGTCTTGTAGGAGCTCCTATATTCTTATATAGCTCTTTCCTATATTATATTATAGAACCCTAATAGTGTAGATATCTGGGTTTTCCGTTATTATAAACGGCCGGATATATCTGTCTGTAGTAGTGTAGGTACTTTCCCTAAGCTCTATATGGAGTACTGCGAGCTCCTACTGTGGTGGTGGACGCGGTCCCTCTCAGATAGGAAGTCACAATGCTGTCTGTCTGTCTGTCTGTCGGTCGGTCGGTCGGTCGGTCGTCAGTCGTAATCAATCAGTAGGAAAGCAGTCAGTAAGAAGAAAGGAAAGAATGTCTTCCGGTCGGTCGTGATCGAGAGAAGGAGAGAAGCCGAAGGCTCGATATATACAGGAAAATGCCAAGGCACTAAGTAGTGGCCCATTTTACCCCACCACACTACTAAGGTTAGAGCCCTCGTCTTTAATTTCCGCTTATTCGTCTATGTTGATCTTAATTATCTCCCTTTCCTTCTCTTTCTCCTTTTTTAAGTTAGCTCCATTTCTGCTCTTGTTTTAGCTTATTATAGCGTTATCTTTTAGTTTATTCTTCCTGCTCTTTATACTAGGTTTTACTTTAGTAATATTATAGTTACTCCTTTCTATCTGTATTAGTAACGTATCCCGTTCTAGGTTACTATTATCCGTTTCTCTTTCCTAGCTAGGCTTCCCGTTTAGGCTCCCTATTAGGCTTTATACCGCCCTTCTTTTATTACTCCTATCCGTTGTTTCCGTTTCCATCCCGTCTATTTAATTTATTATATTTACTGTACTTTCCGTTATTAATAGTAATAGGGGTAGGGAGCTCCGTTAGCTTAAACTTTAACTCCCTATCTCTAATAGCCCTAATAATATATATACTGGGTTCTTAGGCTAGTATAGGTTTATATAAAGTCTAGCTTTCGCTTCTTCTATATATGCCGTCTCCTTTTTATAAATAGAGCAGGCTAGTAATTAGGCGGTATACTTACCTTAGTAGAGACAGCACTTAACCTATTTAGCCTTATAGTTTTTTATATTATAATTTTAAGCGGTATATCATCCGCATGTTTCTGTTTCGCGATATTAGGTTCCTATATATCTGTATTAGTAGTATTTAAAATATTATCTTACCTAGTAGGCGCGATCGTATTTTTTAGTTTTTTTATAGGTACTGTCCTAGCAGAGGACCTCCGTATAGATTACGGTGTTTGCGCCTAGTATAGTCTTAAATTTAAGTACTAGAGATACATCTCTCTATTTCTCCTTTAGAGGCTTTAGCCACCTCTAATTAATAATTCTATAGTTACTAAGTGCCCTATAGTTCTCTAGCTTAAACTTTCTAATTATAGCCTTTTTATCTATATTGGTAACGGACTATATTAGTACGCTATGTGCTACTACTCCGTATATAGGTTTTATTACTTAAGAGCTTCTTCCTAGTGTCTTTTCCTACTTATCTCTATATCTATGTAGGTTATTTACCTACGCTGGCGTCTTAGTAAATATAAAAACGTCTCTAGATCTAAGGATCTTTAATATAGTAATCTATGCCTTATTTATCAGAGCGTTACCTAATTTAAATAGCGCGTTATTTAGCTTCTTTTAGATAACTTTATACGGCTCTTTAAGGCTCCAGAGGACCTCCGTATTAGCCTTTTTACTAAATTTAATAACTACGCATCTGTACTCCGGTGCGGCTAGAGTTAGGGCAACGCTTATAGAGAGGCGTGACTATACGGACGGGGGTGGTGGTGCGGCTATAGTAACGTTCGCCTAGCTTTAAACGGCTAACTATAGGCTTCTATTTTATGCGGTAGGGGAAGTAGCTATCTTTTAGTTATATTTAATGTATTTAACTATATTCTTAATAGCTTCTATTTAACGTTTAAGACGCATAAAGGTCTCTTCCAGTTTCTTTCTAGTGGGCTGTTTAAGAGCTGTTTTAATGTACTTTAACACCGAATTAAAGAAGGGCTTATATACCCTATATGGGAGGGCCTTCCTATTTGCTTTTTCGTGCGGCGGAGTGCTAAATTCGAGGATCTTGGCGATTTTAACCGTGATATTTTGACCGTGTGCGTTATAGTTTAGGTCAACGCGTCCTACTTTAGGCCACCGACCCTTCTTTTCGGCCATCTCTGGATATTAGATAATAGCTAGAGGGCTTATAAGAAGAATACAGCTTGAATTAAAACGCTAGGGGTTGTGGTTGTAGAGTTATTTCAAAAATTTATTTTTCGCAAAGATTGGTGTTTTTTGCGTTTCCTTATAAACCAACCAGTATAACTAATTATTAGAAAATATTAGTAGGAATATTAATAGCTTTTTTGCTGCTAATAGAAGCCTTATATCCTTTAAGCCGCCGTTAATTTAAAGCCATTTAAGCAACTTCCTAAACACCTCTGGTCGCATCCTCGTTAAATTATAGAGCCTCTATAGGTAGCCATAGAGCAACTGCGTTGTTCACGACGTCCCCCACTATATATTAGTATGTTAAGTGCGAACGCCGACTGGTCGGATCTAAACGGCGACAGCAAGAATTAAGAAGAGGACATTGTATAGGGCTTGCAGTTGCTGCAGTAATACTGTCGTCGGTAAAGGTGGCGGTAATAGGGGCATAGTGGGCAATCGGACGGGCGCACGAGCAGAGCTCTAGATTCGACTTGACGATTGACCTGGAAAAAAAAGCTCTAGATTGATCTGACGCCAAGAGCTTAAGTTCAACTACTATATACGGTGGGGCGTGCGAATTTAACGCGGTTGCCGATCTGGAGGAGCTCCAGATTAGAAGGTTGCCAGATTGACCAAACACCCACCTCCAGATCAGATTGAGGCTTTAGATCAACACGGTTCTAAAGCCTCCAGATTTAATCTAGAGCTGCAACCGAATACCCCCTAAACGATTACCTCTAGTATGCATACTTACGGTTCTTAAGGCGAAAATAAGTCTACAATAAATGATCCAGCATAAGTTTTACCAGTCTCTTTATCCAAGCTCGTCTTTAAACCTGTCGACTCTTCGTCTACTAAATAGCAGAGCCACCTTGGTAAATTCAGCCTCAGCGGCAATATAAGTTCAGCCTCAGCGGCAACGCAAGTTCAGCCTCAGCGGCAACGCGAGTTCAGCGTCAAGAATAACTACAAACCCTTAACGGCCAGCCGAACATGACAGCAAAGAAGTTATATTTCTTATTTGTCGGTTAAAAATAGCTATTACACTCTCCATTTTGTACCAGTTAAGCTCAGTTTTCATCTTATCCTACTAATTAGGTATTAGGTATAAGAACAATTATGCATTAAGGCGCCAGATAAATTCTTGGCACGGGTAAGTGTAAGGAGAACATCTAGAAAACATTTAAACTCGAACTCCCCTTTAGTTACTCTTTCTTTTACCCGATATTCTTCCTACCCACTTATATTCGATTTTCTATATCTTCCGAATTAAAAATCCAAATCATTATCAATAATGCAACGATTAATCTTTCTAATCTCAACCGCACTGATTTTTACCGTTGGTATCCTCACTAATGCTCTAAATAACATTAATGAGGTCTGCAAGCCCAACCTGCTAAATGGTGGGAAAGTAATAATATATCACCGAACTGGTTTAAGTAACTTTAACAGAGGTCCTCCAGTCTACAATGCCGCCTTTTAAAATAATGCAGAATCCATATGCTGTTCTTCCAGTAGTCAGTGTCTCCTATTATAAAATTATGTTAAAGTGGCTTATTATAATCCGAGGTAAGCCACTCTCTAATTATTAAAGGTGCCTAACAACACAACGAATCCAGCTAATATGAGCTAAGAAAAGAGAGCCGTAAGGATATTATATATACTACGCACTTTATTAGCTTAGGTATATATTTCTATATAGGGAGTAGGGGTCTCGTTATCAGTGGAACACTCCTCCTTATTCCTTACTTTAGATATAATATAATATTTAGGTTAGGAACCAATGAACAAGTACGTTCCGTTTCTGCCATCTCGCTAAAGCAAAGAGGCGACATGTTAGGGTGCAGCACTCGCTTTAATAATTTTAGGTGTTTCTATTTTAGTCGAGGGTTATATTAAGTTCCCTTAATTTATTATAATTATATTTTAGGGCCGCATTAAGCTCCTAACTAACAACTAGTAGCCTAATCGATTAAATGGTATAAATGAGTCTAACTAATATCCCTGCGAGGCGAAAGTCCCGTAGTACAACTAAATATGTAATAGGTTCCACCCGTTAGTTAGACTTAATTGCCTTAGGCAGTCTCGTTACCTTAGTAACTGCTTATTAGCTCCTTACAGACTCTTTATAGGCCGTAATCTATCTTATCCTCCTCTTTTCTCCTTATACAATTCTTCTTATATTATACAGTAGCTTATAATATACTTTTATTCGACCTAGCCTGTTATAGAATATTTAACTAAAACGCAAATATCTCAACGCAAAATAATATTATTCTATTCAAAACCCTCCAATCTTATATTCGAACCTTTATTAATTCCTATCTCTATAATATATCCTAAAGAATTTTTGTAATAGTTTATTAATTATACTTTAATTATTATAAACACGACCTTACTCCTTTTACACCACGAGTTTTCAACACCCTAATAATAGTCTTGTAACTCGAAACTCTAGTAGTGTTAGCAACAAGTAATTTACTTAGTTTAATAGCCTTTTATTTCATATTTACTTAAGAAGGGGTAGTAGGTTTTCGCCTAGAAGAAGAGGACAGCTAGGCTTAAATAAAGCCTCTTAGTTATATTTGCCTCTCCAGCTATACTATAGCTAAGGAGTTCTATAGCTTTCTATAGTCTTAGCCTTAGGTATAAAGCCCTTTATTTAAGCTGGTCAGCTACTTAGCTAACGCCATGGATTATTACTAATATTTTAGTAAGCTTTTTTAAATATATATTTAATTTATCTCGGTCCTAAACGATTAACTAATTATAAGCTGCTTATATAACAGATTAATTATCTTATATTATTATTGTCTAGTATTAACTGTCCGGCTAATCCTTGGTTAGCTAAAAAATTACGTATTTAGCTAGCCACCTGGGTTAGATTTAAGGATCTCCATAGCGCCACCAGCGCCAAGCTGAGGAGATTCGCGTATCTAGGGCCACCTGCTAATTGAGCCGCTGATCGACCCTAACCGTAGGGTAATTAGGGGCATTAGGGCCCTAAGTATATATAAAAAAGTCCTCCCTACCTAATCCTTAATCGCGGCAGTACGTCTGCTATTATACCTACTATATAAGATGGCGCTAATTAACCGCATAGAGATTAATATTGCTAATAATGCCGAATTACACGCTAACGCGTAGTATGTCCTTGCCCTTACGCGTACTATAAGGCCTAAGAACACGTCTTTAACGTACAATCTAAAGTAGAAGGAGTTTAAGGTAATACCCCCCCTCTCCTAAAAGTATCGTAGCCTACGGCTAACGCGTTATCTAGCTCTAGGCCTTTTATAAACGGAAGTAGTATTATAACAGCAATACCGTTACAGAGGATAAGCTACTTCTTTTCCTTATTAAGGAGGTTATAAGCTAGCCCTTAAAAGGGAAGAGCTGTAAAGCCAATATTAACGTACCCTAAGAGGAGACGCGGCTCTTATAGCGGTTAGTTTATAGCTATATTACCACTTTAATGGACCTCTATTAAATATAAAAAGCTATAAAAATAAACAGCCATCTATCTCCGTAGAAGGATAGCGTTAGGGAGTACCTAAAGACGCTATAGCGGAGGGACGCGTAGCGTAAGAAAGAGCAGTTCGCCAATAAGGGCAGAGACACCCTCCTTAATAGCTATACTAAGGACGAGTTCTAGAGCGTTTGCCGTAAGCTCTAGGCTAGGGGCGCTACTTTATCCCTAGAGTGCTACTTCCGCACACTTATTAATATCCTACTAGGCTACTATATACTTACCTACGGCGGCAATAGACGCTCCGCTAAGATCTTAGATCTATTTACCTTTAAGTTTAAGGGTAAAGGCCCTACGCGCTATATGCCCTTAATATTTACTATATATATAGGTAAGTAGAACTAGTATAGCTGCCTTAAGATTATTAGGGCCCTACGGAATAGGAAGCCGCCTATTTATATACTTAGCGGGCTAGCTTTCTATCTTTTATACCGCTAGGATCTTAGTACGGAGCCATTTCTAGACTTTAGTAGGCGCTTAGTATAGTATAATATACGCCTAATTAAGAGCGGTAGGGACCGTAAGGCGGCCCTCTTATATAACTTGCAGTAAGATTAGGTTGTAAAGGCCTTTTAGTATATTAGCGTCTTCTTAAAGAAGAAGACGTATATTAGGCGGAGCGCTAGCGCTAAGACGGCGGAGCTAAAGGGGGTTAGCGAGGACTAGATTCGGCGCGCTGGGAGGTAAAACTAAGAGTAAATAGTAAGCTGTTACTTAAACTCTCTCCTATAAGAGTTTATAAGGTTAATAGTAGGGCACCCCTTATAGATAGGCTGCTTCGAAATCTGCTGTATAGGTATTACGCCATTTAACGTACTGCTATTAATAATATAGCCCAAACTAGATAAATAGAAGGGCTATTTTAGCCCGCAGCTATATTAGATTAATGACCTTGCCGCTATAGGGGTTATAAACCTTCTCTTTTACCTCTATAAGGTTATTTTATAGGACTTAGTAGCCCTCTGTAAGATATTCCTAAGCTATCTAATATAGAGCTACCCTGTTTTTTAGTATAAGGCGTATAAGGCCTTTATATAGGATCTAGAGCCCTACCTATAGGAAGAGGGGAGCCTAAATTAGCTGTTAATTCTCTATTAGGCTATGCTACTCCTTACTAACTAACTAAAGGCTTTACGTGCTAAATATAAGTAAATAGCTAGTAAGGTTAAGGGCTTATTAGACTATTTAGATAAGTCCTAGTAGGCCTAGTCTTTATAGCTTTAATTGCTAACGTCTAAAGGCCTTATATTTTAACTAGAAGCCCCTTTAGCTATAGCTACAACTATAGCTATAGTATAGCCTTAGGGCTGGTCTATTAACCCCCTATATCCACTTATAGAAGCGGCCCCTCTAGCTCTATTTATTACGGGATTTAGTAGATATACGTCCGCCTAGGTAAGCGCTATAGGCTCTCTTTCCCGTATAGCTTCGCTACCGCCACCACTACTACCACTACTACTGCTGCCGCCGCTATAGCTATAGCCGTAGCTATAGCTAGAGCCGCAGTCCTAGCTAAAGCCTAGGTCTAGGTCTCCACCTATATACTATATAAGCCGCGCGGTAAACTCCATATAGGCCCTTTAGCGTAAGTAGACTAAAGGGCTAGGAGGTAATTCTTTTATAATAGTACTAGATTCTAAATAGGGTAGTAAATAGCAGGCTAGCTAGTAAAAGGAGGTTTAATAGTACTCCCTATAGCTTAAGGTTATTAAGGAGATTAAGCGGGTCGCGTAGGTTTAGAAAGTTAGTAAGGAAGCGGCTATATAGTAGGTTAATCTATAGTAGGAGTAGATATAGTACTTATTAGATTAGCTTTATAAACGGCTTTAAGCGGGTAGAAAAGCTTTAAAATAGTTATATATATTATCTATATCTAACTTTTAATAAGATACTAAAAGGTCCTCTATTGAAACCTTTATCTATAGCCCCCTAGGGGCTTATTTTAGTGCCGTATAAGTTTAATAGGGTGCTTTAGGGTGCTTATATAATAGCGGCGCGCAACTTAAAACGAGAATATCTTTATTAACCTATAGTTAATTCTTACCATTCTAGTATAAGTAGAAAGCGCTTAGCAGGCTCTACGTATAGCGCTTAATAGGTGTTAAGAGCGCGGTGTCGCAGGCGATTAAAAATCGACTGTAGATATAGGGTAACCTCTATAGTTGCTAAACGCATAAACCTCCTTACCCGCGTAATTATAATTTAGCTGCTAAATTAGCTATATAAATATACCTATAGATATACTATTGGTATTAACTATCCGGCTAATTCTTGGTTAGCTAAAAAATTACGTATTTAGCTAGCCACCTAGGTTAGATTTAAGGATCTTTATAGCGCTACTAGCGCTAAGCTAAGGAGATTTGCGTATCTAGGGCCACCTACTAATTAAGCCGCTAATTAACCCCAACTATAGGGTAATTAGGGGCATTAGGGCCCTAAGTATATATAAAAAAGTCCTTCCTGCCTAATCCTTAATCGCGGCAACACGTCTACTATTATACCTACTATATAAAATAGCGCTAACCAACCGCGTAGAGATTAATATTGCTAATAATACCGAATTACGCGCTAACGCGTAGTATATCCTTACCCTTATGCGTACCATAAGGCCTAAGAATATGTCTTTAACGTACAATCTAAAGCAGAAGGAGTTTAAGGTAATACCCCCCCTTTTTTAAAAGTATTGCGGCCCGTAGCTAACGCGTTATCTAGCTCTAGGCCTTCTATAAACGGAAGCAATACTATAATAGCGATACCGTTATAGAGGATAAGCTACTTTTTTTTCTTATTAAGGAGGTTGCAAGCTAGCCCTTAAAAGGGAAGAGTTATAAAGCCGATATTAACGTACCCTAAGAGGAGATACGGCTCTCGTGGCGGTTAGTTTATAGCTATATTACTACTCTAATGGACCTTTATTAGATATAAAAAGCTATAAAAATAAACAGCTACCCATTTCTGCGGAAGGATAGTATTAGGGAGTACCTAAAGACGCTATAGCAGAGGGACGCGCAGCGTAAGAAAGAGCAGTTCGCCGATAAGGGTAAAGA
>Ga0307515_10023761_pt1 | contig 10723 bp, 7 predicted proteins | sample 17_EM_MG_FD_194513 | JGI IMG/M metagenome (GOLD analysis project Ga0307515, IMG submission 194513) | Populus trichocarpa ectomycorrhiza microbial communities from riparian zone in the Pacific Northwest, United States - 17_EM | ecosystem: Host-associated > Plants > Roots > Unclassified | place...
ATATAATGCTCGTGCCATCATATGGCACCTCCGCACTCTTTGGGAGGCATGTGAGTTGTCATCCGACAGAGGAACACCGACTTCCGTGGTTCACCACCTTCCACGACAGTGGTCACCTCCTTCCACATAGGGCAATGCTGTGTCAATGGCGGCCTCTTCCTTCTTCTTCTTCTTTTTTTTTCTTCTCTCTCTTTCCCTCGAAATTCACACTGGGCATTTAAAATCTCATGATTGCCCTCTAATTTACTGATATTTCAACTTTGGTACTCATTTGTTTAATTTCTAACTTTTATTGTTTTCCTTTCTTTCCAAATTCTAATTTGTTTTTAATTTCATCCTTGAATCCATAATTGTGTTTTGTTATTTTTTCAAATATGGTCCTCATTCTTTTGATTTTGATTTTTTTGTTTTGCATTCTTTTATGAATTTGATTTTCTTTTCAATTTTTACCTTCAATTCAAAATTCTAGGTTGTGCTCTCATTTACTTTTTATTTCAAATTAGATCCTCATTTTCTTTATTGCTATTTTTTCTGTATCCTTTGGTATAATTGACCTTTTTTTTTTAATTTCATCCTACAATTCTTTTAGGTTGTCCTCTAATTAACTTTTCATTTCAAATTAGGTCTTCATTATTTTAATTACTCTTTTTTGTTTTGGATCTTTTTTATAATTGATTTTTTTTTCAATTTCATCCTTCGACATTTGATTTGTTGGGAGTTGGACTTGGTGGTTTTTCCAGATTGGGTGTTTCCGGTTTAGTGACTTGAGTCACAAGTTTGAAAAGTTAACATAGGTTGATGTCATTTTTTTCACTTATTTTTTTATTTTACCTTTCGACGTTCATTTTGAAAAGATGGGCTTCATGATTTTCTTCAGTTTCCTTTCAATTAGGTTATCATGGATCGCTTTTTTATATGTTTTTGGTTTCATCCTTTAAAATTGGGTTCTTTTTAAAATTAAACTGTCATTTTTCCTGTTTTTCTTTCTATTAGGTTATCTCATTAGCATGATTTAGCTTGCAAGTTTTAGTAGCCTTACCTGGGTTTGTAAGTGTTTTATTTTTTTGGGCTTCTTTTTGTTGGCTCTTTTTTTTTTTCACATCCTTATACATTTAGATCGTTGGGGATTGACCATCGTTATTTTTTCTCAATTTACTTTTTTATTTCTTCTGGTTATCATTATCATTTTTTTTTTAAATGATCAATTTAATGTCGTAGCTTTTCTATCATATAATTGAATGAAACCATCTTATTAGACCCAATAGGGTCAATGACTCAAATTATGGATTTTTTTTCTGTTTTTAAAACACATTAGCAGCGCCTAAGCATCGTTTTTTGCGTTAAAAAAATCAGCGTGGCCCGCGGAACGGGCCGCCTATCTAGTCTTAACTGAAATGCATCTATAAGTAACACTAGGCAACATATAAAAGACCGCCTATATGGAACAAGCTTTGCAGGAAAACTTAGAATATTTACATCAAAGATGTATGAAAAACAAACTTAGGGGGCAGCAGTTCTACATCTCCAGTTTATTTAGCTTCTTTTAGGCCCACATGTTTTTAAAGCCGCCAACAACGGAACTATAGTGCCAATCAATATGAATTTTACCCAACAAACGAGAGTTTCATGTTCCAAAAACAGACTTCAATATATGAAAATAGCATCAAGAAAAACCATGAAAACTACAAGGACAAAGTATGTAGAAGAAACACATGGTGGGAAACAAAATCAGTCACTCAAATGATACCACACTCCAGCATGTTATAGAAACCCAAATTTTCCTTCTCATTATTAGTAAGTCTCTCTAGCAAAGCAGTTAGGGAAATTACTGGAGGTCAACAAAAGTAAAAATGCATAAATATCTTGTACCTGTACATTTGAAACAACTCGAGCAAGAGCTTTAACCATTCCCTCCACAACATTTGTGTTCTTAGGATGCCTACCAGGTGGATGAAGATGCAATTGTTACAAAGCACATAGTTCAATACATGAGCAAAATAATTTAATTGCTATATTATTATTGGTCAGCAACCCTACCATATTTTCAAGCATGTCAATGCCCATGCTTTCAAGTAATAAGTTTTTTCATGTATACAAAAAATGAGTTTATCATCATCTTGCATCATTTATATGAAACTAAATTAGGCAATCTTCCTCATTGACCTTTTACTGTCATTTAAGTTCAATTCCAAGCTGAGCTAATGAAGTTTTAATAGCTTCAAAGTGAATGCTGGTAAATGAGAGAGATTTTGCTAACATGAATGCAACATAAAGCATGGAGCAAAAGATGCCGAATGAAGCTAATGGGCTTACATATCAAAGTTCTGGAAAAGAGTTCTTAAAGTCCGTGCCTCCACACAAAAACCCTGTGAAATTCAACAATATCTATAATTTTCAATAACTTTGATAAGTACTAACAGATCATCTACAGTTCATACATGATAACGATACAAATAAGCAACAACCACCACTGTAGAGATTACCCTCAAGATTTCAAGCACAAGAATCCGATGCCACAATGGCAGATCAAGAGAAGTAACCTTCACAAGCATGCTAAGGAAAACCTGCATTTAAGGAAGGAAAATGTTATTCAAGTATATCAATCTATGCTGACATAAAGAGGTGAAGTTTCTGTGATAGTACGCTAACAAAAAAATTGAGAAATATAACTTGATTAGAAAACTTGAACAAAATAGTGAACATGGCAGCTCCTTTATTAGGAGTGCAAGCCATGATAAAGAAGGGGAAGTTATCCAGGAAAGAAAAAGGATAGGTAGATCACAATTTAGAAGAACAACATACTTTAGCATTTTACTAAGATCAATTAGTAAATGATGAAGAACTGAAGCCAGAAATGTTATTCAGAACTTGCATCAACACCTTGGCAGACATTTCTGTAAATGAATGAAAAAGGAGAAGACAAGAAAGTGCTGCCAAAAAGAGTTATCTTGTTTATCTGACAACTGCATATCTTAAATTGTTTGTGTTGTTTTCTTTTTTTTCACTTTGTGAGCTCTTACTTCAGCCCAGGCCTTCAGCCCAAAGATTTATATCATTTATCTTCCTTTCTCCAAACGTTTCCAGGCCTCCTTGTCCTCCTCTCATTATATTTTCTTTCTCAGAAAATGAGCAATTTATATTGTTTTCAAATTTCCTAAAAACAATGCCCTAAATATGATTAACGATTATAAATCAAAAGGCTATCTGAATTTCTAGATTGGTTATGTCATAAAAGAATTCTGATAAAACAATGAATGATGAGAAAAGGAGAAATTCATGCGCTCTATCAAGTCTTGGAAAGTTCAGAAGAGAATATAGACATATGGAGATGCAAGGCTTAGTAACTGTGACAATATCTTTACAATTCAAGAAGCATATAGCAATCAGGCTTCTCTAAGAGGATTTGAATCAGAATTTTTCTTCTATTATCAATTGGAGCGGTGATATTTCCCGACTAGCAAGTGGAGGATCATTCCAGGCTCTCTTCAGTCTCTAAAAGCGTAGCTGATGTGTCATGCTAGGAAGCTCAGATAGGGCATTTATTCTTTCTCAACAGGAGTGAAAACCCTCTCCGCTTCTAGGAGCGTAGAAGGAAGCTTGGGGAAAAGGTCTAAGTGCAAGTATTGAGTCAAACCGATTCAGGTATAGCGATGTAATCTGTATACTTAATTCAAATACTCGATGATGATATAATGCTTCACTCATGAGTGAACAGTATACTTGGTAAAGCAATTGATTTTTCAGCCATGGGAGATTAGAAGGTTCACCCACCAATCACACCCAAAATATATCAATCTTCTTTGGAAGAAATATTCAAATTTGTTTTCAAGTACCCATTGAATTTACTATTCAAGATTAAAATTACAACATAGCTGAACATACCTCACACTCAGTGATAAGGGATGCGCTGTACAGCCTGATAATATGAGCAACTGATCTCAACACTAACCGACGAAAAGAAGGCTCTCCAGCTTCTCCTTCAAGCTGAATCAGGTTGAACACAGCGCAAGTAAAATGTGTAAAGTGAAATTCTTCAAGAGATCAACGATTTTATCCACTTGTTTCAAAAAGAGAAGCTACCTCGGCATTGGTACGAAGTGAAGTCATCAAAAGTGAACATATCTGGTGACGCAAAACCTGTAGAGTTTCCATGCAAACTTTAAATTAGCCAAAGATCTACTAACATGCCAAAAATAACCAAGATAAGTGTTCATAATAAATCACCTGTTCATAAGGAACCAAAACCTTGAAAATAACCACATAATTGGATAGAATGAACCTGCAAAACAGAAGCATTGAGAAAAATGAAAAATAGATATGCAAAAGAAACACTGCAGTTTTGGTTCAGTAGCAAGAAGATTTTGAAATATTGTGAGACACCAAGGAAATCCAGGAGCTTCAATATATAGCAAAGAAATATGAAATGTTGTGAGCAGAGATAAATTTCTCACTCAAGTATATCAAGTGCAAATATCCGTTGGAGAGAATTGACATGTAACCAAATCGCCTGTCGGATGGAAAAATTAGTTAAACAGCTTTCACTAACATGATTCCTAAGAAACAAAAATAATCACAACAAAATAAAACATCAGATGTGAAATTCAGTGACAGAGACTATATTTAACAGCTTCAAATAGTACATACAGATCCACCTGCAGCAAGAGCTGTCAGGTCTTCAAGTAAACGAAGCCCAAGCTTTCCAGCATTTGTTAGTGTCTCCCTCATCAATGATTGCCCTCTGGAAACAATTTCATGCTCCCATGACCTGTTCATGCTGAAGTTAAATGCATGGATATGACATAGTGCACATTCTAAGAACTCTCCATACCAAAAAAAAAGGAGTATGTTCATACAACATATAATTCCCTCCCCTTTCACAGCTCATGTGGAGCTATCCTCATATTCAAATTTATTTAATTGGTTGAAAGCAGATATACCCAAAACATAAACATCAAACACAACGATAAAAATGTATTAAGAGTTCCCTTTATGAATGACATGGACACCCCCAAGCACAAGAAATAGAATGTTTTGAGTCATATATGATTTCCATGAAAAAATATTTACTCTGAATTATTGATGCTGCGATTAACATCACCAGTTACTGAACTGGATCGAGAAATATGACCTCCAGAACCAAACTTTCCCACTGGAAGAGACTCGACATGAACCACATGATCAAAAATCAATGCTACTGCCTGTCTGATGGTAGCCGCGGCAGTGCTGAAAAAGAAAACAATTATATGATTAACAGATGAAATGTAGGGCATCATCTCTCAAAATAAAGAGGTTAATCATTAATGAATGATGAATTTTGGAAGAAAAGAGTGACTGGAAGGCCTCTTGAAGTTTAAGATGTGTTTGCCAATAATTGAACTTACTTTCGCACACTATCAGAGGATCGGTTATTTTCAAGAAGCCGAAGACATATATGAAGGGCTTGTGCCATATTCGCCTGAGATAAATAGAATGTTTAAAGCACAAAAGCTTGTAATACCCCCATCCCAACCCAAAAGCAGAAATACAAAACATAAGGTACAAATTAAAAGGATAAACGTAGAGAGCACACAATGATGCCAAATTTGTGCCTTGATTATCACATCTAAAAAATTTCCAGAGAAACTTATCATCCTATATCACATAAAAGAGAAAGATGTTGAGCAGCTAAAATTATGGATTTGGGTTCACATACCATAAACATATTCAAGTTCGGGTTCACGAAATTTATTTCCTCGGACATGTCTTTTAGATTAAAACTTAAACTATTAAATAAAATTTAAATTTGATATTACTGTTCGACTAGTTTCGCATTTAATGAACTCAGCAGTTTTGGTTTAGCATATCAACAATTGCAACAGCATTCTTGCCATTAAAGAGCAAATTTTTTTCTTCTACACTATCAGATAACAGATGATGATCTAAATCCAATGCATTTCCAACTGGGAAATATCAGATACATGCAGGTAACTCCTCATATTTTATATGCATCTGAATCCAACAATTTCCAATATTTTTTTATAAAATAAACTAGTTCCATTAAGTCAAATATATAGCTCCATTTGCACAATATAAAAAAAAAAACTATATCCATTTATGAGCAATAGCAAAACTGACTGTTGTATGTGTGTGGGTGTGTTTGTGACACCCCCAAAGCTTTACTCAAACTATTGGATAGCAAACAGACTCAACAATAGGGCAAGGAAAGTTAAGCTCATCCTAAATTAGTTTCTTAAATAAGTGGAGAATCAAATTCAGAAAATTGAAGGTACAAGTATATACTGTATTTATGTCTATTTTATTCCAGTCCAGTCTCCAGCTGATCTCAAATAAATGAGCACATCAGCATAAATCGAAATATATGCTTAATGCTACTAATCGATTATATTGATCAGAGGACTTTTATGTGCTTAATATTACTGATCAGTCATATTGATCAGAGACCTACAATATTCAATATACGCAGGATTTCTTGGTAATACGCTAACTTAAGTTTGTAAATGTGCTCTTGTGATCAAACGTATGAAAGAGAAAAGCATGCATTCTAATTTCAGTATGTCAATAATTCATTCAACAGAGTTGCCATTTTTTTTTTTTTCTTAACACATCGGGCTTTGATCTGGTTACCAACCTCGCTCCAAGTACAAGGCATTCTGCACACTTACTGGGGAGATGAACTAAATGATGGATCATTACCTCACTTTCAGGATGTAAACGTGACTGAAATATTATTAATATAGTCTGTAGAGTCTTAAGTTGAACACTCTCATCTGCCATTTCAGCATGCTGCATAGAGGAGATGATCGATATATAAGATTTCCAATCAAGTATCTATTTTATATTTTTTTTCAAGAAAATCAAGCAATCAGGAATACTAATATGCCTATTTTTCAAAAGAAAAATCATTATATTCCATAATTTCCACATAGAATACATATTTAAATATAATTTTCTGATAGGAAACACTAATAAGCCTTCTGTAGAAAGACTAAATTTTTGTGTCCATGAACACCTTGATGGCGATATGCAGGAATAATTTCCTTAACTGACCAACAGTAATAACAATAGATCCGACTTGCATGTGGAGAAGCTCGTTAGAAATTATGAAAATCAGCAAAAATCAAGTTTAGCAATATTAAAAGTCATTCATGGAGAAGATTTGGAGCACACAGAGAGAAAATAACAACCATCAAAGTATTTGATAAGAGTTCACAATTACCAATTGAGTGCCTAAGAAATATCCTTCTGGCATGATTAAAAATCAGTGTAACCTTGTCAGGATTATATGGGACATGATGCTCTGGTAACCTCTCCTTCAAAGCAGGCAAGTAAGTTCAATGTTCATAAATGGTCGCTTCATTAAGGGGACCGATGCAAGTAATTTAGTTGTTTTGGACCAAGAAGGAGCCTATGCAAAAGCTACGTCCAAAAACTTATAGGAACAACTAAAGATATAGACAGGGTATCTGCATTGTTTATTGCTGCTTATAAACAGACTCTGATTGGTCCCTTTCCCTTTATCCTCACAACACTTCTTAATTTGTTAAGTTACCTATATTGATAGTTATACAAGACAAGTTTTTCTTCTCAATGAATAAATCATGAAAAATAGATAATTATTAGCATTTGGAAGACATCCTGGCTTGGATTCTTGCTGATTTATTTTCTAACTATTTCCTTAATTAATATTCTATTTCAGTGTCACGGAACAATTTCCTTGAGCATTTAAAATGAAAAATGATTCACATCCATTTTCTAACTCTAACAACCTTATAATCAATGAGAAGTTAAACACAGGAAGAAATATATATATATATATATATGTATGTATGTATACACACACACACATGCATGCACGTATGTATATCGCCTAGCAAAACATTCAGAACAAGACAGTTCAATGTAGGCTCATTTCAAGACAGTTTTAGTGAATGCTAAAACAATTTTAAAGTAGAAGCTAATACAACTACAAACTTACAGTTTTCAGTGTAGAAAGGATTTCTTTCAGAGCTGATGGAGCAACTGCATCATGGGATATGAGCTTTTGTAGACAGGAAAGCCCAATCACACTCAACTTTACCGTTCTAACCTCACAAGCCATCAAAAATATTCGCAGAATATCCTCATTATCTGCAATTTCACTAGGACTTGATAGCGATCGAAGCTGCAAGAACAACACCCAAGAAAGAAAAAAAGACTCAAGCTCAGCTTCCATATCAATGGCAATAAATAACACATTGACTTTCAAAACCCATGGCTGCATTCCCGTCATATAGATTTGAAAAAAAAAAACTACTAAAAATCTGTATGCACTATTATTTAACCTAAAATTCCAAGTATGAAACATAACTTGGACTAATACAAAAACTAACGATAATACAAACATGACCCCAAATTCTTCATGCAACTCTGCCCATCAACATTTTGAACTCTGCAGAATTGTTACAAATTTTTTTTCCTAAGAAAAAATCTAAATTGCGATTCAAATGCACAAGCAAACTAAAAGCTCTATTCAACCAAGTCATCATTCCGAAAATAAACTTAAAATTCGTATTTGTGTATGTAAAAATAATCTCAAAACTAAATTATTCTATTTCAGATGTTAAAAATGCCAAATTCAAACGACTTCGGTTCCAAAAAAAATAACAACACGTAATTAACTCCAGTCACTATTTTAAGCTCAGTTTCCCGGCACTGGTTTCTTTTAAAAAAATCCTACTAAACACATCTGTTTATATCAAACGGCATTAAATTATCAAACGCTAAATTACAGGCGATTGCGTGAGCTTAAAGAAGCTACATTTGCAACAATTCAAGATAAAAGAAATACCAATACACTTTGACCGACATAAAGAAATCAGTAGTAATTGTTAACAAATGTGTGTGATTTTTTAGTTTGAATTCGAATGTGTACCTTTAAAATGGCATGTTCAGCGCCGTCTTTAACGGCAGGGTAACGTCGGCGAGCTTCGGAGGACAGAGCTCGGAGATCGGATTCCAATACTGCCATGAACGCCATGGCTCGAAAAGCGTTTTCTTGATTTGAATTTGATTATCAATTGGTGAATTTAGGGTTTTGAAAACAAAAACATTGAGAGATCGATCAATTAATTCTTTTTCTTGAAAGAAAAAAAAACGAGAGAGCGAGAGAAAGGGTGGTGAGAGAGAGTAGATCTGTTATTTTCTGCACGTGTGGAGAACACGTGTGAGATTTGAAAGATCAGACCCGACCCAGGGTTGACCCGGCCAAAAAATCAGGTTCTGAATTACATGAATTAACCAAATCAACTCATAAAAATTTAAATATTTCATATAAAAAATTAATAAATAATACACGTGAATATACATTATAAATTATTAATTTTTGTTGCACATATACCATTTTTTTAAAAATAAATAAAGGGCATGTTGGAAATACAACTAAATATAAGTTAATTTATTCTCACAAAAATTTTAATTTATTTTGTTAGATACATACATACATACATATATATATATATATATATATATAAAAGATAAGATAAGCTTTCGGAACTGTTTTTTATAAGGTTTATTTTGTTGCATTATATGTATGCATTGACCTATTCTATTCTTTTTCAGCTAAAGTAAAAAATAATGATAATTGATAATTTGTAAGTACTTGTTGATAAAAGTTTCCTATAACAATGCTTTTGAACCTTTCATCATATAACTCTTGTTTTCGGCCAAAGAAAAGGAATAATTGTGTGTGTTATTGCTCCAAACGGAGGTCTAGAATCTAGATAGCAGTTTACGAGGACAGTGAGTTATAATCAAAATTCATATATCAATCTTGTCTGTTTCTCTATAAGAAATAGTGCTTGTTGACTCTAAAAAATTATGTCCAAAAAACTACGAGATTTCAGGAACAAATTAATGCTGATTAAAAAAAATACATTTAAAAAAAAATCTCAGTTAGATTTTATCCGGATTAACCGAGTTTTGCCGAGTTTTTATATATTCAGATCTTTTATTTTACCAAACTAGTAATTTTCATATTGAGTCGATCGGGTTTAATAACTATGGTTTGGTGGGGATGTGGTTTTAGGGAAAACACTTTTCTGGAAATCAAATCAAATTTGTTTTTTACCAGAAAGTGTTTTCCGTTGACCATCTTTTCTAATGACAAACAAACACAATAAAATTTAAAAAATAATTTTCCAAAAACAACTTTTCAAGCTTTCTATTTGAGGGTAGGGTTTTTCAGCTTTTATTGAATGGAAGGCATTCAAAAAGGTTCACACAGATGCATAAATTATTATATTTATTATTTTCTTAAAAAAAATGCATATTTATTTTAATAAATATGGGACATTTTAATTTTTTATACCACTTATAATAAAATTTACACATATTTTATTTTTTATATTTTTTTTTTTCACAGTCATTCCTCATTTGATAGTATTTTTTTTTTCTTTTTTGATTCATCATTAATTTTTTTTTATAGATAATTCGTGGTAGATTAAATTGTTTTTTAGAAGACTAGACATGATCTTGAGTTATAATTAAAAAAAATTACTCGAGTGATATCTGAAAAGCTACTCCATGACTTTGTTTATTTCATGTAAAGTAATTTCCAAGCTCTCCTAGTTTTAGTGAGTTTTAGAAAATTACTTTTCAATAAAATAATTTTTAATGAAAAAAAAACTTTGGTGAGAAAACTACTTTTCAATAAATTATTTTTTAACGAAAACAAAAATAAAAAATA